>Ga0257106_1001377_pt1 | contig 12119 bp, 9 predicted proteins | sample LP_taG_3_FD_190177 | JGI IMG/M metagenome (GOLD analysis project Ga0257106, IMG submission 190177) | Marine microbial communities from Northeast Subartic Pacific Ocean, Canada - LP_J_2011_P26_10m | ecosystem: Environmental > Aquatic > Marine > Oceanic | place: Canada: Northeast Subartic Pacific...
AATCATAGTTTTTAGATTAAGTGATCCAACCTTCTTGACAGTCTTGGACATCTTAACTCCCAATTGAGTTTTCTTACCAGAAAATCCCTGCCCCACAACTTGACCTGCTCTACCTCTCATAGAGCACATTAAAAGGTTTTGATATTCAAGATCATATTGTAAAATACTTGCAACCTGATCACCAATATCATTGACTTCACATAAAACATATGCACTATTGTAATTTCTTGCTAACTCATAAATGATATTTGGGAATAACATTGGTTTTATATCATTATTCCTATACTTACAAACAATTTTGTGAGGAAATTCTGTGATATCAACAACAACGAAAGCAGAATAGTCTTCTCCAACTCCTCTTGCAACGTCAACTGTCATCACATAATCGTGATTTTCTGCTGGATTTTCATATACATCTAATCCTGCATTTCTTTGTATTGGATTGTCATAGATTAAAGTTCTTAGTTTGCTTGGAGCAATCAGAGTATTGACCGATCCTAGAAACTCACATTCAAATTCAACTTTGAATTGTGCTTCTGAAGTATTAGCAATTGTTGTCTCTTTCCATTTAGAGTCTCTACCTGGAACTTCAGACCAGTGAACATCTGTAGGAACATATTCACTCTTACCTTTCTCTGCATCATGCCACAGACGGTAGAAATGATTCATACCATGTGGGGTAGATACAATAATTACTTTGGTGTTTTTACCAGAAGTAATAGTAGGATAAACAGATGCAAAGAACGAGTCTGCAACATGGTTTGGAACGAATGCAAATTCGTCGAGGAATAGGATATTGAACGACATGCCTCGGACAGCACTTGCAGACGTAGAAGCTGCCAATATCTTACTGCCATTTTCTAATTCCAGAGATCCTTTGTTCCATGCAATAATACCCTGCTGCATCCATTTGGGCAAGTTCTCATATGCAGTCTGTAACCTTCCTAGAAGTTCTCTAGCAGTCGCTGCTTTGTTAGCAAGGATGCCAATATTAACAGAGTCATTGAATACCGCATAATGAAGAAGATAAGAAACAACTGTAGTACTTTTGCCAGTTTGACGGGGCATTTTACAGATGTTAAATCTATTTTCATGAAAATTGTTAATTAATTTTTCTTGGAAATGATATGGATGAAACTGGGTAAGACCCTCATCCAGAGAGACAATTTTTATATATTTGTTAGCAAAATATACAGGATCTTCTTTACATCTCATAAACTCAAAAATTTGTTCTTGAGTAAATTCAATAGCAGTGTTTGCTTTTTTTAGATTAGGATTGCCAAGGTATACATTATCAGGCATAATTTATCAACAGTTCCAAGCTCTAAGTGATTTATTAATTCTGCTGTCAGGATCTCTCGCAGTTTTAGCAGAGGTTAATTTGCTTTTCATTCCTTTCATTCTAGCGCAAAACGATGCCCTTCTTTTGTTACCTTTCTTTTTAGATGGTGCTTTCAGGTCAGAACCAGGATTCTCTGCTTCATAAGACTTGCGTCCCTTTTCATTCAGACCACCTTCTTTATTCTTACCAGACTTCTTAGTCCATGCAGCACCCTCTGAGTGGAATACTGGTTCTCCTGGTTCATAGTCTGAAACCTGGTAAGATCTTACTTTACCACCAGGATAAACTTTTTCAATTTGACCTTGGATATCAGATCTACTTGGAATTCTTATCGAAGGGAAGAACATTTTAATACCATACATCTTACCTCTAAATGTGAGGTAAACCATTATAATGTTTCCAGTTTTTCTGGGAACTTGTACTGCCTCATCTACTTTCTCAAGTGCTGGACATTCTTTAGCACCATGAACAGGACACTCCTCCCCTTTATGGTTGTGCATACATCCTTTCTTTTCATCAATCTGTTCAACTTCTTCTTTTTTCACACAGTTTGGATATCTCTTACCAAACATAGTTTTCATACCTTTTTTAGTATATCCTTTCCAACACTTTTCATCAAGACTGTCTTCTGAGATACCTGCTTTTCTAAGCCTCTTTGCTTGATTCTTGTGCATCTCAACTGCTTTGTCCAGCTCTTTAGCGATACCTTTTACATTTTTGGGGGTATCATGCTTCTCATCAAGCATCTTACTTCCAATTCCTTCATTTGGTTGTAAAGGTTCTGGTGCAATTAAATCTATAAATTCATATTCAGTGGCCTTAAAATCATCTCTCCAATTAGAGAATTCTTCTTTCTTAGTTTTATTACCCCAGTTAGCAGCACCTTTCTTACGGCACTTGACTAAAGCACCGGAGGCATATGCAGAAGGCCACACTGAATAACGAGACTTGACCTTGTGATAACAAGCATCCTTTTCACCTGCTTTTTCAATTACTGTTTCTTCTTTATAATCTTTACCAGTTTTAATCTTATCCATTACAGAAGCACGACCATGCTTATCCTGTTTATGACGAATCATACGCTTATAACGATCAAACTTATCATTACCTTGCTTATCAAGCATATCTCTTTCTAGGATGGTTTCTTCTGTCTTCACGTTAATTGCCTTCCCTGATCTATTTGGATTTGGATCTTTTGCATTTTTTCTACGAAACGCTGCTTGCTCCTCATCTTTAGAGAGATTGCGTTTCATTTTTGATGAACCACACTTTGGTTTTGTGGTTTGTCCTGGTTGCTTGGCACAAGGTTTTCCAGCGTATTTCCCACCCAGTTGAACCCAACCAGGCTTGCCATCACTAGACTTACTCTTGCCAAACCAGTCACGCAGAGAAGAATCACCACTTTTCGATTCACTTACTCCTCCACCATTACCATTTCCATTGGAACCATTACCATTTCCATTGGAACTATTTCCATTTCCATTACCGTTGGAACCATTCCCATTCTTATTATCATCATCCACAGAATGACCATTCTCCTTACGGAGATATCCGGCACGACCAACCATCTTAAACCCTTTGGGTATGGGTTTACATTTTTCGTCAGTGTAGCAGTAATAATATCCTGCTTTACATTTGCCGTTCTTAGCCATTCAAAAGAGTAATTACTCTTTATTATTTATCAACCATCAAGTGCCACAGTAAGACCAAGTGTCATTCCAGGCAGTGACTGCCAATTAGTTCCATCATAGAACTCCATTTTCTTGGATGTGGTATTAAAAATTATCGCACCTTCATCAAATGAACCAGCATCTCTTTGTGTTGTTGTATAAATTGGTGGATAGAACGCAGTAGATGCTTTAATCGTAGATGCAGTAACAATACCAGCATATATTGCATTACCAGTAGATAGTATGGTTACACCAACTCCTGGACCACCGTCATAATCATAACCAACGTTTATTTCTGTTCTAGCAGTTACAATACCAATAGAATCAACATTAATTTTATTTTCAGTTCTGAGAGTTCCACCAATAGTTACATTACCATCAACATTTAAGTCACCACTTAAAATTAAATTAGTTCCTGTTGCATTTTCTGCTAATTCCTCTGCAGCACCGCCACCAACTGCAGTACTTGCAATGCCTACCCATTTGGCACCATTATAAATTAATAACTGTCCTTGGCCTGTAGTCTGGTCAAATGTTACATCATCTAAATCTTTAATGAACCCAGCACCACCGCCACCAATGGTAGCAATTTGTTGTTGAATTCTATTAATGAATGTTCTATAATGATTTTGAAGATCGTCAAGTGTTGCAAACTTTTGATTTAGAGGAGTTAGTGGATCTCTTGAATTATTTGTAGCCGGATCTCCAGGTAGAGTTGGATTATCCTCTTTTAAAAGTTTTTTCTCATTGAAGTCCGATATTGTTTCTTCAATAAAGTTTATTTTATCAACTAATTCTTTATTTTTTTTCTCTAAATTCTCTAACTGAAGTTTATCAAAAACTTCCTTTATTTCTTCTCGAATGTTCTCAATGGTTTCATTCTGTTTATTGACATGTTTTTCATTAACGACAAGATCTACCTCAAGACCTTTCATCTGATCAGAAATTTTGTCTCTAAACTTACGTACTTCAGTTCTAAGACTTGCGTGATAATTTTCGTTTGATGTAATTAAATTACCTTGAATTTCTCTAAGATCTTCAGTTACAGCTTCTTCTAAGAAATCAAACCTTTTATGATATCTCTCAATCTCGCTAGAATAATGTTCTAATTTTTCATTTTCACTAATTTCTCTTTTTCTAAAATCTTTATATAGATTATCATAAGTTTTTGATATAGAATTAATTTCCTCTTTGTATTCCCCGACTACAGTTTGAAGTTCTTCAAATCTATCAGATGCTTTCTTATCAATATCTTTAGAGAGAGATTCTAATTTTTCTGTTACAGAATTAACTCTTGAAAGAACTTTTTCTTCCAACTCTTTTACTTCTTCTTCTGACTTAATTTTATTTTCAATCAGAAGATTATTATATTTTGGTATCTCAACTTCTGTAAACTCTTTTACAGTAGCATTTAAACTTTCAATTCTCTCTTGGTAAGAATCGATTGAAGTTTTAATTTTTTCTTCAGTTCTTATTTCTGTCTCAGCAAAAAACTTTTTATATTTTGGAAGTTCTTTTTCTACTAAATTTGATACAGTGCTATTGACATCTTTGGTTGTTTTTCTAAAATCACTTTTGATATCAGAGATAATATTTTCATTGAGACTTTCAACAGCCTCTAAAGCACTAGCAACCTCTTTACTTGTATCGGATTTAATTATATCAAAGTTTTCTTCAATCTCATCTTTAAATTTTACAAATCTATCATCTACTCTAACTTCTGATTCAGATACTAACTTTTTATATTTGGGTACATCAATATCAATAAAGGATTCTACTGAGTTTGATAAACTAGAAAAATCTTCTTTAATTTTATCTACAGTTTCTCCATTAATAGAAGATATTTTAGACTCAATTTTGGATATAGCTTCTTGAACGAAAAGAAGTTGTGCCATCATAGCACTATCAAGTTCTTCTTTTTTAATTAACTCTTTTAGATCTTCTTTTATTGTAGAAATTTCTTCAGAAACAGTTTCAACTTTTTCTAAGTTTTCTTTAAAACTGTCAAACGTATTTGTAAAATCTGATAATGATTTAATATGATTTAAATTATCTTTAAAAGAATCAAACGCTTCTGAAACCTGTTCTATTTTTTCGGGAGACGCAGCAATATATTCCTCTTTAACTTCATCTAAGGGAGTTTTTTTCTTATTACCAAAAAAATCTGAAGGCTTCTTTAATCCCACTTTCGATATATCTCCGTTTTTATTATTTATTCTCTTCTTGTAATCCGCTCTTTAGCATTTTTGCTAACTCTGCGGTAGATCCAACAAAAAGAGCATTGTTGACTGTTGATGGTCCTTTAGAAGTTTTATCTTCTTCAACATCTTTTAACTTTTTCTGGAGATCCATTAATTTATCAGTTGCATCTGCAACATTTTTAATTAACTGACCTGCAACTTCGTATGCTCTAGGCATTTCACTTTCTTGTGCTAACTCAAGAATACCATTAATTGCCTCTTGACCTTTTTCAATTATACTATAAAGATTTCCTCTAGTATAGTCATAATCTTTTTTAACATCATCAATAGTTGGTTTTACTACTTCTTTTGATGATTGCTTAACAACTTCCGTTTCAACAACATCATCAACTACATTAAACGTATCGTTTAAATCTTCAAATTTACTAGTGGACTTCATAGATATCCACCATCAAATCCAAAATCATCGCCATCTTCAATTAGAGCACTATCTACACCAATAGTTCCAATACTTGGTAAAGTTGTGGTTGTGTAATCAATACCTTTAACGTCTGCCCCAGATACATGTTTTTCTGCTTTTGTATTATCTCTTCCCCTATCAACGGTAATCTTATTACCAGTCTTAGATCTTACAAATAATTCTTCATCTCCAATAAAGATATATTTGTCGGTTTTAATTCCAGTAGCGTCAGTAACTTCAAATGTTTTTGCAGTTGCCGTAATATCTTGCGCTAATGTAGTAACAACATTATCAGTATAGGACTTAAGTGCTCTTGCAGTTGCAGCGTAAGTAAGTTCTCTTCTTGCATTTGTTGTATCTGAACCTGAAATGTAACTGATAGTTGCTCTCTTGATAATATCTTTGGAAGCTGTAGAAGTAGGTCCAAACAGATATGTTTTTGCAGTAAATCTTAAAGTGTAGTATAAAGCTCTTCTAGTAGTAAAATCACCTTCATAATCATCTTGCATTGTAACACTTTCTAGTACAATGGGTATATCTCTTTTTTCTTTTATTTGATCAACTAGTTCAATAGAAAGATTATATGCTGGTTGAAAATATGGTAAAATTTGCTCCACAAGTTGAAGAGCATCATCATTTAACTTAGTAAAGATACTTAATTCAAATTGCATATTATATGGAACTGGCATATACGACTTACGAGTCTCAGTGCCATCATCTTTATCTTTTGCTATAAATGTTTGGGTTGTAGTTACTTTTCTGCTTGGATCATAAGTTAATCCAGTAAATTCAAAAGACATCCTTGGCAATGTAATTGCCATTGGTTTGTTAAGATCTGGAGATTGCTCAATTCTTGCTAAGAATTTTTGAGTTGGCCCATAAGCTAAAGGAACTCTTACAACAGAGTCTTCCTGCCTAACTTCCATAGAATTAAACAGAGTTCCAAAACCAATAATGGTTTTTCTCAAAATTTCGTTGTAAAAGTATTCAAACATAATTAAACCTTTGGTTTATTGCTCGCTATCAATAAAACTATTTAGGGCGTTCCGAATGGGTTCTGCTCTGTAAAATCTAATATTTTATCTGCTTCTGTTTCAATATCAAAATTATCAGCGTAGGGGTCATTACTAATAGTCTTATCAATACTTCTAAGAGTTCGTGTGGCACCTGAAGATGATCCTGTTATCGTTTCACCTGTAGAGAATGATCCTGTAAGAGATGCTACTTCAAGAGCATTTGTAGTTGAATTCCAAGACCTAACTCTTGCTTTTGTTCCACTTGTAGACCCAGTAATAATCTCATTGAATGCAAATTCGCCAATATTTGTTCCCGAATTTGGAGAAGCAATAGAAATATTCGGTGCAACAGAATAACCAAGTCCGGCATTTGTTAAGAATACATTTGTAACTGTTCCAGCCGCACTAACGAAAGCAGTTGCAGTTGCCCCTGCAGTAGTGATGCCTGATTTAAATATTTCGTTAGTAAATGATACTACTGGATTGTCAATATATCCTCCACCAATATTTGTTATCGTAACTATTCCAACTACATCATCTCCTATAACTGTGGTTGCCGCAGCACCACTACCTGTTCCATCGGTAGTACTAAATGTGACTGTAGGTGCAACAGTGTACCCAAAACCAGGATTGGAAACATCAACCCTTTGAACTGATTGCAATCTTGGATTTGCATTTAAATTGCAAACTTGAATTCCTCCAATCATAGATGCAATACCAACAGCAGTTAATCCTCCTGTAGGTGCAGCAGATACCTGGACAGTTGGAACCATTCCATATCCACCACCCCTATTAGTTACTGTAAATGACCTTACACCTCCATCAACCAATCCTACAACAGCAGTTGCATTAACTGCTGTTCCAACCATTGTAAGTGTTTGCGTAATACCTTGAATAGTGCTTATACCATCATCAGTCAATCCATCAGTTTCATCTCCAAGTAATTCATTATCAATATCGTCAATTCCAGTAGCAATGACTTCATCTTGATAACGGAAGAGTTCACAATACAATTCATAAACGTATAGATTTTGTAATTGATAATATGGTTTTGCATATTCAACGTCTTTAATTTCATAAAGACGATCATCTAGAGGGAACCATATTAAATCCCCACCTTTTGGACGAGTGGAGAGTTTTATATTTGCTTGTCCCTGAATTAATGGAGTAATATAATTTTCATATCTTTCTCTTGATATAATCAATCTAACTTCATCTTTAGATTCAATACCAAATTTTGATAGAACATCTCCAGCTCCAGAATATGCATCGTAGTTATCAACATATGCTTCAATTGGTAGCGCACTATCAAACTTAGATTGTACTACTTCTCTTATTACTGTATTTTCTGTTAAATACTTTCTCGGAATATAATATATGTCAACACCATACATCCTCAATTGTTCATTGATTAGACTTTGGACTAAATTTTGCTCAGAAGAAGTGCCCTGAGTGAAGAAAGGATTTAATACCATCAGCCTATCATATCAAGTGGTGGTAATTCATATGTATTTGACATCATCTCTTTAATCTTATCCAATTCTCTCTCTGCATCATCATATATTTGTCTTCCATTCAATTCAATCCCACCTGGAAGTTTAACACCCTGGAACTTAATTAAATTCTGACCCCACTGCCTTTTGATGAGGGCAGTTAAGTATCTTTTTAAGAACGAATCGTTATAAACTCTAGTAAAATCATTTGGATCTAAAAGTCTCCAACAATCTAGAACAATATATTCATCTTTTACGACTGTTCCCCAATCTACATCCAGATATAATCTATCTTGTCTCTGATTAAATCTTACTTGTTTCTCAGTATTTAATAGAAAATCAATGTCTGAGAGATAAGTTTTTGTCATTGCATAACCCAACATCTCCATAGAATTGAAGAAGTACATATCATTTAAAAATAATTGATATTTGAGTCCAAACATTCCATTAGATATTGTACTTGTATCAAATCTGAATATTTTATTAATCCCTATTACTGCTGGGGGCACTTGAATAAAATTACTAGTTTCCTCATATGAAAATGTAGCAGCAACTCCAACCGTAGAAGTTCCTGTAGTAGTTACAATTCCTATAGGGTTACTTCCAGCTCTACCTCGACCCCTATCAATATCGTCTTGAGTTATTTTATATTTTAAATATGTCTGAACTACGCCGTCAAAATGCCTCTCATGGAAGTACTGGAGCGCATCATCGACTAAATCATCTATCTGCTCATCAGCAACGTTTATCTCCAATACAGGAGCACCTAGCTGCCTCTTACAGTAATTAACTAGATCTGTTCTACTTGCTGGTTGAGCCATTTATTCTCTAGTTTCCTAAATGTATTTATGGTGCTGATGACACTGCAGGAACTACCATAACGTTTCCATTAACAAGTGTATATACTGTCGATCCACTACTTACTATTACATCATACATATATCTTCCTTGATCAAGATTTCTAGTAGAAGTAGATCCTAAAGAAATTTCAAGTTTTCCGCCTAATGCACTGGTAATACCAACAGAAAATGATGTTGTAATTCCTAGAGTTGCTCCAACAGCAACACTTTTCGATATAGCAGCAGATCCACTATAACTCGTAAGGTTGAAGGCTGTATTTGAGTTGTCAGTTACATTAAATGTTGTGTTAAAATCTGATCCACCAAAAATCATCAAATTAACGGAATATGGAACTCCTGTGTCTGGATCGAAAGTAATATTTTTAGACGGCATCTGGTATTCCTATTAGTTTCATGGTTTCTTGCTGTTTATAATATAGTTTGCAAAAAGATTTTGCAATATTCTTTAATTCGTCACGATCATCACAACTATCTATCTGTGATGCCAATTTAGTGTAGGCAAATTGCTTTGACAGATTGCTTAGTTCAATGCTATCTGGATCCATTTAATAACTCCTTAAGTAATGACTTGATATCGTTGATATCATCTTTGATGGTAGCAACCTCATCTTCAATTGTCTGCATCTTTTGATTCTTTACATTTTTAGCCTGACGACTAGAAATATATTGATCATATGATACTTTATTTACATTAATCACTGTATTAGTTTCAGGATCTCTTGCAAGATCCTGGTGACCTTTTACTGTGTAAATTTCCATATTATGCTAAAGCAATTACTCTAAGATTTTTCATTTGAGGCACTAATGTTTGATTTGTTGAAGTCATTACAATTTTAATTCTGTAAGATCTAAATGTTTGTAGGTTATCTACTGTAAATGTACGTTCTACAAAATCAGTATCCTCAAGACTAAATCCTCTCTTAGTTGAGGGTGTTACAAGAGAATCAGATCTTCCATCATTATTTTCTTCATTGAGCACCAATCCATTAACATCAAGGTTTAAATATCCTGGGAATGGAGTAAATATTGGTTCAAGTCCTGGATTAGCACTAATGGTATAGAATGCCCTAATGTCACAATCTGCTGGAATGTGGGTATCAGCAAAAATCTTAATAGATGTTGCTGGATTCTCAAGAGTTATTTCTTTAGAAATATATTGACATGCACTAGGGTCATTAAAGAAAGTATTTACTCTAGAATCAGTAGCGTAATTAGTAACTTCAGAATTAACTCTATTTGATACTGCATAAACACTACATCTTTGAAGTTCAATTTGAGGACTTAGTTTAGAATTAGTGGTTCCAAGGAAAAGTCTCATTTGCATAGATTTATTACCTTCAATAAAGTCCAATTTACGATCTTCATTTACCTTAGAGAAAATTGCCCTAGGAGTATCGAGATAATTATTGGAGTTTAAGACAACATCTTCAAATCCTGCATTTACATAGGGAATTTCATTTCCACTTATACTTTGTGTAGTAACAGTTCTTATCTGACCAGATAAAGAAGTTCCCTCTACAGTAATATTATGTATTGATGGTTTAACAATCTCGAATGGAATGTTTTTAGTAGCCTTCACATTGCTTCCACCTGTAGACTTGGATCCATTGATAAACAATTTAGGGAATGATGTTCCAACAGATCTATCTGCATTATCATTTGACCCAATAGTTCCAAATTTTTCAGACATATCAAGTTTTACGTGATACGAATCTAGTGTTATTGGATTTGCAACAGTTACTTCACTTAAATCGTGAGTTTTATTGATTCTAGCAAGACTTACTCCTCCCAATTCATACTTATAGACTGGAGTATCAACTGGATATGTTTTAGGAGTTGTTCCTCTAGAAATAGAGCCACTAATAGTTGATGATGTGGTATTAGTATATTCTATAATTTCTTCACCGATAATAATTAATCCAGTATTAGTCGCAGCAACACCCACATTTTCAAATGTCGAGAAGTTATTTCCAGTTCCACTACTTACTTGTATTGGATCTGTAGACGATTTGCTATATTCTGCAGTCAGTTTGGTTGGTTTGATATCTGGAAGAATACCTGAAATTCTTACAAAATTATCATCAAAATTCATTCCATGATTTACATGGTTGACTTTAATGTGCAAACCATCGGTAATAGATTCTATTCCATTTGAAGGAATTGTTACATCTCCACCATTACTACTATTTAATTCCCTTTCAGTACCATTATTATCAAAGAATCGAATAGTTCCAGCTGCCCCGGTAATAAATTCACCCTGAACATTACCAATAATTAATTGTGAAGTAAGTCCAATACCAGTTAATGTAAATCTTGCATTTGTACCAACACTTAACCCAGATGGATCTGAAGACGATGGTAAAGGTTTAGTAGCACTAATAGTAACTATGTCACCAACCTGATAACCATTTCCTCCACTACCAGTGATTGTTGCTGCAATAGCAACACCATCTAGAATAGTAATATTTGCAGATGCTCCAGTTCCTTTTCCAAAAGCTGAAACTAGATTTATGTTATTATAACTAAGTCGCCCGTCAGCTGGAGTATATCCAAGACCAGGATTAGTTATTGACATTGTTCCAACTGCACTGGCAGCAACTCCAACTAAATCTCCCTCTGCAATTCTATTAATAGAAGTTCCTTGGAAGAAAGTATTACCAAGAGAATATAAACTATCGGCAACTGTTGTTCCAAGTCCGACACGAATTTCGTTTGAAAAAATATTCAAAGGATTTTCTTGAAGAGTAGCGACTTGCTTATTACCTTGAGACAACTCTGGACTATAAAGATCAACAGATCCAGACTCTACAAAGTCTGCTCTATACATGGTAAATTTAAGATCTTCCCACTGACTTGCTTCCCAAGTAGATGCATTCTGGGATTTGAATAGTGATCCGAGAGTTGGTTGATTGGAAATATATGAGTCCGTAAGGATATCATTTTCACCAACTCTAGAGATATAAACACTATACTTAGTTGAATTTGAAATCAAACATATTGCATATTCAGTACCACCTTCCAAGTAGACTGGTGCTGCAAACTCAAAAGTAGTCGCTACAGAACCATCAGTAGAAGTG
>Ga0257106_1001378_pt1 | contig 12117 bp, 8 predicted proteins | sample LP_taG_3_FD_190177 | JGI IMG/M metagenome (GOLD analysis project Ga0257106, IMG submission 190177) | Marine microbial communities from Northeast Subartic Pacific Ocean, Canada - LP_J_2011_P26_10m | ecosystem: Environmental > Aquatic > Marine > Oceanic | place: Canada: Northeast Subartic Pacific...
GCCTTCGCAGCCTTGGCCGCCTTCGTGGCCGCAGCCTTCGCCTCCGTCGCAGCCTTGGCCGCCGCCACCTTGGCCTGCTCCTCTCGCGTCGGACCGGCGGGGGTTGGACCCGCGGCCGGGGTTGGACCCGACGGCTCGATGCCGGCGGGAACGGATGGGTACAGGAGCGCGGTGGGCGGCGCCGACGGGCTCGCGGGCTCGGCCGCAGCCGGAGGTGCGAACGGGTCGCCAGTCTCCGGACGCGGACGCGGCGGAGCGGGCGGAGGCGGCGCGTAGTTCGGCTGCGGGTGAGGAGACTGCTCGTAGACCTGCCGGTGGACTTCCCATTGCGTCCCTGCCGGAGCCCCGGGGTAGTTAGACGGCGGGGGATGCGGTGCGTATCCTCGATGCATCTCCGCGGGAGCGGGCGCCTCCCGCTGCCTTCGCTGCTGCCTCTCCGTCTGCTGGCGCGTCAGCTGCTCCACGCTCCGGCCGACGCTGGTGAGTGCCGTCGCGATCGCCGAGAGACCCCCCGCGGCGACCGATGCCACCGTGTTTCCCACCACGTCCTCAGGCACGGTGTCCTCGCACAGCATCCGCTCGCACTCGCCCGCGTTGGTGTACCTGCAGCATCCGCACAGCGCGCATCGACAACCGCAACCCGCACCGCACGGGTGTCGCGTTCGGTCGAGTTCCCGTTCGGTAAGGCCGCACGCCTTGCCGCACACCGCGCACGGGTTTTCGGGGAAACACGGCGCCACCCTCACAGCCTTGTACTTCCTCGACCCCGACGAAGCCCTGAAGCAGCACCACTGCTTGTCGTGGGGCGGGAGCTTTGGGACGGTGAGTCCGCCCAACCCCCCGGCGTTCAGGGCGAAGAAGCACGGCCAGAGGTGACGCGTGGAGCGATACCACAGGCGCCCTCTGAGTCCCCACCAGCAGAAGAAACCGCCTATCCAGAGGACAAACGGCACGAGCGAGGACAGGAGCCCGGCGTCCATCGGTCCCTCCGCGCGCGCGACTTTTGGTTACGCTATTTTTCGCGCGAACTTTATTACTTGAAGGCACCCTCGATTTCCGTCGACTAACAAAGCACGCGCGGCGCGGGTGGTTTGCGCGACCGTGCGCTCGGGGGTCGAGATGGGCAGAACCGAGGACTCACCGAGGCAGTCCATCGCGTTGGGCGCCCACAAGACGAAGAGCAAGGAGTTCTACGACATCGTCAGGCACATAGGTGCGCGAGCGACACCCCGCTCATTTTTAGGGTTGCCTCGCCTTTGTTTGAAACGACAGCTGTCTCGCGCGTCCCGTTCCGGCCGGTCTGACCGTTCCTTCCCCCCGAATCTCGCAGGCGAATCTAAGAACAAGTCGGATGAGGACGCCATCATGCGTCGGGAGGTCATGATGCTGCGCACGGTCCTCACCGGGCCGAAACTCGAGAAGAACAAGCTCAAGGAGTATCTCATTCGCCTCATGTACGTCGAGATGCTCGGCCACGACGCCGCGTTCGGCTACATCCACGCGGTGAAGGCGACGAACGAATCGGACGTATCGCTGAAGCGCGTGGGATACCTCGCGACTTCCGCCTTCCTCGACGAGAACGACGAGCTCATCATCCTCATCGTCAACACCGTGCAGCAAGATCTGAAGAGCGACAACTACCTGGTGGTGTGCGCGGCGCTCACCACCATCTGCAGGCTGGTCAACGAGGAGACCATCCCGGCCGTGCTGCCGCAGGTCACGGAGCTTCTCAACCACCCGCAGATGCACGTCAGAAAGAAGGCGGTGATGGCGCTGCACAAGTTCCACCTCAAGTCCCCTTCGTCGGTGTCGCACCTGCACGGCAAGTTTCGGCAGATGCTCTGCGACAAGGACCCGAGCGTCATGTCCGCGGCGCTGTGCGCTCTGCACGACCTGACCGTCTCGGATCCGACGCCGCAGAAGAACCTCGTGCCCTCCTTCGTGTCCATCCTCAAGCAGGTGGTGGAGCACAGGCTGCCCAAGTCGTACGACTACCACCGCGTGCCGGCTCCGTTCATCCAGATCCGGCTGCTGAAGATTTTGGCGCAGCTGGGCGCGGCGGACCAGAAGGCGGCGACGGAGATGTACTCGGTGCTGAGCGCGGTGCTCAAGAAGGGGGATAATCAGAGTAGCATAGGGAACGCGATCGTGTACGAGTGCGTGCGCACCGCGGCGAGCATCTACCCGTCGCCGGTGCTGCTGGAGCACTGCGCCGGGGTGGTGTCGAGGTTCGTCAAGTCCTCCAACAACAACCTCAAGTACGCCGGGCTGGACGCGCTGTCCTGCATAGTGAACATCAACCCGAAGTACGCCACGGAGCACCAGATGGCGGTGGTGGACTGCCTGACGGACCCGGACGAGAGCCTACGGAAGAAGACGTTGGACTTACTGTACCGCATGACCAAGTCCAACAACGTCGAGGTCATCGTCGAGAAGATGATGGATTTCCTGAGGGACGCGACGGACCACCACCTGCGAGAGGAGACCGCGAGCCGCATCAGCGAGCTGGCGGAGAGGTACGCGCCGAGCACGCAGTGGTTCATAGACACGATGAATGCCCTGTTCGAGGTTGGCGGGGACGTGGTGAAGAAGTCCACGGCTCACAACCTCATGGCGCTCATCGCGGAGGGCAGCGGGGAGGACGCCGACGACGCGACGCTCCGGCGCTCCGCCGTCACCGCCTACCTCGAGCTCATCTCCAAACCCATGATCCCGCGTGTGCTATTCGAGGTGATCCTATGGGTCGTGGGCGAGTACGGAACTCTCAGCGGTCGGAGCCCCACGGCCTTGATGGACACGCTCTGCGCCGCGGTTGAGGCTCAGCCCGAGGGCGACGCGGTTCAGGCGCAGGCGATGACGGCGTGCGCCAAGCTCGCGGCCGCGAACGGGGGTCAACTGTCGGAGAAGGCGGCCAAGCTCGTGGATCGAAACCTGAACAGTCGCAGCATCGACCGCCAGCAGCGAGCCTACGAGATCACGGCGCTGCTCCGGGAGAACCCCGCGCTCGTCGCGGCGGCGTTGCCCCGGGATGGTAGCTGCGAGGATCTCGAGGTTAACCCCGCTTTACCCGCTCTGGAGGCGTACGTCAGCAAGGCTCTCGCGGAGGGTGCGTCGGCGTACCTCCAGCCGTCCGAGCGCTCATCGGGTCTGAGGGAGGCTGGGGCTGGTGGAGCGCCGCACGGGTCTGAGGGAGGCTCGGGTCTGAGGGACGCGGGCTCGCTTCGCTTTGACGCCTACGACGCTCCCGCCGCCGCGGGTGGCGCGTACGACCCCCACCGCCCGAGCCCGCGCGCGCCGGATCAGGGCATCGCGGCGGCGGCGGCGACACATAGCGGAGAGATGAGGCTCAGCAGCACGGGGGGTTCGTGGGGTGAGCCGGCGGGGCGATCGGCACCGCCGCCGGAGGATAACCGCGCGGCGCTCGCGAATGCGCTGTTCAGCGGGGTTGGCGCGGCGGCGCCGGCTGCGTCGGCGCCGGCTGCGTCGGTGCCGAGGTCCGACATGGACCTTCTCATGGGCCTCGATGCTCCGCCTCCCACCGCCGCGGCTCCTCCTCCGACCGACCTGCTCGCCGGACTCAGCGTCGGGGGAGGCGCGGCTCCGGCTCCGGCTCCGGCTCCCGCCAACTTTGGCTTGGATGCCCTGTACGGCGGCGCGACCGCTCAGACTGGCGCGGGGGGCTTTGACCTGTTGGGTAGTGGCGGTACCGGGATGGTGGGTGGGCACGCGATGATGTCCCAGGGAGCTAATCCTTCGGACTCCCCTAAACCCGGTCAAAGTGGAGGTGCGATGAACGGGGGGACGCCAAAGTCCGCAAATAAAAAGAAGGACCCGTTTGCCGACCTCCTCGGATAGAACTAGCAACACGAGCGCGGTAGGCTTTGATGGAAGATTCTCTCTACTACAAATCTTTGTTGCCAAGACGTCGGCTATCCCGTTGCCTGGCCAGTCATACACCCCGCTAGTAGTTTTGGTTTTGTGGTTGTTGGCTAAAGGTCGCTAAGAATAAATGTTGAACTCCCGTCGTTCAAAATTTACTTCTTCTTGGCGTTGTCCGTCTGCATCTTCTCGAGCTGCGCGATTCCAGGCTTGAGAATGTTGTAGCCAACCCAGCCGAGGACCGGCACGAAGGCACCGAAGATGGCGATGCGAGCATCGATGTCAGCGAGCTGCATGGCCTCGGTGGCGGCGTCAGCGGCCTCGGGCATACCCATGAGGGCAGCGGCAGAGAGGCCGCCGACACCAGCGGCGAGACCCTTGCGCTTGGCGTTCTTCTCCTGCATGTCGTTAATCTGGTTCAGGCCAGGCCGGAGGATGTTGAACGCGACCCATCCAAGAGCAGGTCCAAGGATCACCAGGAAAACGAGAGCCCGGCTATCCACGGAAGCCAGCTGGGAGATTTCAGTCGAGGCGGCGTTCGCCTGCTGGGCTCCGAGGGAGAGAGCGCCCGCGAGGGTGAGGGCGGCGGTCTGTTGTGTGGGGGAGATTGGAAGAGTTTTGGGGGATCGCGCGGGTCAGTCGAAGGTCGCGGGCGTTCGATCGTCGACACGAGGCAAAAGTCCGGCGGTTTGACGGCATATCCGATTCGAGTGATATCCGAGCCAAAAAACTTCAACGAAATCGCGCGGCGGACCCGCGCCCAGCGCCCGCCCGGCGCGCGATTCGCTGGGTTATCGATTGGGTTAATCTCTCCCGCACACTATTCGACCGACGCCACCCCCGTGGGGGCGTCGCGCGTCGCGTGCGAGTCAGACGCCGGCTCCGGACGGGGCCAAAATACGGCAATCGGGCGATCCTCACCTGGCCGAGGGCGACGTCGTCAGTCTTCTCGACGGTGGCGGACGCGGCGACGCGAACGGCGGCGGGGCGAGCCACGATGGGCTTGGCACCGACGACACGCGCGCCGCGGATCGCAACCTTCGCGCGGACGGAGGAGCGGGGCGCGATGGCCGCGGCGCTCATCACCGGCATAGCCATGGTAGCCATTATTCGCTGAGCGTACGCGCAAAGCGGGGTGCAGGAATGGCGAATGTTCCTGGGCTACTCGCGGTTTCCACTGCTGGGAACCCCAAATAACAAACCGGCTGGCACTGGTGGCTCCTCCGGCCAATCACGGGTATCGCGTCGTGCCCTGATTGGCTGGAGAAATTGAACCGATATCACGCCCATCTCGGGCAATCTTCGTGACCGAAACGCCTGTGCCGCTGGTGGGCATTCCGATTAGAATACCTATTTTGATTTTCCAAGCCGACTACCCGTCGTTCGGGCGATTTCGACCGGAATGTGTTGACTGCTGGCGGACTTTTGGTTGAATATGGGTCCCTTACTGGTTTCATACGTTTGTAGCCTAAAGTCTGATTCCAAGCCTTTCAACGACCTTTCAACGAACCGAGCCTTATCCGTGCAGTGCGTCTATTCCAACCCTTCAAGAAGCGGCCATGTGAGAAGAAAGAGAAGTTGCCAATTACGCGTATGAGTATTCAGTTATTGTCGGCTCCTGTTATTTCCAATTTTCGGCCACACGTTCATGATGACCGATCGAAAAGACGCGGGGCGGAAGTTGGTTTGAAATCGAGCGATCTCATTGGGCCACGTTCATAACCGACGAAAAGACGCGGGTGTAAATAACCGACGAAAAGACGCGGGTGAAAATGGGTTCCGTGAGATTAAGTGTGCGGAACATCGGTGGAACACACGAATCGGAATTTTCTTCAACAGAGTATATAGTCTAGTCAAAATACTTTGCTCTCATGATCACGGGATACAAAACGCCGTCAAAACTCCCGACCCCTCCTTGAAAGTAGAACACAACGGTGGCCTGATCGATTTTTCCAAAAACCGAGATCTTTGGAAGAGGTTTCGTGAGAATCGGAACCGAAAATGCATAAATCGTTCGCGTTTTTTGTGCGGTGTATGACGATTCAGTCTGTATTATTGTGTTTGCCGTGATAGCGACTTTTAACATGTGAAGATTCTCGTTGGGCACCTTTTGAAAGTTCATGTCGAATGTGACCTTTCGAAAGTCAAAAGGTCAAAACGCGCGATAGAACGCCTCGGCGATCACTTGTCTCGCGCGCAGTTCATTGAACTCACGCATCATGGCGACATGCTATGATTCCCCGACCCCCGAGTACGACATCGACGCCACCGCCGGTGTGTGCACTCGCGAAGAATCCTTCTTCGGGGACACGTACGTGCTTCCCCAGGCCGCCGGCTACGGAATCGTGATCGGCTTTGGCGTCTTCTTCTCCCTCGTCACCGGCCTCATCTTGAAGGCCAACCAGCGCTACGGTGGTGTCAACGTCTCGTCCGAGTACTTCAACACCGCCGGCCGCAACGTTAAGACCGGTCTCACCGCCTCCGTCATCGTCTCCCAGTGGACCTGGGCGGCTACCCTCCTCCAGTCCTCCAACGTCGCCTATCAGTATGGCGTCTCTGGCCCTTTCTGGTACGCCTCCGGCGCGACCATTCAGGTGCTTCTCTTCGGTATGCTCGCCATCCAGGTGAAGCGCTACGCGCCCAACGCGCACACCATCGTTGAGATCATCGACGCCCGTTGGGGCGCCAACGTCGCGAAGGTGTTCACCGTCTTCTGCTTCATGGCCAACGTCATCGTCTCTTCCATGCTTGTCCTCGGTGGCGCCGCCACCGTGAACGCGCTCACCGGTATGTCCACGACCGTTGCTGGTTTCCTCATCCCCATCGGTGTCATCGCGTACACCATGACTGGCGGCCTCAAGGCGACCTTCCTTGCGGGCTACATCCACACCGCGATCATCTTCTCCATCCTCATCACCTTCATTTTCATCGTCTACGCCGGCGACGAGAGCAAGGGTATCGGCTCCGCGGACAACGTCTACAACCTGCTCAACCGCCTCTCCACTGCGACCGCCACCGAATGCACGGGCCGTCTTGCCAACAAGCAGAACTGCGGCTACGTCGCGAAGAACGAGGCTGGCTCCTACCTCACCATGCTCTCCGAGGGTGGTATGATCTTCGGCATCATCAACATCGTGGGTAACTTCGGTACCGTCTTCGTTGACCAGTCCTACTGGCAGTCCGCCATCGCGGCCAAGCCCAGCTCCTCCACCAAGGGCTACCTCCTCGGTGGTCTCGTCTGGTTCACCATCCCCTTCGCCCTCGCGACCGCCATGGGTCTCGCCACCGTCGCTCTCGATCTCCCCGTGACCTCCGCTGAGGCCGGCGCGGGTCTCGTCCCCCCCGCCATCGCTGCTCACCTCATGGGCAAGGGCGGTGCCGTCGCCATCACCATCATGCTTTTCATGGCCATCGTCTCCACCGGCTCCGCTGAGCAGATCGCCGTGTCCTCTCTCATCTCCTACGACATCTACCGCAAGTACATCAACACCAACGCCACCGGCGAGGACATTCTCCGCGTCTCCCGCTACGGTGTTGTGTTCTTCGGTGTCTTCATGGGTTTCCTCTCCCTCATCCTCGATGCGATTGGACTCTCCCTTGGCTTCGTCTACCTCATGATGGGTATCTTCATCGGTTCCGCCGTCATGCCCATCTCCTTCGTGCTCACCTGGGACAAGGCGAACGCCACCGGCGCCGTCTGCGGCGCCATCACCGGTCTCATCCTCGGTCTCGTCACCTGGATCGCCACTGCCTCCGGCCTCGAGGGCAAGGTCAACATCGACACTCTCGGCATGAACTACCCCATGCTCGCCGGTAACGTCGTGGCCATCTGCTCCTCCGGTCTCGTCCACGCCGCCATGTCCTTCATGGCCCCCCAGAACTTCGACTTCAGCACCCTCAACGCTCGCATTCAGCTCATCGATGACACTCTCCCCGCGTTCGAGGACGACGAGGACTCCAACCCCAAGGTCCTCGAGGAGCACTTCAAGTGGATTCAGAAGTGGGGCTGGGGCTTCACCTTCATCATGATCATCGTCTGGCCTTGCCTCTCTCTCCTCGCGGGTTGCGGCACTCCCACCGGCTGCGGTGTCTTCAACAAGGGCTACTTCAACCTCTGGGTTGCCATCGCTCTTATCTGGGGTACCGTCGCCACCGTCGTCATCATCTGCCTCCCCGTGTACGAGTCTTGGTCCGAGATCTCCAACACCCTTACCGGCCTGATCTCCAACGACGACGTTCACCTTCGCATGGACATCATCGATTCCAAGCTTGACTCCCTCCTCAAGGCGGGCAACCTCGGCGAGAGCGGCAACAAGCTCTCCAAGACTCCAGGCTACCGCGCCAAGCTTCTCGCTGGCAAGCTCTAAACGAGATCTTTCGTAATGCTGTGTGGTAACACACCACAAAGCACGATCCATCTTTGTTTTCAGCAGATATTTTTTCAACATGGTGCCCCAAAACACGGGCACCAGTCTCCCTAGATCGAGTCGATTGCTCTCTCAGAGATTATACTTATTCAATAAGAATGTAAAGCCATTCATTTATTTCTACTCGACCACGACGTGGTGGCACCTTCGCCTCGAACACCCGGAACCGCCCGCGGCGAGATTGAAGTTTGCGTTCGGTGTTTTTTGGTACGTCGGGCGCGAACGCTTTCGTAATAAGGAAGTCCTCTTCTGTATAAACGGACACACTTCCGAAACGAATGCTATGAGTTTGTCTATCGGAGACGTCCCGTCTCGCTCTCTTTTTTTGGTCTATTTTTCCTAAGTCTTCTCGCGTGCCCGCGCCGCGGTGCGTCGTTTGGCGCTCTCCCGCCAACCCGTCCCTCCTCCTCTCGGACAGCCACTCTCGTTCGTTGATCTCGAAGCCCGGTCGTTCTCCCGTCGACTCTCAGGGTGCCGGAAGCGCCGCGGCACCCGCCGCGGCGGGAGCGCCGAGCTGCGCAGGCGCGTCCTCCTCGCCCGGGTTCGGAAGCTTCCTGAACTCGGTGAGCACCGGGTAGATGTTCTCAAACGCCTTGTAGATGTCTTCGCGGTTCTTGCCGCCGGTGAGCACGATCTTTCCGGAGACGAAAATCAACAGTACGATCTTCGGCAGCTGCATGCGGTAGATCAGACCAGGGAACAGCTCGGGCTCGTACTGGGCGAAGTGCCCGTGGGACCACGCGAGACCCTCAAGGCGGATGGGAAATTTGACGTCGCACGAGCCAACCATGTTCTGAATCTTAAACTCCTGGGAATGGAGGCGCGGGGAAACGGAGGTTCAGTACCGCATCTGGGTGATGTGTTCAAGACATCCGTGGACCGATCACGTCGGGCGACGCGCGATACGCACCTTGAACTGCGCCGGGAACCCGAGTTTGCTGATGACCTTCGCGTACTTGCGCGCCGCCTCCCTCGCGAGCGCCTCCGTCTTGGCTCCCGTGCACACCATCTTGCCCGAGCTGAAGATGAGCGCGGTGGTCTTCGGGGCACGAATACGCATGATCGCCGCTGCGAAACGCTGCGAGGAGAAAACGGAGGAGGTCCGCGTCAGTATCAAGCGACGAAGTGGAACACTGAAAAGGTGTGCACCCCGGCGAGTCCGCAGGAGGTTAGGGTTTCCTCTCACCTTCGGGTTGTACTCCACATTACGGGCGTGGAACGCGATGGTCTTTAGGTCCAGCTTGCAGTCTAGGTTAACAGTGGCGACGATGTTCCTGCGATACGGGAAGCGCGGGTCAGCGCGATGGTTCTCGGGCGCTTCGAGGCGCGAGCGGGAGGGGGCCCAAGATCCAGGAGAGAAAGAGGTGCCCTTTGAATTGGGGCGCGCGCACTCACTGTAACTGGGGCACGATGCCGGAAGGGTGCACGCTCAGGTCCACAGCACCATCACCGGCGTCGGAAGTACCCGCCACGGCCACGGCCTTGGCGTTCGGGTCCGCCATGGGCTCGTCGTCACCCATGATCTCTGACCAAAATTAAGTATAAGCGGGAAGCGCGGGAGCCGCTGCTTGACCACGCGGTGTAGTGGAACGCGCGAGCGCGTTGGTGGGCGTACGCCCCGCGGGGGCCTTTCGGCGGCTTAGACCAGGAGAATTACCCAGTCAAAGCGCGATACTCTGGATGTCGGGATTATCTTGCTCCTCGGTAGACCAGCAGTCTTGGGTAGACGAGTTCAAACGAATGCGTGCCGCGACGTGCCACGGACCGCTCGGACTGAGCCCTCGCGCGCTGTGAAATGAAGCGTGGGTATCTGCCTTTTGTAGTTTTTGGCAACTTTTCGCGAAGTGTCGATTGACGGGTGTCAACTCCACGGCCCAGATCTGGCCACGCCGAGGGTCCTGGGACACCGACGTCGTCGTCATGACACTGTTTTCGAAGATCACCGGGGAGGTGGACAAGGCGGACGCCGCGTTCGACGCGCTGGTGCGTCCCCGTTCACGCCCCAGCGCGCGCTCCTCCCTCCCGTCAACCTCCCGATTTCTTTTTACTTTTTCGCCCGCTGACACGTCACGCGCCCTCTCTCCGTTTCCCGTCGCAGGCTGCCTCCGGTTCGGGGTCCGGACTCGAACGTCAGACCGCCGTGGACTCATCCCTCGGTCTCCTCGCCGCATCCAAGACCCAGATGGATAAGATGCAGAGGAACGCCAAGGAGACCGATCCCGACAAGCAGACGTACGGCCAAGCCATGCGCGAGAAGGTGCTCGCGCTCGCGGTCAGGTTCGACGCTGTGCAGGGCAAGGGCGAAGATCTGAAGGCCACGATCGACCCTCTAGCTGCGGAGGAGGCCCGGGCGAAGGATGCCGAGGTGAGGGCCGCGCGTGAGGCTGAGGAGGCCGCGCGACTGAGGCAAGAGGAGGAGGCTCGGAAAGCCGAGGAGGCTCGCGCGGCAGCAGCAGCAGCCGCCGCCGCCGCGGAGGCTGAGGCTCAGCGCGCCAAGGAGGAGGAGGAACAGCGACTCAACGCCGAAAGTCAAGCCGCCAGGGCTAAGGCTGCCGAGGAGGCTGCGGTCGCGGCAGCTGTCAAGATTGCCCAGGAGGAGGCGGCTGCGGCTGAAGCCAAAGCCGCGGCGGAAGCTGAAAAGGAGCGGAAGCGAGAGGAGTCTCGAGCGAAGAAGGAGGCTCTGCGGGAGCGCACCGCCGTAAAACCCCAGCCCGATCCGGCGCAACTCGCGAGTATGCTTTCCAGCGTGACCGCCGCGGCACCCGCGGCGCCGAAGACCTGGGGGTCCGTGCGTCACATCGTCGGCGGCGCCGTCGAGCTCAGGTTGCTCCTCGAGGAGGCCAAGGCGGCGGGAGCGTTGACCGTGGTCGACTGGTCGATGACGACGTGCGGGCCGTGCCAGCGGATCAAGCCAATCTACGAACAGATGGCGCGTACCCGACCTACCGCGCTTTTCGTCGGAGTGGACACGCACGCGAGCCCTTTGAACGCCGACCTCGCGCGAGAAGCTCAAGTTTCGGCGTTTCCCACCTTTCACTTTTACCTTGACATGCAACGAAAAGCCGACCTCGTGGGCGCTGACACCGCTCGACTGGCGATGATGGTGCAGCAACACGATCCAATCGACGCCACGAAACTACCATCGGAGGGAGAGGGCGAACCCAATCCGGCGACCAAGGCGGACATGCAGGCAGCCATCCTCAAGGCTCTAGGCGAGCTGAAGGAGTCAACTGCCAACATGGATGAGTTTGTCACCTCCGTGAGAACACTGCTGACGTTCGTGGGCAACGTGCTTGCACATCCCGGGGAGGACAAGTACCGCTCGGTGAAGATGAACAACAACACTTTCAACCAGAGGCTCGGGCGGCACAACGGAGGAGTCGCGGCCATGGAGGCGTTCGGCTTCAAGAGGGTCGCGGACGCCGAGCCCATGCTCGTGATCAGCAAAGCCGCTGCGAAGCACGACGGACTGCCGGAGATGAAGGCCTTGCTCGAACGAGCCGTACCCGCGAGCTCCACGCCCGTGCCCGGCGCGTCGGGTGCGCCTCCTCCTCCTCCCATGGACCCGTTTGCGGCGATGGGTGGAGGGATGGGAATGCCGGGCGCCGGTGGGATGCCGCCCATGAATCCGCAGATGATGCAGCAGATGATGGACACCTTCGCGTCAAACCCTCAGGCGCTGACTCAGATGTCCGAGATGGTCAGGAACAACCCCGGCCTCATCCAGCAGGCGGCTGCTTCCAACCCCCAGATGGCGCAGATGCTCCGGGCTAACCCCCAGATGGCTCAGCAAATCGCACAGATGGCTGCG
>Ga0257106_1001379_pt1 | contig 12112 bp, 10 predicted proteins | sample LP_taG_3_FD_190177 | JGI IMG/M metagenome (GOLD analysis project Ga0257106, IMG submission 190177) | Marine microbial communities from Northeast Subartic Pacific Ocean, Canada - LP_J_2011_P26_10m | ecosystem: Environmental > Aquatic > Marine > Oceanic | place: Canada: Northeast Subartic Pacific...
GAAGACTCTTTCTTTGTTTTCCAAGCGAAACCGATTCTGATTTTTTCGTCCAACAAACAGAGCTCTAAAAAAAAAGGGTCACAGTCTACACACATCAGCAAACTTAAATCAGGGAGAAGGCACAATCATCACCACAAAAAAGAGAGGAGAAAGAGATGCCGTACGAGCCAAAGAATGTATTAATCACCGGCGGGGCTGGCTTTATCGCCTCCCACGTGGCCATCCTCTTCGCGAAGAAGTACCCGCACTGCAAGGTGAACAAAGAAACGCTCTTCTTCTTGGTCTTCTTCTTCTTCTTCTTGGTCGTCGTCTTTTACGTCGTCGTCTGCGCTGTTTTTAGAATTTTTTTCTGTGGACGGCAACGCTCCTCGGTCGTCTCCTATGCGTCGTTTTGAGGCAAACAGGATCGATAAGATTTTTCACCGCGATGATGTGTGTTTCTTTTTCTCTCTTTCTCTCTTTCTTTCTTGATGGAATAAAACTGACAACTTAGTAAACTTTACTTTTTCTTCTTCTTCTTCGTTCATCAGGTCATCGTTCTCGATAAGCTCGATTATTGCGCCAACGTGAAACACTTGAGCGAACTTTCGCACTTGTTAAATTTTAAGTTTATCATGGGCGATATTCAATCGGCAGATTTAGTCTCGTACATCCTACGAAACGAAAATATCGATACCATCATGCACTTCGCGGCGCAAACGCACGTGGATAACTCGTTCGGGAACTCCTTTGCATTCACGGAAAACAACATTTTGGGCACGCACGTTTTGTTAGAGTCGTGCAAAACGCTCGGTACCATCAAGAGGTTCTTACACGTCTCCACGGACGAAGTGTACGGGGAAAGCTCGTACGAGTTGAACGCCTCGAACACCGAGCACGCGAGTTTACTAGAACCGACGAATCCGTATTCGGCGACGAAGGCGGGTGCAGAAATGCTTGTCATGGCGTACGGACGTTCTTACGACTTGCCGTATCTCATCACGAGAGGAAACAACGTGTACGGGCCACACCAGTTTCCGGAAAAAGCGATTCCGAAATTTATCATGTTAGCAAAAAGAGGTTTACAAATTCCTTTGCACGGGGACGGGATGGCGACGAGGTCTTACATGCACGTCGCGGATGCCGCGAGCGCGTTTGATAGTATCTTGCACCACGGCGAAGATCGTGGTGTGTATAACATTGGCGCGCAAGAAGAACGAACGGTGCGCTCCGTCGCCGAAGATATTTGCAGTGAATTGAAGTTGAACGCGGACGATATCGTCACGTACGTGAAAGACCGCCAATTTAACGACCGCAGATACTTTATCGATTGCTCGAAGCTCCTCGCTTTGGGATGGAAGCAAGAAAAATCGTGGGAGGACGGTTTGAGAGAAACCATCGCTTGGTACGAGAAGAATGGCGAAAACGATTATTGGGGCAATCTTTCGGCCGCGTTAGTCGCGCACCCTACGGGTGGGCACGTCACGGCGTCGCCGAATGTTTTCGAGGAAATCGCGGGAAGTACGGCCGAGGGAAAAGCCGACGACGCGGCGGAAGCTAACAGACCGGTGTTTTTAATATACGGTCGAACCGGATGGATCGGCGGTATGCTCGGTCGCCTCTTGGAAGAGCAAGGACATAAGTACTACTACGGCGCGGCGAGATTATACGATAGAAAAGCCGTAGAAGATGACATTGCGCGATGCAAACCTACCCATATTCTGAACGCTGCCGGTATCACTGGTAGACCGAACGTCGATTGGTGCGAATCGCACAAGAAAGAAACGGTTCAAACGAACGTTACCGGTATTTTGACCTTGGTCGATCTCGCGGATAAGAACGGCATCCACGTCACCAACTTCGCCACCGGTTGCATTTATTCCTACGACGAAAAACATCCAATTGGAGGTCCGGGCTTTACCGAGGATGATGCGCCAAACTTTGGCGGTTCCTTCTATTCGCACACGAAAGGGATGGTGGAAGACTTGCTCAAAAACTACGACAACCTCTTACAGTTGCGGTTGAGAATGCCCATCGATCACCGATTGGATAATCCGAGAAACTTCATCTTTAAAATTGCAAACTACGACTGCGTCGTCGACGTGCCGAACTCGATGACGGTTTTGGATGAACTCGTTCCGTACGCCATCGATGGCGCGTTGCGAAAGCTTACCGGGATTTACAACTTTACCAACCCAGGAGCAATCTCGCACAACGAAGTTTTGCAACTGTATAAAGATTACTGTTCGCCGAATTACACGTGGAAAAACTTTTCATTAGAAGAGCAAGATAAAATCTTAGCCGCTCCGAGAAGTAACAACGAGTTGTGCGATAAGAAGATTAAATCCGCGTGGCCGCAAATTCTTAACATCAAAGACAGTTTGATTATATATGTCTTTGAGCCGAACAAACAGAGTGGCGGTAAAGTGAGAGGCGGCGCTAAAGGAGAATGTTAAAGAGCAGCCGTGTGCGTTGTTCTTCTCTGCGAGTTCATCTTGTTAATTAGTTTTGTTAAATTCCGCGTTGAAATAAATATAAAATTCTTTTTACCCACAAACCACCCCACAGTGTTGCGCGCACGAGTATCGTGAATCACAAAATACTCCACGCGCGGAGAGGAACGCATCGAAATGGCTACAACCGTAAGTACTGTAACTACTGGTACTCCCACCACCTCCACGCCAACGATGCACGCTGCCGAGGAGGGCGAAGAAAACGAGGAAGAAACACCACCGCCGACTCGAAGAAAAAAGTCAATTCATTACATCATGCAGTCGAGGGATAAAGACAACGAATACTTGAAGGAGTTCATACACAGCGATTTATGCGTTGAGTTTCAAGAGAAAGCAGAGTGGAGGTCTTGGGCGTGGAGCAAAAAAACGTCGCAGCTTAAAAAAGAAATCGTTGAGAGTTACGCGGTAGCAAAGAACGTTGATGTTGTTCTGGCAGCCATGCAACGAGCTGGAAGGGAACGGAGTGAAAAAGTTGTCTTCTTCGACATGGCGAGTGGGAAAGGATTTACGTCCATCGTTTTGGCAAAAAAGTTTCCAAGTTCGACGGTACACATGCTTGATAACAATAAAAACATGAACCTCTCTCATTTAGACGCGGTGCCGACCGTACAGTTCAAAAATATTGATCTGTTTTCTGAAGAAGCCGAGAGTTTGATTATGGACGCTCTCATCGAGCACGACGGCTTTGGCGTTATGGTTGGAATGCATTTGTGCGGTAATCTCAGCCGGCGTGCGATTGAAATGTGGACAAACATAATGACAAAAGGTGAAAAGTTGCGCGCAAACTCCTTCAACCTGGGATTGGTTCTTTCTCCGTGCTGTTTGCCTCACAAAGTTAGAGTTCCGAAGAGGAAATATAACGATTTCGGGTACTGGATTCAATCGACGCAAAGACAATTCGGAATTGATGGATACGATTTATGGGCGACTTCGTTGTATAATCTCGTTTGCTCTCACGTGGGACATACCATGCGCCCAACGCAGAAAAGATTTTTCCGGGATGAGAACTTGTTATCGCCCACGAATTGGTTTATTTTAGTGACTCCAATGGAAGCGAAACGCGACGACATCTGTCAACCGTGCGAGTGATATATGCTTGACGAATGTATTTGTAGCTTGTGCAGCAGCAGTAATAACAGTAATAATAATAGTAATAGTATTAGTAGCTCAGTTTAGTTTTGTAGTTCTAGAAGTGATAGAGCAACTTAGCAAGGCACTTTTTAAGAGAGATACCTTTCTTTGTTAACTAGTCGCGTCGTGGCTACCCGGATTGTCAACACGACAACAGCTATTGCGTAATACGAAAATAGGCACCACCAAAGAGCATAATAACGCGCTTCTGGATTTAGATATTTGTTGATCGCAAACACGGCGGCCATAAAGGTACTCGTTCCGATGGCTGTCAATCCCGCTAAAAACGAAAGTTGTTTCATCGCAACCATAACTCCGTATAAAGATTTTGACACTATATTTGCTACCGTTGCTGCAAACACTGGAAGCACTACACTTCGCGCGCAAGCGATGACGGAACTGTCTGTTGTGAAAGCAGAAGCGCCAAAGTAAAGCAACCAGAAGCATATCGACGCCGAAACGATACCAACCATGTATCCCATCGCTTGAACGATAAGTGCCATTTTTCGAGCGTTTCTACCATCATTTTTTGGCGTAAACGCAATATATTTAGGTAACATTGTTTGTCCAACCTGTACTAGTGGATCTCCGCATAATGCGCAGACTGTGAAAATGTTTCCAGCTATTCTGTGCGCGGCAGAAGCAACGTTTCCGATTGCATTCGCCTGTAAAATAAGAACCACGTATAATGACAAGATGGAGAAACTCAGAAACGTTATGGGAGCAAAAAACTTCATCACAGGTGCACACATTTCCTTCGTTGGGATAATTGACATCGGCGGAGATATCATCTGCGTAGATGGAGCAGGAGGTGGAATGTGAAACAACTTCCGTCTTCTCAGAACTGTGAAAATACAAATGGCGCCAACATATAGCGATGCCGACGTTGCCCACGCTGCTCCGGTTGCACCTTGCTTTAACGTCACAACGGCAACATAATCTAAAATAACATTCGTGATTGCTGCTAACGAGACGCACATGAGCGGTGTTATCGTATTCTCGCGTGCGACGAGAGAAGCGTATCCAGCACCCGTTAAAAATGCCGCCGGCATTGCTAATCCTCGTATTTGAACGTATTTTCTTGCGACTTCCCTCAAAGGTCCAATCTTTTCTACGCCAAGCGATGAAAGCAATGCGTCCGGAAAACATACGAGTAACGCAGCGAGTGTTATCGCGAGCGCGAACGATATAAACATTGCCCCGTACACTTTTCTTTCCATGTCGCGTTTCGGCTCTCTCACTGCCAAACCGTTCGAGACGATAGACGTGACGCCAGCGGTAACGAACATGAACAAGTTCACCGGGTAATCCGTCAAAGGAGTGGCAACACCTAACGCAGCTAAAGAAACAACGGCGTCTGATGCGTATCTACCTACGAAAGCAGTATCTGTCATCGTCAATAAAGGTGAAATAACGTTCGACGCCATAAGTGGGAGGACGAAAAGTATTATGCCTTTGATTTTATCTCGAACGACGAGTGGCGCCGTCGACGGATCCTCTTCTTCTGCACGTATTGCTTCTCCTCCGGCAGCATCATCGCCGTTACCCGACGCGTACGATGCCGCCGAAAAAGTCGTCCCGTGCGCTCTTACTCCGCTACTTTGTCGTCCTCGTTGTCGTCTTCGTCGTTGTCGTTGTCCTTGTTTCTCTCTGTTGTTGTTCGTTACACCAAACCAATCGGAAAAAACTCTTCTGTCGCCGTCGCCACCGTTTCCTTTTCCTTCTTCTTCTTCTTCTTTCCACCTCGAGATGGCGGATGGTGCATTTAAAGATCCGCGGCGAATGCTTCTTCTCTTAGACAGCGCAGTCAAGAAGGACGACGATGTTGACGATGAACGCGCCACCAAAAGATTTCTGTTATCCATCTTCTTGATGTGTGTTGTTGTTATTCTCTATTTTTTGTGAAGGAAGTGCGCGACGAGAAAGCGACTGTCAAAAGCTGTGAAGAAACAAACAGTTAAGGGCGGGTTGATATACATTTTTACATACAAAGTTCTTTATTACACGCTGTTTTGTTACTGTTTTATGTTTAATCGTTTAAACTCTCGCGGCGCTTTTCCATCTCGAATTCACCGCGTATACCTTCGAGTGTTCCACGACGCCCGCGTCGCCATTTTCAACAACCTCAGCATCGAGACATAAAAGTGGCTCAGTCTTAGAGTCATCACACAACTCACGATACATGTCCTCTTCGTCGTCGTCGTCCGCGAAAATTCGAGTAACTGCGACATAAATGGAAAATAACACCAACGAAATCAAGGATACTGAGATAAAGCACGTCAACGCGCGCTCGCGTCGCATTTTGCGTTCCCGGTAACGTCTGTATTGCACCGTCGTCGGCGGCGGCTTTGGCTTTTCACCAAGTCTGCTGCTGCTTCCTTCCTCTAAACTACCAAAGAATCCATCCACGACGGTTTGGAAATCCTTCATAAGTGCTACGTCGGCGTCCATACCATCATCGTTTGAAGAGGAGGAGGAAGAGGAGAAGAAGACGAAAGGTTGCGAGCGTGAATACCTGTCGCCTTCGCCAAGCGACGATAAGGTTTCCAATCCAACGTTATCATTGATGATATTGCTGTTACCGTCTTCTTCTTCAACGAAAGAAATCGAAGGGACTCGAAAGACGCGGCTGGAAAAGTAAGTCGGTTGCTGCGAGAGATAGTTTTGACGCGCCGAACCGAGGAAAGAAGCGTCTGAAGTCTCGTCTTGAACAAACAATGACGAAGAGGAGGAGAAAGAGGAATCATCCATCCCATCTCCAAAGAAAGAGCGCATCATCATACCCGGAATAGAAATATCCAAATTTTCATTCGCATTCGTCGTCATTCCGTTCCCGGCTGGACCTTCGCACGCAATCATTTCTGGCATCGCTCCTTCTTCTCCCTCTTTTCCTTCTCCCTTTGCCTCTTCGGTGCTTCCTTCTTCCGCGTAGGATGACGAGGCCATCATCGTTCGCGCATCGTCGCCTTCTTCTTGAACCTGTGATCGGTGGGTGAAAGAGAAAAGGAGAATAAAAGTCAGTACATTTTTGGTTCGATTCGTAAACAACTTGGATTTTCTTTTTTGGGCCAACACTCTTTTCTAGAAGCTTCTTCCATCCCGGAGGGAGAAAAGAAAACAGAATACCGTGCCGTGACGCGGGATTCGCAAAGGACTATAGCGGGCACATCGCGAACGAGAATTCCGGACGAAAAGAGACTAAACACAACACGCACCATTTCTTCGCTGCTTTCGAAATCAAACCCGGCGCCGTCGCACACGCACGACTTGTACACGCCGCCTTGCCACGTCTTACACAGAGATTTATTCTCGTTGAGTTTCCCTTCCCCGCAATTCTTTTCGCAGTTTTCCAGAAATCCAACGCACTGGTCGTCCTCCGCGGAAGCGTGAAAAAATGGAGGCGAGGAGGACACCATTGCGAGGACGAAAATGGCGAGGATAAAATGCAGTCTCATGATCTGCGCTTTTATATTCGCAAGCAAAAAAACGCGTTTAAAGTGTACAAACTTTTTGAAGTATCGAAAGAGAAGAATGACGAAAGCGTCAGCGAGTTTGTTTTATCTTTCTGATATTTTTATTTCTTTCTCTCGTCAGCTAATTAAGGATACAACGGCAGGGCGACTGTTTCGTTACATTTGACGAAAATACTCTGGATGTTGCCCCATCGTCGAGGGATGTGCTTTACCGCACCTTCTATGGCAACGACTGTGTTTTCCACGACGTCTTCTACGCTCATCGCGGATGTACCCGTTTTCACGCGAACGCACGTCCCGCTACTCAAACTCAAATACGTCGCCGACGTCTTGCTTCGAATTTCCTTGGCCCAGTCCTTCTTTGTCAAATCGACCGGAATCGGTTGTCGCTTCTTCTTGAAAAACGTCTTACCGAGCAGTTTAGGTAACACTGGAATCACTCTCTCGTCTGCTAAGAATAAATCGTACGAATCGCACAGCTTTCTCTTCGCCTCGTGCGGTTTGTAGTTGTTTCGCAACTTGCTCACTCCTAAAACTTTCGCTATTCCCGCTTTGTCCTCTCCCATGGACTCGACCTTCAATTTTGCCTCTTTGTGTCCTTTACCGTCGTTATCTTTTACAATCAAGCACAACTCTGCGGTTTCTAAGTTAACCATAGAATGTGGAATGCGAATGGCTTTCATTTTCGCGTTGCTCTTCGCGCTTCCAACCGGTTGCGTTCGCAAAGAGATGAGAACGCTGTACGCATCGTCGCCTTCGTCTTCAAACAAAGGATCTTTCTCTTTCTCTTGCTTTACTTTGTCCAAATGCAAACGCAACGCGGCGATTGCTTTTTGTATCTGCGCTTTATCCACTCGGGATGGTTGAGGTTGTTCCTCGTCCTCTTCTTCTTTCTTTATCGTCTTTTTTGTTGTTGGTGTTGTTGTTGCTGCTTTTGTTTTCTTCGCTGCGCTGGCGGCTGGTGCCTTCTTCGGTTTGGCAACCATTTTTTTGTGGAGTGGAAAGAAAAAACAGAGAAAAGAAAAGAGATGTTTTTTCGAGATGGAACGAGAGAGACGCAACACAGTCCGCACAAATAAGCTGGCAGTCGTCCAGACGTGGCTTAAAAAAAATACATGAACGCGTCAACAACGACGAGCGTCGCAACGCGCGCGCACGCGAGAAAAGTCTCCTCGAGCGCCGCGAAAAACAGAGTCAAACGCTCATCGTCGTCCTATTCCACTTCTTCCTCCAAAATCTCCACGTCGTTGTCCTCCAGACAAAACATCGGTTATGGTGGATTACGACAGAAACGAGGAGATGACGTCTTTGTTGTTTCCACGAAAGCGATTCAAGAACCGGAAACGGAAACCACAACTTCATCCTCCTCATCTTCATCCTCATCGTCCTCATCGATGCGAGATATGAAGTCACAGATAAAAGACATACGAATGCAAATGGAAGAAAACGAAGACTTGAACGTGTTAATGAGCGGATTACGAGGAACGAATATCGACCAGTCAGATTTTGCTGAACAAGGCGTTGAGATGAAAGTGATTGATTTCGATAAATACGACGATGGGACCAACGAAGATAAACTACCTCTGGTATACGACCCCGAAGCTATTGAGCGTTATTGGTCGAAACGATCCGGTGCGGTCGTTCAAAGAGCATTTCAACTCGCCACAATCGGTGGAGGATTTATCAGCGGCTTGGTCGCCGACTTCATTACGAAGAAAACGGAGGAAAATTCCGTGAAGCGAGCGATTCAACTTCGAGAAATTGTCACGTCGTTAGGGCCGGCATACATCAAGCTCGGTCAAGCGCTCGCAATCCGTCCAGATTTACTCGGTCCGCAAGCTATGGTTGAGTTGCAAAAATTGTGCGATAAAGTGCCTTCGTTCGATAACGAGCTCGCTTTTCAGACGCTCGAGAACGAGTTGGGATGTAAATGGCAAGACGTGTATTCTGAACTCGGACCGGAACCAGTCGCCGCGGCTAGTTTAGGACAGGTGTACAAAGGTGTCCTAAAAAGTAACGGAGCGACCGTTGCGGTAAAAGTTCAGCGACCGGCAGTGTTGGAAACAGTATCGATTGATTTATTCGTTTTGCGACGCATCGGATTATTCCTTCGCACGGTTGAAGGATTCAACACCGATGTCGTCGCGCTTTTAGATGAATGGGCTTTGCGATTCTTCGAGGAGCTTGATTACGTCAACGAAGGTCAAAATCAAATCAAATTTGCGGAGTCTATCAAGAAGGATTTACCGCAAGTTGTCGTCCCGGGGACATACATGGAGCACACGAGGCGAAAAGTCATCACGAGCGAATGGCTCGAAGGCGAGAAACTCTCGCAAAGTACCGCGGACGATGTCGGAGATTTAGTAAAAGTTGGTGTCATTTGCTATCTGAAACAGCTCCTCGATACCGGGTTTTTCCACGCGGATCCTCACCCGGGGAATTTGATTCGCACTCCCGACGGAAGACTCGCTATTTTAGATTTCGGTTTGATGACGCAAATTGACGAAAACATTAAATACGGTATGATTGAAGCTATTTCGCACTTGATCCATCGTGATTACGACGCCATCGTGAATGACTTCGTGACGCTCGATTTCATCGAAGAAGGCACGGACTTGTCGCCTCTTTCGGCGCCACTCGGGAGAGTTTTCGATCAAGCGCTCGAAGGCGGCGGGGCCAAGAGCATAAACTTTCAAGAGCTCGCGGCTGATCTCGCACAAATTACGTTCGATTTTCCGTTTCGAATTCCGCCGTATTTCGCGATTATTATTCGTGCAATTGGTGTCTTGGAAGGTATCGCGCTCGTCGGTGATCCAGACTTTGCGCTCGTCGACGAAGCGTATCCGTATTTATCGAAACGTTTGTTGACGTCAAACGACGACGCGCGATTACAGGAGGCTCTTCGTTATATGGTCTACGGGAAGTCTACTGTATTTGACGCCGACCGCTTGATTGATTTACTCGAAGCCTTGGAAAGCTTTAAAAGAGACGTCTCGACGTCTTCGGGCGTCTCCGCCGAGGCGAGCGCAAACTTGGAAAAGAAAACATCGCGAGAAGCTTTGCAATTCGTTTTATCTCCGCAAGGTAGTTTCTTCCGCGAATTTCTTCTTGATGAAGTAGTCAAGGGCGTGGACGCCTTGAGCAGAGAATCTGCGGTGGCAGTGTTAACCAGCGTTGGCTTGAAAGACGCGAGAATTCCCATTTTATTTCCCGTTCTCGGGTTGCCGAATAGCATCGCTTTGGCCCCGAAAGTCACGCAAGAAGATAAAGATACCGCAGAAAACGTGACGAAACTTTTGAACTTTTTACTCGGCCGAAGTGGTAATAGTTCAGGTTCGAATGAGAACGCGTTTTCGCGAGAGACGTTTGAGGAAATGCGCCCGTTTTTGCCCGCCGTTGCGAACCAAATTCTGCCGACGCTCGTCGAACGCCTGTCGTCCAGGTTAGCGGCGCGAGCCGTTCGGGAGATTTTCGCGTAAAGACAATGTGTGTGCGCGCATGCGCGTGTATTCGTAGTAGAGAGCTAATAATAGATTTAAATGCGCTTTGTATCATTAATATATTGTTGATAGTAGTATTCATCGCGATTAAATAAAGAATAATTTCGCACATATAAACCAAAACGAGTACTCGTATTTTTTGAAGCCATCAACCAAGAAAAAATAAAAGCCCCTTCGTAGAGGAGCTGAAGGCATTTCACACCATTAGTTAGCGCACACACCTGAACGTATACAAACATGGTGAAGCACAACAACGAAATCCCCCACCAGCACTTCAAGAAGGATTGGCAAGGGTACGTCATGATCTCCTTTTACGCCGCGTTTATCGTTCGCGTCTTCGAGAACGCGCGTCGAATAGCGTTCATTTTCTCCCTTTTTTCCCTTTACGCGAACCCGCTCACTCACGAATTTTCATCTATTCTCTTATTACAGGAACTGCTCGCAATCTTTCGTGCGAACATGGTTTAACCAAGCCGGTCGCAAGAAGTCCCGTAGAATTGGTACGTTTACATGGTTACTTTTCGAATCAGCACGTCGCGTGTGGTGCGTTCGGGTGCATTTCCGCCCGTCCACATTTTCGCTTCAAAGCGAAAAACAAAGCCCTTTCGCCATTTTCACCAGCTCTTTCGCGGAAGTGACGTTGGACTCTGTTGGTTTATGTTCGTTTCGCTGACGTCTCTCTTACTCTCATTTTGCACCTCTACTAAACAGCACGCGAGAAGAAAGCAAAGGCTACCTTCCCGCGCCCAGTCTCTGGTGCTTTGAGACCGGCGGTCCAATGCCCGACGCAAAGATACAACTTTAAGCAAAGACTCGGCAGAGGTTTCACGCTCGAGGAGTTGAAAGCGGCTGGTATCCCGAAAAAACTCGCCCCGACCATTGGCATTTGCGTCGACCACAGGCGAAAAAACAGATCGGAGGAGTCTTTGGCGACGAACGTGGAGAGATTAAAGGCGTACATGTCTAACTTGATCCTCTTCCCGCGTAAGAACTCGAAGCCGAAGCACGGCGATGCGGACAAGGCTACGATCGCGGCTGCCACGCAGCACAAGGGTGCTACTATTATGCCGTTGGAGAAGAAGAAGTCTGGTGCGGTTGAGATGGTCACGGTGACGGATGAAATGAAATCCTTCAAGGCGTACCAAAAGTTGAGAACGGAGATGATGAACGTCTGGCAGGTTGGCCCGAGAATCAAGAAGGCGGAAGAAGCGGCCAAGAAGGCGGAGGAGGATGCCAAGCTCGCGAAGATGAAGTAAGCTTTTTTGATTTTTGAGACAGTCAGAGAGAGAGAGAGAGAGTTTGTTATAGAAGAGATTCCAATAGATGTAATAGAAAGAATAATATAATAAGAATAATTTAACGATGATCAAGCTAAGAACGAACGACGAGGAAGAGGAGTAAGGGGAGGACGATGCACGCCGGAGTTCGTCTACATCCCCAATCGTTTCCTGATCTCGACGTATCGCTTTTGATTCGAATCATACTTCGGATCGCACGCGTTCCCATCCTCGTCTAC
>Ga0257106_1001380_pt1 | contig 12112 bp, 22 predicted proteins | sample LP_taG_3_FD_190177 | JGI IMG/M metagenome (GOLD analysis project Ga0257106, IMG submission 190177) | Marine microbial communities from Northeast Subartic Pacific Ocean, Canada - LP_J_2011_P26_10m | ecosystem: Environmental > Aquatic > Marine > Oceanic | place: Canada: Northeast Subartic Pacific...
AACAATATGATCTTGAGGAACAAACATTATCTGCGGACGATATAGAAGCAGCTCTTAGACAAGAACTTCAAGAAAATGAGGAATAACATTGACCGTGATAGATATGCTCTATAAAATCGCGGCCTAAACAAAATATATATTATGGCAACAGTAAATCAATTATTAAAGAAGTCTAGAAAACCTAAAATTAGAAAGACTGACGTACCAGCACTCAATGCATGTCCTCAAAGGAGAGGTGTGTGTACCCGTGTTTATACTACAACACCAAAAAAACCTAATTCAGCATTAAGAAAAGTTTGCAGAGTAAGGCTTACTAGTGGTTTTGAAGTTACATCTTATATCGGTGGTGAAGGTCATAATCTTCAGGAACATTCATTAGTATTAATCAGAGGCGGAAGAGTTAAAGATCTTCCTGGTGTTAGGTATCACACAATTAGAGGAACTCTAGATACTTCTGGTGTAGCTAATCGTAAACAAAGAAGATCCAAATATGGAGCCAAAAAAGGTAAATAATTATGCCAAGAAGAAGAAGTCCCGAGAAAAGAAAAGTATTACCAGATCCTAAATACAAGGATGTAATTCTAGCTAAATTTATGAATAATCTCATGAAAGATGGAAAGAAGTCTGTTGCTGAAAAAATTGTATATGGTGCTTTTGATCAGATAACAAAAACTTCAAAAGAAGAGCCCCTAGAGATTTTTATGAAAGCTTTAGATGAAGTTAGTCCTGTAGTTGAGGTTAAATCTAGAAGAGTTGGTGGAGCAAACTATCAAGTCCCAATAGAAATTAGACCTGCTAGAAGACAAGCTCTTGCAATGAGATGGATTGTTGAAGCTGCTCGAAAGAGGAGTGAAAAATCAATGAATCTTCGATTGGCTGGAGAACTTATGGATGCATCTCAAAAGAAAGGTTCAGCTGTTAGAAAAAGAGAAGACGTTCATAAAATGGCTGAAGCTAATAAAGCTTTTTCACACTTTAGATTTTAAAAAACACTAGTAACAAATTATGGCAAGAGAAATTGTATTAAATAAGTATCGTAATGTAGGTATATGTGCTCACGTTGATGCTGGTAAAACTACCACAACAGAAAGAGTTCTTTTTTATACTGGCTTATCTCACAAAATTGGTGAAGTTCATGATGGCGCAGCTACCATGGATTGGATGGAACAAGAGCAAGAAAGAGGAATTACTATTACTTCTGCAGCAACTACTTGTTTCTGGAGTGGAATGGAGCAACAGTTTCCTCAACACAGAATAAATATTATTGATACACCTGGTCACGTTGACTTTACTATTGAGGTCGAAAGATCATTAAGAGTTCTTGATGGTGCTGTTGTTGTATTTTGTGCAACATCTGGCGTTGAACCTCAATCAGAAACAGTATGGAGACAAGCCAATAGGTATGAAGTACCCAGGGTAGTTTTTGTTAATAAGATGGACAGAGCGGGAGCTAACTTCGAAAGAGTTGTTGACCAAATAAAAGATAGGCTTCAAGCGAATATTGTTCCAATCCAATATAACATCGGTGCCGAAGAAGATTTTAAGGGTGTTGTTGATTTAATAAAGATGCGAGCAATCTACTGGAATGAAGAAGATCAAGGTCTTACTTTTGACTCGAAAGATATTCCAGAAGAATTAATGGAAAAATGCAATAAGTTAAGAGAAGAAATGGTAGAAGCTGCCGCAGAAGCTAACGAAGAACTTATGGATGCATATCTTGAATCAGGCGAACTTTCAGTTGAACAAATAAAAGAGGGCTTAAGAATCAGATCACTAGCCAATGATCTTATTGTTGGCTTGTGTGGATCAGCATTTAAAAATAAAGGCGTTCAAGCAATGCTTGATGCTGTTGTTGAATTTTTGCCAGCACCTGATGAGGTTAAAGCTATAACTGGAGTCATACCTAATAATAGTCAAGAAGACGAAGAAGCAGATTCAAGAAAATCTTCTGATGAAGAACCTTTTGCTGCTCTAGCTTTTAAAATAGCAACAGACCCTTTTGTTGGAACTCTTACATTTATAAGAGTCTATTCTGGTGTTCTTGCAGTAGGCGATGCTGTTATAAATTCTACAAAATCTAAAAAAGAAAGAGTTGGAAGAATGGTGCAGATGCACTCAAATAATAGAGAAGAGATCAAAGAAGTCAGAGCTGGTGATATTGCAGCATGTATCGGCTTAAAAGATATTACAACTGGTGATACTTTATCTGATGCTAGTAAACCGATTGTTTTAGAAAGAATGGATTTTCCAGAGCCTGTCATTTCTGTTGCTGTTGAACCAAAATCAAAACCTGACCAAGAAAAAATGTCACTCGCATTAGGTAAATTAGCTCAAGAAGATCCTTCATTTAGAGTAACAAGTGATGAGGAATCAGGCCAAACAATTATTTCAGGTATGGGTGAGCTTCATTTAGATGTTCTCGTAGATAGAATGAGAAGAGAATTTTCAGTTGAAGCAAACATCGGAAAGCCACAAGTAGCGTATAGAGAAACTATTAAAGAAACAGTAGATGTTGAAGGTAAATTCGTAAGACAGAGTGGTGGTAAAGGTCAGTATGGTCATGTTTGGTTAAAACTAGAACCTTTAGGACTAGACGACGAGTATGAATTCGTTGATAAGATTGTTGGTGGTGTTATTCCTAAGGAATATATCCCAGCTGTTAATAAAGGAATCCAAGAGCAAATGCAAAATGGTGTTATTGCTGGATATCCTTTACTAGCCTTAAGAGCAACGTTATACGATGGTTCTTTCCATGATGTTGATTCAAATGAAATGGCATTTAAGATTGCTGGTTCAATGGCGCTTAAAGAAGGTGCTAATAAAGCAAAACCAGCTTTGCTAGAACCTGTAATGAAGGTAGTTGTTGTCACTCCAGAAGAACATATGGGTGATGTAGTTGGTGACTTAAATAGAAGAAGAGGAATTATATTAGGTATGGATGACATTACTTCTGGTAAAGAAGTCTCATCAGAAGTTCCGTTGGCCGAAATGTTTGGTTATGCAACAGATTTAAGATCTGCAACTCAAGGAAGAGCTACATTTACAATGGAATTTACCAAGTATGGTGAAGTTCCAAAAAATATAGCTGAAGGTTTAAAAGGGTCATAATTTTATAGTCTATAAAACTGCTCAATTGAGTTGACAGTATGACTACTAGGGGCTTAGAATACGCCACATTTTGCGATAAGCAAATTGTTAAATTTTTAATAAGATAGGGAAAAAAAGGTAAAAAATGGAGAATCAATCAATCAGAATTAGGCTTAAGGCTTTTGATTACAGACTGATAGATGCTTCAGCTAAATTAATTGTAGAAACTGTAAAAAAAACAGGTGCAATTATCAATGGACCAATACCATTACCTGTTAAAAAAGAGAGAACAACTATATTGAAATCACCGCATAAAGATAAAGATGCTAGAGACCAATATGAGATTGTTACATATAAAAGACTTATGGATATAGTCCAACCAACTGATAAAACAGTTGATGCTTTGATGAAATTAGATCTATCTTCAGGGGTAGATGTTCAGATAAGCCTGGGTTAGTTCATTATTTAACGCGAATGCGGCCATAGAGGGTTATTAGCCCCGTAAAAAGGAGAATAAATTGAGCATAGGCTTAATAGGAAAAAAATCAGGAATGTCTCGTCTTTTCCTAGAAGACGGAGAGTCAGTCCCAGTTACTGCAGTATCTGTTTGTGGTAATTTTTTAGCAGATATCAAAACATCACAAAGAGATGGATACAACGCATTTGTAGTTTCAAAAGTAACTAAATCCAATAATGTTAATAAATCTAAAAGTGAGTTTTACAAAAAGATTAATCTTGAGCCTGGAATCTTAGCAGAGTTTAGAGCGGACGATGAGATATCTGAAGAATTCAAAATTGGAAAACATTTAACGGCTGATATCTTTGAAGTTGGCCAATATGTTGACGTAACAGGAACATCTAAAGGTAAGGGCTACGCAGGTGTTATTAAGAGACATAATTTTGCTATGCAAGATGCCACACATGGTAATTCTCTATCACACAGAGCTCATGGATCAATTGGACAGTGCCAGACTCCAGGAAGAGTATGGAAAGGTAAAAAAATGTCAGGTCATATGGGCAATGAACAGAAAACAGTCCAGAGTCTAAAGATTGTTGAATTAGATGTCGAAAACAACGTCATATATATTCGCGGTGCAGTTCCAGGATTTAATGGATCTGATTTAAAAATAAAACCAGCACTTAAAAAATCATGAAAATAGAACTACTATCATCAACAAAAACGCAAGATATTAATATTTCTGATAATGCATTTAGTAAAGACTTCAATGAGTCACTTGTGCATCAAGCTGTTGTAAGTTACATGGCTAAATCAAGACAGGGAACTTCAAAGCAAAAAACAAGATCAGAAGTTAGAGGTGGCGGTAAGAAGCCATATGCTCAGAAAGGTACTGGAAGAGCAAGAGCAGGAACTATAAGAAGTCCTTTATGGAGAGGTGGTGGTGTCACTTTTGCTGCAACACCAAGAGATTACAGCAAAAAGATTAATAAGAAGATGTATAAAGCTGCAATAAGATCTATATTCTCAGAGTTACTGAGACAAAATAGACTAGTTGCAATTGAAAATCCTGTACTTGAAAAACCAAAAACAAAAGAAATTAGTACCTTCTTAAAACAATTCTCATTAAGTAAAGTATTAATTATTACCGACGAACTGGATGTTAACTTTTATCTATCAACTCGGAATATTCCAAATGTTGATGTAATAACTGTTAGAGAAATAAACCCAGTTTCACTTTTAAAAGCTAATAAAGTAGCAGTTACTGCAGAAGCTTTTAAGAAAATTGAGGAATGGATTGATGCATAACGAAAAACTATTCACCTTAATTAAATCTCCAATCGTTACTGAAAAGTCAGCAAGGATAGGTGAATCATTGAAACAAGTGGTATTTAAAGTTGATCTTTCAGCCAATAAAAGAGAAATCAAAAAAGCCGTTGAAGAACTTTTCAAAGTAGAAGTTACTAAAGTAACTACTTCAATCATGAAGGGTAAAAGAAAAAGAAATAGAAATGGATTACATAAAAAATCTGACTATAAAAAAGCTTTTGTTACTTTAAGTAAAGATTCAGACATTCAATTCGAGGGAATTAATTAATCATGGCTATTATTAAAGCAAAACCAACTAGTCCAGGTAGACGTGGTGTTATAGCCATTAAGTCAGACCTGCACAAAGGAAAGCCGCACAAAGCTCTCATCCAATCAAAATCCAAAAATGGTGGAAGAAATAATAACGGAAGAATTACAGTAAGACATCAAGGTGGTGGCCACAAGCAGCACTATAGAATCATTGACTTTAAAAGGAATAAATTTGATATTCCTGCAGTTGTTGAAAGATTGGAGTATGACCCAAATAGATCTGCTCATATAGCATTACTACTTTATAAAGATGGTGAAAGAAGATACATCATTGCGCCAGCAAAATTAAACGTTGGTGATGAAATAATTTCTTCAGAAAAATGCGAAATAAAAGTTGGTAACTCAATGAAGCTTAAGGACATACCTTTAGGAACAAACATTCATTGTGTAGAACTAAAACCTTTAAAAGGTGCTCAGCTTGCAAGAAGTGCTGGAACATCTGCAAGACTTGTAGCTAAAGAAGGTATATATGCAACATTAAGACTTCAGTCTGGAGAAACTAGAAAAGTTCTTTGGGAATGTCGTGCTACTTTAGGAACAGTATCAAATCAAGAAAATAATCTTAGATCACTTGGTAAAGCAGGTGCTAAAAGGTGGAGAGGAGTCAGACCTACTGTAAGAGGTGTTGCTATGAATCCTGTAGATCATCCACATGGTGGTGGTGAAGGAAGAACTTCAGGTGGAAGACATCCATCAACTCCATGGGGCGTCCCAACCAAGGGTTATAAAACAAGAAAAAATCAAAGAACAGATGACCTCATTATAAGAAGACGAGGAAGCAGGAAGTAAATTATGCCAAGATCACTAAAAAAAGGACCATTCATAGACCTATCTCTTGAAAAAAAGGTTGAAGCTGCATTAGCTTCAAATGACAAGAGACCAATTAAGACATGGTCAAGAAGATCTATGGTTAATCCATCAATGGTTGGGCTAACAATTGCTGTTCATAATGGAAGACAGCATGTTCCAGTCTATATCAATGAAGATATGGTAGGTCATAAATTGGGCGAATTTGCTATAACAAGAACTTTTAGAATGCATTCAGGCGATAGGAAGGCTAAATAATGGAAACAAGAGCTTATTTAAAAGGCACTAGACTATCTCCTCAAAAAGCAGGTTTAGTTGCTAATGCTATTAGAGGAAAATCCGTTCAAGAGGCTATGGATTTCCTAGTTTTTAATAAACAAAAAGGCTCAGCTATTATTAAAAAACTCTTAGAGTCTGCTATTGCAAATGCTGAAAATAATAATAATTCAGATATAGATTTATTATCAGTTAAATCAATAATCGTTAATCAAGGTATGAGATTAAAGAGAATGAAGCCAAGAGCAAGAGGCAGAGCTGACAGGATTATTAAACCAACATGCCATATTGAAATTATCTTATCGGAAGGGAATAAATAATGGGACAAAAAGTTAATCCAACAGGTTTTAGATTAGGTATCTCAAAAAAGCAAAATGCTAATTGGTACGCTAAAGGCAAAGACTTCTCTACATATCTAATACAAGATTTAAAAGTAAGAGAATATTTCAAAACTAAACTTAAAAATTCATCAATTAGCAAAATTGAATTAGAAAGATCAGCTGAAAACTTTATTGTTTCAATATATACGTCCAGACCTGGGATTATTATTGGAAAACGAGGAGAGGAAATAGATAACCTTAAAAAAGCTGTTGAGAAAATAGTAAAAAAACCAGCTCAAATAAATATTAAAGAAGTTAAAAAACCTGATACTGATGCACAAATTTTAGCCGAAGGTGTTGCTCAACAATTAGAAAGAAGGGTAATGTTCAGAAGAGCAATGAAGAGAACAGTTCAAAGCGCTCTAAGACAAAGTGCTAAAGGTGTTCGAGTTGAAGTTTCTGGAAGATTGAACGGTGCAGAGATTGCTAGAACAGAATGGTATAGAGAAGGAAGAGTTCCATTGCATACACTTCGTGCTGATATAGATTATGGTACTGCTGAAGCTTTGACTACTTATGGAATTATTGGTATTAAAGTATGGGTATTCAAAGGTGAAATAACTGAAGATCCATACAAAGTAGATTTGGGAGTTAGTTAAGAATCATGTTACAGCCAAAACAAACAAAGTTTAGAAAGATGCATAAAGGTCGAAATAGAGGCCTTGCACAGAATGGAAATACAGTTGCTTTCGGAAGATTTGGACTTGTTGCTTCTGATAGAGGTCGCATAACTGCCCGTCAGATAGAGGCAGCTAGACGTGCAATGACAAGACATATTAAAAGAGGCGGAAATATTTGGATAAGGATATTCCCTGACAAGCCTATTACAAAAAAACCTTTAGAAGTTCGTATGGGAAAAGGTAAGGGTAATGTTGAATATTGGGTTGCACTTGTCCAGCCAGGAAAAGTAATGTTTGAGATGGCCGGTGTTGAAGAAGAACTTGCTAGAGAAGCTTTTAAATTGGCCGCAGCTAAATTACCTATTAAAACCCATTTTATTAGGAAGGACGTATAAATGAGTAAGGAATTAATAGATCTTAGAAAGAAAAATATGGAGCAGCTAGATGCAGAACTCACTGCTACTAGACAAGCTCAATTTACTTTAAGAATTAAACATAAGACTGGACAGTTAAATGAAACTAATCAGTTAACACTTGCTAGAAAAAAAATAGCAAAAATTAAAACATTAATGAATGAATTAAAATTAAAGGATAGCAAATAATGAACTCAACTAATCCAAGAATTCTTTCTGGAGTTGTAATTAGCGACAAAGCTGATAAAACAATTACTGTAAAGATAGAAAGAAAAGTAAAGCATCCTGTTTACGGCAAAGTCATGAAAAGAGCTACTAAAGTTCATGCTCACGATGAAAATAACTCTGCTGCAATTGGTGACTTAGTCTCTGTAAAGGAATGCAGACCAATATCTAAAAGTAAAACATGGGTTTTAGTTGAACAAGTTGCTCCAGTAATTAAAACAGTGATAGAAGAAGATAACACTGAGGAGAAAGAATAATGATTCAAATGCAATCACTATTAAAAATAGCAGATAACAGTGGCGCTAGAAGTGTTATGTGCATCAAAGTTCTTGGTGGATCAAAAAGAAGATATGCCAACATTGGCGATATTATAAAAGTAGCTATAAGAGAAGCAATCCCAACTGGTAAGGTCAAAAAAGGACAAGTTGTTGATGCTTTAATAGTAAGAACAAGAAAAGGTGTCAGAAGAAGAGACGGCTCTTTAATTAAGTTTGATGAAAATGCAGCTGTTTTAATTAATGCTCAAAAAGCGCCAATTGGTACTAGGGTTTTTGGACCAGTTACCAGAGAACTTCGTGAAGGAAAGCATATGAAAATTCTTTCTTTAGCTCCTGAGGTTATATAAAAATGAAAACTAGTATTAGTCCAACAAAATTAAGATCAGGTGATGAAGTTATTGTTACTGCTGGCAAAGATTCTGGAAAAAAAGGAACTTTAAGAAAAATTCTTAAAACTAAGGATAAAGGTTTTGTAACAGGAATCAATATGGTTAAAAAACATACTAAACCAAATCCTGAAATGGGAATTACAGGCGGAGTGGTAGAGCAAGAGGCTGCGATAGATTTATCTAACCTAGCTATATGGAATCCTTCAAAGAAATCCAAAGATAAGATTTCTTATTCGACAGACAAAGATGGAAAAAAAATAAGATTATTTAAATCAGATAATAAAGAGATTAAGTAAATGTCAAATTTAAGAGAGAAATATAACACAGAGCTAAAAGCTATCCTTCAAGAAAAGTTAGGCATGAAAAATGTTATGGCGGTTCCTAAACTTACTAAAGTAGTTATTAATATGGGTGTTGGAGAAGCTGCTACTGATAAAAAACATCTTGAATCTGCAGTTCAAAATATGACAGCTATTGCTGGACAAAAACCAGTAGTTACTAAGGCAAGAAAATCTGTTGCAAGTTTTAAAATTAGAGAAGGATGGCCAATAGGTTGCAAAGTAACTTTAAGAGGCAACAAAATGTATGAATTTATGGAAAGGCTAATTGATGTAGCAATTCCAAGAGAAAGAGATTTTAGAGGACTAAGTCCAAAGTCTTTTGATGGACAAGGAAATTATAATTTTGGAATAAAAGAACAAATTATCTTTCCAGAAATAAAATTTGATAATGTGGATACTATCAGGGGCATGGATATATGTATCAATACTTCTGCAACAAACAAAGAAGATGCTAAGGCTTTATTAGAAGTTTTACAATTTCCCTTCAAAAAATAGGTAATAGAAATGGCAAAGAAATCAATGATAGCTAGAGAAGTTAAAAGAATAAAAATGGTAGCTAAGTATGCTGAAAAAAGAGCAAACCTAAAAGCAATTATGAGTGACGAAAGTGCTTCAAGTGAAGAAAGATATGAAGCTTCAATCAAGTTTCAAAAACTTCCAAGAAATGCTAGTCCATCGAGAGTTGTAAGAAGATGTCAGGTAACTGGGAGACCTCATGCTGTATATAGAAAGTTTGGACTTAGCAGGATTAAGCTAAGAGAAGCAGCTATGAGAGGCGATATCCCAGGTTTAGTTAAATCAAGTTGGTAATATAATATTATGAGTTTTCAAGATCCTATAGCAGATTGTTTAACAAGAATACGTAACGGCTTAATGCGCGGTAAAGTAGACGTAGTTGCGCCTTATTCAAAACTAAAACATGAATTAGTTAACGTTTTGGTTTCAGAAGGTTATATAAAAAGTTGTGAAAAGACAGAACAAGAAGGAAAGCCTTTTATAAAGATAACTCTGAAGTATCATAATTCAGCTCCAGCAATTAAAACTATTAAACGAATAAGTAAGCCTAGTTTGAGAGAGTACTCAGCATCAACAGATTTGAAATCAGTAAAAAATGGTTTAGGCGCTTTTATTATTTCTACTAATCTAGGATTGATGACAGATAAGCAAGCAAAAGCCAAGAATGTTGGCGGTGAAATTTTGTGCGAGGTATTTTAATATGTCTAGAGTAGCAAAAAACCCTATAACAATTATTGATGGTGTAACAGTAAATGTTACTGATAGCGCTATAGAAGTAAAAGGTAAAATAGGAGAATTGAAGTTTGAATTACCTAAAACTATAGCACTTGAAGTAAATGACAATGTCATAACTGTTCAATATGAAGAAAATAATCAGCAATCAGTAGCCTTAGCAGGAACAACAAGAGCTTTAGTTAATAATATGATAGTTGGAGTTTCAGAAGGTTTTGAAAAGAAACTAGAATTAAAAGGTGTGGGCTATAGAGCTAAAGCATCAGGTAAATTGCTTGAATTAACGCTTGGTTTTTCTCATCCAGTTAAGTATCAACTTCCAGAAGAAGTACAAGTTGAGACACCATCACAAACAGAAGTAGTACTAAAGAGTCATAATAAACAGATTCTTGGACAAGCTGCTGCTGAAATTAGGGCATTTAGACCACCAGAGCCATATAAAGGTAAGGGTGTTAGGTATTCTGATGAAAATGTTAGAAGAAAAGAAGCTAAAAAAGCAGCTGGAGCATAACAATGAGTATTAAGAACATGTCAAGACTCAGAAGAGCAAAGAAGACAAGAATGAATATTAAAGATCAAGAGTCACCAAGACTTACGGTTTTCAGATCTTCAAAGCATTTCTATGCGCAAGTATTTGATAGCTTAGGAACTAAAGTCATAGCATCCGCTTCAACAGTTGAAAAAGATATAGATACCAAATCTAACAATGTTCAAGGAGCTGAAGGTGTTGGTAAGAGAGTTGCAGAAAGAGCTTTAGAAAATGGAATTACAAAAGTGGTCTTTGATAGATCTGGATATAAATATCATGGCCGTATCAAAGCATTAGCTGATTCAGCTAGACAAGCTGGCCTGGAGTTTTAATTAAATTATGAAAGAAAATAATACAGCAAATAATCAACAATCTGATGCTCTAGAAGAAAAGCTAGTTCAAGTTAATAGAGTAGCTAAGGTTGTAAAAGGCGGAAGAATTTTTGGTTTTACAGCTCTAACTGTTGTTGGAGACGGGAATGGCAAAGTTGGATTTGGCAGAGGAAAAGCAAAAGAAGTGCCAATAGCTATTCAAAAAGCTATGGAAAATGCTAGAAGAAGTATGGTTGATGTTGAACTCAACAATAATACCTTATGGTATCCAGTTAAAGCAAAGCATGGTGCGGCTAATGTTTACATGCAGCCTGCATCAGAAGGTACAGGTATTATTGCAGGTGGTGCGATGAGAGCAGTCCTTGAATTAGCTGGTGTACAGAATGTTTTAGCTAAATGTTATGGATCAACAAATCCCGTAAATGTTGTAAGAGCAACCATTAATGCATTAAGCACAATGGAATCACCAGAAACTGTTGCAGTAAGAAGAGGAAAAAAAGTTGAGCAAGTATCATGAGTAAAGACAAAACAATGACTATAAAGTTAATCAAAAGTGGAATTGGAAGAATGAAAAGTCATAAGCTTTGCATTAAAGGATTAGGTTTTAAAAAACTTAATCAAGTAGTTACAGTCATAGATACTCCTAGCAATAGAGGTCTAGTCAACAAGATATCTGACATGATTGAGATTCAGGAAAACTAAAATGAGCGAAAACGAAACAAATAATATGGCTTTAAATAGCCTTTCTAACAAAGGAACTTCTCAAAATAGGAAGAGAGTTGGAAGAGGTATGGGTTCTGGAACTGGTAAGACAGCTGGTAGAGGACATAAAGGTCAGAAATCAAGAACAGGTGGAAATGTAAGAGCTGGGTTTGAGGGTGGTCAAATGCCTCTTCAAATGAGGTTACCAAAATTTGGTTTCTCATCAAGAACAAACAATCATCTAAAAGAAGTCAATGTTAAAAACATTAATGGATTAGAAACAGTAACTTTAGAGACATTAAAAGAACATAAGATAATTTCAAAGTCTGTTAAAAAAGTTAAGATTTTTGGAACTTTTGATCTTGAATCAAAAGTAAATGTAGAGGGTAT
>Ga0257106_1001382_pt1 | contig 12095 bp, 5 predicted proteins | sample LP_taG_3_FD_190177 | JGI IMG/M metagenome (GOLD analysis project Ga0257106, IMG submission 190177) | Marine microbial communities from Northeast Subartic Pacific Ocean, Canada - LP_J_2011_P26_10m | ecosystem: Environmental > Aquatic > Marine > Oceanic | place: Canada: Northeast Subartic Pacific...
GTATTATTATGGCTACAAAACTTCCAAAAAATTACAGTCCATCAACAGATGAAAAATTCATGAATGCTAAGCAAAAAGAATTTTTTAGAGTAAAGCTTAATGATTGGAAGGCTGAAATCCATAAAGAAAGCAGGGAGACCGTTGAAAATCTGCAAGATTCTAACTCTCCAGCCGATATTTCTGATCGTGCTACACAAGAATCTGAAAAAGCACTAGAGCTAAGAACTAGAGACAGACAAAGAAAACTTATTGGTAAAATTGATGAGGCTATTTCAAGAATTGATAATGGTACATATGGATATTGCGAAGTAACAGGTGAACCAATTGGACTAGCCAGATTAGAAGCAAGGCCTGTAACAACATTAAGTATAGAAGCTCAGGAACTACACGAGCGATCAGAGAAGCTTCATTCTAACGACTAGCTCAAAATATCAACAGTAATTTTAATAATAGTTACTTCCTAATATCGTTTATTGGTGAATTGCTTTACTATCAAAAATAGAATCATTGAGTGTATGAATTTGATTTATTTGAGAACATTATCCGAACATAAGTCGAATTAACCAAATTAATCAATGTTTTAAAAGTATTTGTAAATTAGAACAAAATGTGTACATTTAGTTAAATAATATTTAACTGGAGATCACAAATGAGTAAGGCGACAACAAATTTGAAAATTGTAGATGATAATAAACTAGATACAGCCGCTAAGGATAAAGCCTTAGATGTAGCTCTATCTCAAATCGAGCAGGCATATGGCAAGGGTTCGGTTATGAAGCTTGGGCAAAGAGGAGCAATGGATGTAGAGTCTATCTCTACTGGTTCCATCTCTCTAGATATTGCTTTAGGCATTGGTGGACTTCCCAAAGGAAGAATAGTTGAAGTATACGGCCCAGAGTCATCAGGCAAGACTACCTTAGCTTTACATGTAATAGCAGAAGCTCAAAAATTAGGTGAAAATTGTGCATTTATAGATGCAGAGCATGCGCTAGACCCAGCTTATGCTAAAAAATTGGGTGTTAATATTGATGAATTAATTATTTCACAGCCAGACACAGGTGAACAGGCATTAGAAATAACAGACTCTTTAGTTAGATCTAAAGCAATTTCAGTTCTAGTAGTTGATTCTGTTGCTGCTCTTGTTCCAAGAGCTGAAATAGAAGGTGAAATGGGTGATTCACATATGGGCTTGCAAGCAAGACTAATGAGTCAGGCATTAAGAAAATTAACAGGTTCTGTCTCTAAGTCAGGTTGTATGGTTATATTTATTAACCAAATTCGTATGAAAATTGGAGTTATGTTCGGAAGCCCGGAAACAACAGCAGGTGGTAATGCTCTTAAATTCTACTCATCATGTAGACTAGATATTAGAAGAATAGGTGCAATTAAAGATAAAGAAGAAATAGTTGGCAACCAAACTAGAGTAAAAGTTGTAAAGAATAAGGTGGCACCTCCATTTAAAGTTGTAGAGTTTGACATCATGTATGGTGAAGGCATTTCTAAGTTAGGTGAGCTAGTAGATACAGGAGTTAAGCTTGGCATCATTGATAAAGCTGGAGCATGGTTTTCATATAACGGTGACAAAGTAGGACAAGGTAGAGAAAATTCTAAAATTTTCTTGAAAGAAAATCCTAAGCTTGCCAATGAAATCGAAGAAAAAATTAGAAGCTACTATAAAGACAATGAACTAGAGCTTGAAGAAGAGGTAGTGAAAGTCGAAAATCCAGTTGATGAAGTGGAAGCAGTAGCTGAAAAAACTGAAACTTTAAAAGAATAACTTATTTTTCCTTAGGTTGAAGCTTTAAGGGCGCGTAAAGCGCCCTTTTGCGTTTTAGCAATATAATGATATATCTTATTCATGAAATTGAATGACATAAGAAATACTTTCTTGAATCACTTTGAACGCGATGGTCATAAAGTGGTTCCTTCTAGCCCATTAGTTCCAAACAATGATCCAACTCTAATGTTTGCTAATTCAGGCATGGTTCAATTTAAAAATGTATTTACGGGCCTAGAAGCTTTAGATTTTTCAAGAGCTACAACATCACAGAAATGCATACGTGCAGGTGGTAAACATAATGATTTAGAAAATGTAGGCTATACTGCAAGGCATCATACTTTTTTTGAAATGTTGGGAAACTTTTCTTTTGGCGATTATTTTAAAGAACATGCGATAGAGATGGCATGGAACCTGCTTACTAAAGAGTTTGGGTTAAACAAAGACAAGTTATGGATTACAATTTATCATAATGACGAAGATGCTTTTAATATATGGAAAAAAATTACTGGCTTTCAAGATGAGCGAATAGTTCGAATAAGTACTAATGATAATTTCTGGTCCATGGGAGATACAGGACCTTGTGGCCCATGTTCAGAGATATTTTATGATCATGGTGAGGAATATGCTGGTATACCTCCAAGTGAAGCCGATGATACTAGAGATAGGTTTGTTGAAATATGGAATCTTGTTTTTATGCAATATGAACAAATAGATTCCTCAAAAAGAATTGATCTACCTAAACCTTCGATTGATACCGGTATGGGTTTAGAGCGTATTGCCGCTGTTATGCAAGGAACAAATAATAATTATGATATTGATAGTTTTCAAACAATAATAAATCAATCAATAGAGTTAACAAAAAAAAATGATGAAGGTTCGCTTACAAGCCATCGAGTAATAGCTGATCATCTTCGTTCATCATGTTTCTTAATTGCTGATGGAGTATTGCCTTCAAATGAGGGCAGAGGCTATGTTTTAAGAAGAATTATGCGAAGAGCAATGCGACATGTCCATATACTTAAATATAAAGACCCTTTGATACACCAATTAGTACCATCCATTATATCTAATATGTCTGGTAATTATCCTGAATTATTAAGAGCAGAAACTTTAATTAAGGAAACACTAAAGTATGAAGAAATAAGATTTAAAGATCTTCTTAGCAATGGTATCAAGCAACTTGACGAGGAAGTTTCTAAGTTAAATGCAGATACCTTTCCAGGAAAATCTGCGTTCAAGCTTTATGATACCTATGGGTTCCCATTGGATCTTACGGAAGATATTTTAAGAGTAAAAAATATTAAATTAGATAAAAAAGGTTTTGATGATGCGCTAGATAAGCAAAAATCAAATGCTCGTAAGAATTGGGCAGGCACAGGGAGTGCAGCCACTGAAAAGATTTGGTTTGACGTTGTTTCCAAGTCAGGAATTACTGATTTTTTAGGTTATGAGGAGAATAATGGCAAAGCAATAATTCAGGACATTATTGTTATTGATAAGTCAGTTAAAAACATAACAAAAGATATTGAAGCCGTACTAATTCTAAATCAAACACCTTTTTATGCAGAGTCAGGTGGTCAAATAGGGGACACAGGTTCTATTTCTTTTAACGAATCTGTTTTTGAAGTTACTGATACGAAAAAAAAGTTAGGTTTACATCTACATTATGGAAAGCTTAAAAATGGAAATTTGAAAATAGGTGATGATGTATTATTATCTATTGATTCAAACAGAAGAGATTCATTGAGATCATATCATTCTGCCACACATTTACTGCATCAATCGCTTAGAGATACACTTGGCGATCATGTATCACAAAAAGGTTCATTGGTCTCATTTGATCGACTAAGATTTGACTTTAGCCATCACAAACAAATTAGTGATGATGAAATTAAAACCATTGAATCAAATGTTGAAAAAATAATTAGCTTAAGTTATCCAGTAACAACTCAATCTATGAAACCAGAAGATGCTATAAAAAAAGGTGCATTAGCTTTATTTGGAGAAAAATATGGTGACGAAGTTAGAGTTTTATCTATAGGTGCTGAAAATGACAAAGCTTATAGTGTTGAATTATGTGGAGGCACACATGTTAAAAATACCAATGAAATTGGTAAATTCAAAATAATAAGCAGCACATCGGTAGCTGCTGGTGTCAGGAGAATTGAAGCGTTAAGAAATAATGATGTTGATACTTTTATAGCAAGCCAGGCAGCTAAGGATAAAGAGCAAGATGACATACTAAAGAAAAAAGAGACTGATAGTAAGGTAATTAATGAAGAGAAGAATAAGATAGAAGAATTAATCACTAAGCAAATCACTGAAACAGACAAAGCATTAATAATTATTGAGTCATGTCAAAATATCAAAGCCAAAGATTTGAGAGTTGTAATTGATAACGCTAAGAAAAAAATAAAAAATGATGGTGTTATAGTAATTGCAGCTGAAAATGAAACTAAGATAACTTTTTTAATTGGAGTAACTAAGACTTTATCAGAAACACTGTCTGCTGTAGAAGTAGCTGAATATGCTTCCTCAATAGCTGGTGGTAAAGGTGCAGGTGGACGAAGTGATTTTGCTCAATCTGGCGGAAATATCCAAGCAAACAATAATCCTTTAAAAGATATAAAAGAGTTTATTGTTTCTAAAATAGCAATCTAATTAAGCAATAGCAGCCTGAAGGTTTTCATCAATCTTTGCTAAGAATTCTTGTGTATTAAGCCATTTTTGATTATCAGAAACTAACATAGCCAAATCTTTTGTCATATGGCCACTCTCAACTGTATCAACACAAACTTTTTCTAAAGTACTAGCAAAATTAATTAGAGGCTGATTATCATCCATTTTTCCACGGTAAGAAAGACCTCTTGTCCATGCAAAAATTGAAGCTATTGGATTAGTTGAGGTTGCTTCACCTTTTTGATGCATTCTATAGTGCCTGGTTACAGTTCCATGAGCTGCTTCGGCTTCAATAGTTTTACCATCAGGTGTCATTAAAACACTAGTCATTAAACCTAAAGAACCAAATCCCTGTGCAACTGTATCCGATTGCACATCACCATCATAATTTTTACAAGCCCATACAAAATTACCATTCCACTTAAGTGCAGCAGCAACCATATCATCTATTAATCTATGCTCATAAGCCATACCATTTGCTTCAAACTGAGATTGAAACTCATCTTGATATATTTCTTGGAATAGGTCTTTAAACCTACCGTCATAAGCTTTTAATATTGTATTTTTTGTTGATAAATATACTGGCCACTTTCTCGTTAAAGCATAGTTCATGCATGCCCTGGCAAAATCACGAATGGAATCATCTAAATTATACATTGCCATTGCAATGCCACTTGAAGGAAAATCAAAGACATCATGTTCAATAGAATCCACAGATGAATCTTCAGGAGTCCATTTAATGGAAAGTTTGCCTTTTCCAGGAACTTTAAAATCAGTTGCTCTATATTGATCACCAAAGGCATGTCTGCCAATTACTATTGGATCTGTCCAACCTGGAACTAACTTTGGTATATTTTTACATATGATAGGCTCTCTAAATACCGTTCCGCCAAGTATATTCCGAATAGTACCATTAGGTGAACGCCACATTTTTTTAAGATTAAATTCTGTAACCCTATCTTCATCTGGAGTTATGGTTGCACATTTGACACCAACACCATACTTTTTAATTGCGTTAGCAGAATCCACTGTAACCTGATCATCAGTTTTATCTCTATTCTCAATACCTAGATCGTAATAATGAAGGTCAACATCAACATAAGGTAGAATCAATTTATTTTTAATAAATTCCCAGATGATTCTAGTCATTTCATCACCATCTATTTCAATAACTGGAGTGCTTACTTTAATTTTTGACATTTATATTAAGAACCTTTCTCAATTCTGCGGTATTATCTACAACGATATATGCATCTTTTATATTTTCACCAGTAAATTTGCAATCAATAGTTTTATCTATCAACTCAATTAATTGAGACCAATAATTGTTAAGATTAAATAAAATTATTGGCTTTCTATGAATTTGTAGCTGCTTCCATGATAGTACTTCAAAGAATTCTTCTAGTGTTCCAACTCCACCTGGCAGGACTAAGAATCCATCAGCCTTATTAAACATGGCAATTTTTCTTTCATGCATTGTTTCAACAACTTGAATGCTAGAAATGTTTAAGTTTTTCTTTTCTTTTTCAATCAAGTGATTTGTTATTACACCTTCGACTTGACCTTCATTAGCTATAGCTGCATTAGAGACAACTCCCATAATACCAGAGTCACCACCACCGTAAATTACCTTAATATTATTAACTGCTAAAAGACTACCAATTTCGGTTGCTATTTCAGCAAATATTGATTCTGAACCACTAGAAGATCCACAGTAAACTGCAATTGATTTCATTAAAATTAACTTAGATTAGTTGGCTGTAATTTGCGAGTATCTTTTGTTAAATAAAGATTTAAGAGCATCAGGTAACGCCAATAAAGCAGGTGTAACAATTAGAGTTGCAACAGCCGCAAAACTTAATCCCCAAACTAAAGCCCATGCTAAAGGCTCAGTAAAGTACGTTTCAGCACTCTTATAGCTAATAGTTCTATCGAATATATTAATACTTAACTGTAATGCGGATGGCAGGATGCCTATAACTGTTGTTATGTTAGTCAAAAGTATTGGTCGAATTCTACTTTTAGTAGAAAGAATGATAGCTTTAATTTTATTAGGCTCATCTTTTCTAATTTTTCTATAACTATCAATTAATATTATATTATTATTAACAACAATACCTGCACAGGCAACAATTCCTAAGCCAGTCATAATAATATTAAAATTCATCTGTAAGACAATTAATCCAACAAATATTCCTGTAGTTGAAAGTACTAATGAGAAGAGAATAATAAAGGTGTGATAGAAATTATTAAATAAACAAATTAAAATCATAAACATTGCCAGCAAAGCGAATACAAAAGCACCTATTACAAAGTTGATTGAGCTCTGAGAATCTTCAGCCTCTCCTAAAAATTTAATATCAACTGCCAATGGTAGACTAGCTGAATTTTTCCATATTTTTATTTTAGAAATCATGTCTGCTGTATTAGCACCTTTAGTTATATCTGCATTGACCACTAGATTTCTAGCGCCGTTTTTTCTACCTATTGAAAATATTTTATCTACAGGTTTTTTTATTACAAACTCTGAAATAGGTAGGGCTCCTTTTTTAGTATTAATTTTAAGAGTTTCCAAGTTATCTAATGTTCTCTGATCTTCTGGTAAGAAAAGTTTTATATCAAGTTCATCAGTGTCTTTAGGACGCATAGTTCCAATTTTTAAACCATCAGTAGCTAAATTTATTATTGCTCCAATAGACTGAATAGGAATGTCATATTTACCTGTTTGTTTTCTATCAATATCATATCTCCATTCAAGCCCCGATATAGGATATATAATCTCTGCATTTTCTATTCCATCAACACTATTTAGTTTTGATTTTATAATTTCAGCAGTTTGATTAAGAAGTCTTGTATCGGAGGATGAAACTTCGATTTCAATTGGTTTGCCAGCATTAAGAACACTACTTATTGAGTTTTCTTTAACCTCAATTCCATAACCGATAATTTTTTCAAAATCTTTTTTTAAATTATCAATTATTATACTTGGATCTAATATTTCATCAGGGTTTTTAAACTCCATCCAGACATTTGCTATTATATCACTAGGATTATTATCAAAAATCCAAATATGTTTTCTTTGGACAGTATTGGCTACATAGTTTTGTACATTACTGTTTGCATCCACAATTTCGACAACTTCATTAATATATTTAGTTTTCTCCTCTGTAGTTAAGTTCCCTCTAGCAGTTACGTTTATTCTAGCACCATCCGCCTTATCATCTGGAAAAAATTGAACTCCTGTACCTAATTTTCCATATAAAAAAATTACCATGATAAATGTAAGCAAAGTTAACCCTGCCACTTTAATAGGTGATAATATGGCAAGCTCTAATACAGTTTCATACTTATCTAGTAAAAAATTACTTTTCTTAACTGATGAATAATCTGTTTCAGCAGTTTTTCTCTCTATCATAGAACCTAAAGCTGGGACAAAAATTAAAGTAACTATTAATGAAGCGGTAAGAACCACTATTACGGTAATAGGTATTACTCGTAGCCATTGACCAATATTATCTGGCCAAAATATTAATGGAATGAAGGCGGCTATAGTAGTTAAGGCAGAAGCAATAATTGGCCAGAACATATTGTAAGATGCGTTAATATATGAATCTCTTCTTCGCACACCTTTTTCTTGTTCTGCTCTGGCGTATTCAGAAATAACTATAGGACCATCAACAAGCATACCAACTGCAAGTATTAGGCCAAATATTGTCATTAAGTTATATGTCATCCCTATAGAATCCAATATTAAGATTGAAAATAGATATGTTACTGGAATTGCAAATCCAATTAGCAATCCACTTCTTATTCCCAGAACTCCAATAACAATAATCATAACTAAAATTATTGCTGTAATAACAGTATTTTCTGCAGCACCAATTCTTTGAGTTATAGCAACTGACTCATCATCGATTATAATTGCTTTAATTTCTGGATGAAATTTACCTTTATTTAAGTTTAGTATAGTTCTTACAGATTCATACGATTCTAAAACGTTAGTTCCTGGTTTTCTTGCAACATCGATACCAAATGCTTCATAACCATTTACTTTTACATATTCTTTTCTTTTTAAGAATGATCTTTCTACATCTGCCACATCATTTAATTTTAAAACAAAATTATTAGTTGTTTTAATGGGCAGGTAATTTAATTCTTCATAGTCTTCATAAAGCCCTGGAACTTTAATTGAAAAATCTGCATTGCTATCTGCAAGAATACCAGCTGGGACTAAATTATTATACGATTTTAAAGCGTCAATTATTTCACTTATATTTACTTTATGCTTTTCTAATAAGGAAGGGATGACAGTAATTTTAATTACTTCTTCTTTACTTCCATTGATTTCAACTTCTGTTACATTTTTTATAGTTTCAAATTGTTTTTTATATTCTTCAGCTGTGTTATGTAAAATTTTATATGGAACATCTCCATATATACCAATCTTTATTTCAGAAAATAATGATGAGTCATATTCACGAACTTCTACTATTTCAATATCATCAGGCAGTTTATCTCTACTATCTTCAACTTTATTTCTTACAAACTTGCCTAAATTTTCTTCAGTTGTGTCTAAATTAAATTGCACCATAAACTGAACTAGACTGTCTTTAGAAACAGAAATTACATTCTTTATGCCTTCTAGAGACATTAGTTCGCGCTCCAAAGGCTCAGCGACAAGTTTTTCCATATCGTCAGATACCAGGCCTTGATAGCTTATAATTACAGCTACAGTTTTAAGATTTACTTCAGGACGTTCTTCTTTTGGAAAAGTTAGATAGGAAATATAGCCCAGCAATGTGACCATTAGTAAAAGAGTAGAAATTGTCTTCTTTCTTAAAAGGACTGCTGTAAGAACATTTTTCAACATCTATATAAAAATGTACTTCTTTTTTCTTGATGCTAATAATTTTTTTACATGTTCTGGCAATACGATTAAGCACGGTGTGACAATCAATGTTAAAATTGCTGAAAACGATAGTCCATATACAATACATTGTGCCAACGGTGCCCAGAAAGTTGTAGTAAAAGAATTATAGTCAATAGTTCGATAAACTGGATCAATACTTAAATCTAATGCCAATGGAATCAACCCAAGCATTGTTGTAATGGTAGTTAAAAATATTGGTCTCAACCTTTGTGCGCATGCTTTAAGCACTGATTTTTCTATATCACCGTCATTTTTATTATGAATAAAATTGTAGGCATCAACTAGTATAATATTGTTATTTACGACAATTCCTGCCAATGCAATTACTCCAATTCCATGAAGAATTGCACTAAATTCTTGGTTAAAGATTAGTAGCCCAGTAAAAACCCCAGCCGTACTTATTACTACTGCTGTTAAGATAATAAAACTTTGATAGAAACTATTAAATTGAGTAACAAGTAGGGCTGCCATAATAAGAATTGATATTATCATTGCTTGAACAACAAATTTCATTGAGTTATTTTGTTCCTCATTTTCTCCACCATATGTAATATCAATTTGAGAAGGATAATCTTGTTCGTTAACCCAAGTCTGTATTTCAGAAACTTTTTCTCCAACTGTAACACCATCAAGGGTGTTCATTTTTACATACATCACATTTCTTGCGTCGTAGCGTCTTAAGAAGCTGACATTATTTTTTGGCTTCTTAGAAATAAAGTTACTAATTGGCACAGCACCTTTATTTGTTTCAATTGTTATTTCATCGAGCTGATCTATTGATCGCTCAGCTTCTGGGAATCTAACGTATATTTCCAACTCTTCATCAACATCATCTGGTCTGTATTTTCCCATTAAAACACCATTGGTAACCAAGTTTATAGCAGTACCAATTGTAAAGATATCAGCTCCATATTGAGCTGCTTTAGGTTTATCTATTGTTAGTTCCCATTCAACTAATGGAATAGGCAAGGTATCTTCAATACTAGTTATTCCGTCAACATCTTCATTAATAAATTTACTTAACTCACGAGTAAATGGAATCAGCAACTCAGTTGATGGTCCAGATAATCTAATCTCAATATCTTTACCTACTGGAGGACCGTTTTGTAATTCATCAACTAAAACTTTTATACCAGCAATCTTATCTGTTTCCTTTCGAATATCAGCAATTACTTCATATCCATTTTTACGTTCTTTTCGATCAACGAATTCAAAAAAAATATTTGCAACAGTGTCTTCAGCGCTACCGCCACTACTTCCAATTCCACCCATACGACCAGTTTGAAGAAATACATTTTTTGTTCCAGGGGTATCAGTAAGAATTTTCTCTACTTCAGTTGTAAGTTCATTAATTTCATCAATAGATAAATTACCTCTAGCGGATACTTTAACTATTCCAAAATAAGGATCTGTTTGACTAAAAAATACCATTCCTGGTCCATATGAGACGTATGTAGAAATGATCAAATATAGCGCAATAAGTATTGATGATAGCACCAATATAGGTCTTTTGATCACCCAATTTAAAATGGAAACATATTTTCCTAAATAACCGGTCAAAGTATCTAAATTAAAATCTTTTTCTGATCCTAGACTTGAAAAATTTTCTTTTGATGATGATGAGGCTATTCCAAAAACACTTCCGATTACTGGAACAAATAAAAGACTATAAAAAAGTGCAACAAGGAGCACAATAAATATTGTTAGAGGCAGCACCCGCATAAATTGACCTGAAATTCCAGGCCAAAAATATAAAGGAATGAATACTGCAAGTGTTGTTGCTGAAGATGCAACTATTGGCCAGAACATTCTTTTAGCAGCATAAACATAAGCATCTTGCTTATTGAGTCCTTCAACCATTTTTCTGTCAGCAAACTCCACTACAACCAAAGAGCCATCTATCAGCATTCCTAGGGCAACTAGAATTCCAAAAATGACCATAAAATTATAATCATAGCCAGCTATATATAAGATAAATAAAGATACTAAAATTGATATCGGTATACCGGAACCAACAATAAGAGAGGATCTGATACCAAGTGCTAACATAGTTATAATTACAACAAATAAAGTAGCTAATAATATATTGCCCTGCAGAGATTGTACCTGTTTAGCAATGTAATTTCTATTGTCTAATATGAATCGAATATTAATATCGTTTGATATTTTACTTTTATAAATATTTACAACATCTTCTACTTGATTAAGTGTTGTAATAACATTTTCACCTCGACTTTTTTTAACAAAAATAGAAAGAGTCTTAACGCCATCAATTTTTGAATAGCTTTCTCTATCTTTAAAATTTCTTTTTACTTTTGCAATATCAGACAAATATATTGTACTGTTATCAGTAGATCTAATTGGGAGATCATAAACATCTTTTGCTGTCTCAAATAAACCAGGAACACTTACTGAAAACTGACCTTTACCTGTTTCAATTTCTCCAGCTGTAACTACTTGATTATTGTTAGCAACGGCTCTTAAAATTTCATTATAGGTAATATTATAACTTTGTAGTTGTGATCTATTGATAGTTGCTTCCAATTGTTCATCACGAGCACCAACTATTTCTGCGTCAAATATTGCAGGGATTAGTTCAATATCTTTTTTAATTTCACGGGCTAGATTTAGCAAGTATCTCTCACCAGAATTGGCTGAGTTTATTGTAATGATGACAATAGGTTCGTCATTTATTGACAACTCTCT
>Ga0257106_1001384_pt1 | contig 12091 bp, 18 predicted proteins | sample LP_taG_3_FD_190177 | JGI IMG/M metagenome (GOLD analysis project Ga0257106, IMG submission 190177) | Marine microbial communities from Northeast Subartic Pacific Ocean, Canada - LP_J_2011_P26_10m | ecosystem: Environmental > Aquatic > Marine > Oceanic | place: Canada: Northeast Subartic Pacific...
GGAAGGCGCGGGCGGCGGCGGCGGCACAGCTGTGTCGGCACCCTCGGCACCCTCCGCCTTGACGGGCATATCCGGCAAGATGATGAAGTCCATCATGAAAAACGTCCTGGGAACTTCACCCGTCGACGACCCCGGTCAATCGTCGATAACACCCACGGAAGGACACGGCACCTACGAGATCGTCTGGACAGAAAGGGGTGCCGTCGGGGGTGCCCACCCAAACACAGCTGTGCACGCTGACGCGTCCGGAGGGTCCCTGCGCAGGCTCGCGTTCGAGTGCGACGCCGCCGCGTTTGAGTACGTGAGGGAACAGATTAGTTCTTGGAGTGACGCGTCCTTGTTAGGTAGCGCGGATGTCGGCGCGGCGGCGAGGCACAGGCGCGCGGGATCCAACCTGACCATCGACCTCGGCGGGGATGACGTACATGGCGCCGGTGGGGATGGACACGTCGAGGAGACGCACGAGAAGGAGGAGAAGGACGAGGAGGAGGAAAGTAAAATTAGCGGCGAAGTTTTCTATGCTGCGGATGCCGCCGCCGCTCGCATGCTCGACGATAGCTCCGTCGTGACCGTGGCGCAGGCGCACGCGCTGACCCGCGCGTTACCGGCGCGGATCCGTGATAAAGCGTGGCGCCTGCGGTACTCCACGCGGCGCGACGGCGTGTCGCTTCGAACGATGTATCGATGCGCCGCGGGTGCGAAAGTCGGGGATCGTCAATGCGAGGAGAGCGTTTTGCTGGTGAGAACCAGGGATGGCGAGTCATTCGGGGCGTTCACTACCGAGCACTGGAGAGTATCGCCGAGGTACTACGGCACCGGCGAGTCCTTCGTGTTCCAAATGTTGAATTCGCAATTAGACGACGAAACGGAAGGCGCTCGGGTGTGTAGGTGGACAAAGCGAAACGACTATTTCGTGTTTGGCCGGAACGAGTGCGTCGCGGTGGGGGGCGGACGCGGGTTCGCGCTTTGGCTCGACGAGGAGCTCTCGCGCGGTAACAGCTCGCGATCGGACACGTTCGGTAACGAACCACTCAGTTCCACGCACGAGTTCGAAGTCTCCTGCGTCGAGCTGTGGACCTTCGAGTGAGTGACTTTCAAGCAAGAGGCGTTATGTAATTAATTAGCGTTCGTATTATTATTTTGGAAAGAATTCACAAGGGTGGTCACACGTTACTTAGTGATCACTTGGCGGTCAGAGCCTCGAAGCCGCCCTCTTCCAGCTTGGCCGCGATGGACACGTCGCCAGTCTGCACAATCTTCCCCTTCTGCATGACGTGCACGAAATCCGGGTGTATCGCGTCCAGCAGCCGCTGGTAATGCGTGATGAGCAACAAACCTTTATCGCCCTCCTTCAAGACGTTGACAGCCGCCGCGACGTCCCGTAGCGCGTCGACGTCAAGGCCCGAGTCGATCTCGTCCAGGATGGACATCTCGCTCTCCATGACCGCCAGCTGGAGGATCTCGTTACGTTTCTTCTCGCCGCCGCTGAAGCCCTCGTTGACGTTTCTGGCTAAAAACGAGGGATCCATGTTCAGTTGCTCGAGCTTTGGGGTGAGGAATCCGTAGAACTCCAGCGGATCGAGCTCTGGCTCGCCCCGCGACTTTCGTCGCTCGTTGCACATCATGCGTAGAAAGTCGGTGTTGGACACCCCCGGGACCTCGATCGGGGACTGGAACGACAGGAACAGGCCGGTCCGCGCGCGTTCTTCGGGTTCCATGGCGAACAGATCTTGCCCCCGGAACGTCGCGGTGCCGCCGGTGACTTCGTACGATGGATGGCCGACGAGCACCTTGGTGAACGTGGATTTACCGCTGCCGTTCTTGCCCATGATGGCGTGCGTCTCGCCCTCCTTGATCGTCAAGGTGACGCCCGTGAGGATCTCCTCGCCGGTCTCCGCCACCTTGGCCGTGAGGTCCTTCACCTCGAGCAGCACGTCTCCCTTGGCGGCCGTGACCTTCACGCTGGAAGATCTGGAGTGAGCGCACCCGCGCGCGCCGGCGCGGGTGAACTTTGGGGCGACGCGCGGCTTGGAGGCGAGCGACGCCGCGGAAACGGCGGTGTGGCTCATCGCGCGTTGAGATGCGTGTGAGCGGGTGACGTGACGGAGGCAACGACGGTGGTGCCCTCGCGTGTGTCCACGCCTCGATTGTGGGTGTCGGCGGCACCAAAAAAAACAGATGTGGATAAATATCGGTGAATATGGGTCCTTTGGGGTCGAAATGCTCATACGAGCTAACTGGCTAAAAACTGCTTTTCCAACACGTCTTGGCTCAGCGTGAGACGGGAACACACCGAACGACGCGGCGCGTTCCCGGCTGAATCGATACACGATGTCGACAATGGCGACTGTCACCGCGCGCGTCTTCGCCGTCTCCGCGGGTCGCCAATCATCAGATACCACCCGTCGCGCCGTGACGCCCGCGGGTGATACCACGTACCCATCGAGTCCCACCACCACCCGACGCACCAAGATCCCCCGCCGAGCCGCGCTCCTCGCCGGCGTTCCGCTTGGATGCATCCTCGCCACGGCGTCCACCCCGCTCCCCGCCGACGCCGCGGGCATCGACCCGGTGTCCACGCTCACCAGGCGCGGCATGGCCAAGTTCGTCCAGGACGACGTCGACGGCTCCATCGCCGACTTCGACCTCGTCATCCAATCATCCCCGCGGATGGAACCGTACATGTGGCAGCGAGGACTGTCGCTGTACTACGCCGAACGGTTCGTGGAAGGCGCCGAACAGTTCCGAAAGGACGTCAAGGTCAACCCGAACGACACGGAAGAAGCCATCTGGGCCTTTCTGTGCGACGCACGAGATCCGTCCATCGGTTTCACGGGCGCCGGTAAGTTTATTTTAATATCTGTATGGGAAATTAGTATAACGTCGTGTTTTTTTAATACAGGGGAAAGGTTGATGAAGACTGGCGTGGACGGGCGGCGGTACATGCGCGCCGCGTACGACTTGTTCGCGGGTGAGGGTGCCGAGGGGGGTGCCGACCCGGAGGCACAGCTGGCACGTGTCGCCGAACTAGGACCAGCGGATGAGTTCTACTCGCTGTTGTACCGGGGGTTGTACAGAGAAGCGAAGGGCGACGCCGACGGCGCAAAGGCGTTCATGACCGAGGTAAGAAGAGTCCCACAGCTGAACAGTCTCCACCCCGTACTCAAATACCCTATTACCACCCAATTAGTGACCAATCACTGACCAATCACCACCCCCAACGAAAGGCGGCGAAGAGTTCGTACGGCGCAGGCAGCGGCGATTACATGGCGGCGTTGGCCAAAGTGCACTGCAAGCGCAGGGGCTGGGCGGTGTGATGAATTGGCGGCTCGCGTTAATTTATACAACACGCGTCCATGGGTTTGTATTAGATGTAATAATAGCGCTAATAATTTGTGTCGAGAAACTCTAAACGAACACTTCTCGCCCTAGCACTGACTAAATGCCCAGGGAGAGGTCGAAGCGGCACGCCAGCGAGTCGTCGTCGAGCGGCACGTCCGGCTTCAGAGCGGTGGGTTTCAGCGCCGGCGCCGCTAACATCGCGTTACTCGGCCACTTACCACCCCCGCCGCCGTCCATCACCGACGTCAGCTCGTTGTGAAACTCCGCGTACGGCGTGAGCGCCAAAGGCATGTCTAAGAGCAGCACGAACCGCGTTTTGGGATGTTCTTTGCACAGATGTTCGCACACATCCGGCAAGTTTCTCAACGCCTCTCGAGGTATCTGTAAACAAAACAAGACGTCAGTTACGTTGCCCATACGAATTCTAAAATAAACTCACCTGCACCACCCGGACCCCGGACCCGAGGCACTTGCCGAGCGCCGAGCGTAAGACCCAACGCTTACCACGTCCCGGATCGCCGTGCACCAGCACGTGTCCTTTCGTGCCGTCGCCGTTCGCGAACGCGGTGAAGTGAGCGATTAATTCATCGCGAACTTTGACCTCGTCTTCGGTTCTCGGAGTCGAACGCCACGCGGCGCCTGTGAACAAAACACTTACCCGTCAGTCACATTGCCCGTACAAGAGTTAAAATAAACGTACCGACGACGTCCGCGTCGCCGTCGCGGTCCACGTCCGCGGTGGCGCCGCGCTTGGGCGAGTGCCACGTCAGCACGCTTCCAATCGCCGGTTCCCCCACGCCGTGTACACGCCAGTGGTCACAAAGTACCCCGGATAACGAGTCGGACCATTTCCAAGAGTCGGCGACGGCGTCTCTTAGTTTGGCGATTTGTTTGCGAGTCGCGGGGGGCGCCATGAACCCTGAATCTTGGTCAAACTCTCCCCCGTTAGAATCTGAATCGGCACCATCGGCACCCTCCTCGGCACCCCCCTCGGCACCCTCGGCTTTAACCCCGAGGCCTTCCGCGGCGGCGACCCACGAGCCCGGTTGCTTCCTCGCCGGCGACGCCGACGACGCGAGTCGTTGGCACCTGTGAGTGACAAAACACGACGTCGTCAGTCTGATTGCCCGTACACGTACGGAAATAAAACTCTTGAAAATAAACGCACCATTTTAGGACAGTCGCCTCGGACACGCAGATGCGTTGCAGGAGTTCGAGGTCCGCGCCGACCGCGGCGATGTCCACGTCGTTGGGCGTGGATCCATTCGCGATGTCACTCGCGACGGGGTTACCCCGTCCCACGATGACTTCGTCCAATATCACATCCGCGAAGGTGGAGCGCCCGGATCTTCTGAGCGATCGGAAGAATTCGCCGTACGCGACGAAGAGTTTGTTCGGTCCCGCTTTCAGTGAGATCTGCTGTAGCAAGGCGAGGTACGCCTGCGCGCACGGGTGTCGCAGCGGTTCTTGTAGGTATAGGATCGACGACGCGTCCTCGATGAGCGCGGTGGCTTCGAGATCTCCGCGTGATGAGTCGTCGTCCTTGTCGTTGAGTTGGAAGCCGATGCCGTTCGCGACGATCGACGATCGACGATGGGGCGCGATGGACCTACGTGTCGTCGTGGATGCCGACGCCGCATTCGATGATGGGTTCGGCGTACTGCGCCTTCGATGTGGCGCCAAAGATGCGAGGAGGGTCGCCGCGTGCGTCGCCATGGCGCTCTCCGAGGTGTGTCGTGACCTAAAACCTCCGATGATGTGCTGACGTCGAAAAGCTTTTTCCGCGATGGAGTTGACCGTTCGCTCGCTCCGAGATTTATTTTTTGGGCACGTCCCCACACACACCAAAGGTCGCGGCCGGCAGTGCGTCTCGCGCGACCGTCGTCCACGCGCATCGGGCGATCGAACGCGCGCCTCCTCATTCCCTGGGCGGTCGTTTGATGAGCGTCCTGAGGGACTCGGGCGAGCGCGAGAACAGGAACCGAGGTGTCGAACGAGTCGCCCACCCAACATCCGCCCAGAAAAAAAAGACGAGCGAGTCACCACTTAGTACCATGGGTGATCCCGACGGGGATCTCACGGTTGAGCTCACGGTGGAACCCGAGGTGGGCATGGAGCTCTGCCTCGAAAAGCTCAAGATGCTGCGATACGAGCGCGACTTCCTCGCGTCACGCCGACCCCCGTGGCCGCCGTGCACGCGCACCCACTTCGCACTCCCGCCCCCACCGACCGGCCAGAACGCGAACGAGCTCTTCCACCACTTCACGTCCCTGTGCTCGCACCTCCTACAGCTGTGCGGCGCGCGGTTCAAAAACCCGGACCAGTTCGACGATCCCAACGCCACGTGCGCCGCGATCTTCGCCGAGCTCAAGCAGTGCGGCTTCCAAACACCTTCCTTCGCGCCAGGGAAGCTACGACAAGGGCACGGGCGAGAATGCGTCGGTGTCCTAAACGGGCTGTGTGACCTCGCCATGCGACGTAACTTCACGCACGGTCTATCACGGCCGGTGTACCCGCGCGGGGAAGGAGGAACCCACGGGGGTGCCGAGGGAGGGGGTGCCGACCAATCATTCGACGCGGACCTCGCGATGCGTGACCCGTCATCGCAGCTCGTCGGCGGCGGCGAGGGTGGACACAATGATGACGACCTCGACGAAGACGGATTAAACGCGAATCATTCCTCGGACGAAGAGGAGGAGGAATACGCCGTGGCGTCCGCGCTGGACCGCGACGCCCCGCTCGACGCGTCCCTCAAGAAGGTCCTTCGACGGACCGAGGAGGAGATTGAGGAGCGACGCGCGATCGAGTCCGCGGTTGACGCCCGGGAATGGAAACTCGAGTTGGAGCGAGGTACGATTATTTATTTCAACTCCCGTACGTGTGGGCAATTAGAATGAAACTGACGTCCCGTGTGTTTTCTTTACTACAGTGGGTCCTAAACTGAAAGCCGCGGCGAAGGAAGCGGAGGGCGTGGACTGGAGAACGCACTTGGACGCGTGTCGTAAGTCACGCGAGGCGGTGGCGACCAAGTTCCCGGACGTGCGGTCCGCGTTGGATCGCATCGGTCGCGAGGCTAAGGACGCCGTGGACAAGATCGAGACTCGCGAGTCATACGTAAACGCTCAGGTTAGTTTATTTTTATATTTTTACGGGCAATTAGTTAGACGACTGACGATATGTTTTTTGTTCACAGATGGAACCCAAGGCGCACGAGTACAAGGAATACAAAGCGGCGTTGGAGACGACCCGTAAGGTGTACGACGAAGGGAACGAGCGGGTCAGCGCGTTGACGAACGAGCTGGCGCGGATCGGCGAGCGGTTGGAGTTTGCGAAAGGGGAGATGGCGAGTAAGGGTGACGAGGTATCCGACGCGACCCCGTTGACAAAGTTGCGTGATGTTGTGGAGCGCATGCGAGAGGATATGCGTACGATGGAGGTTAAGATCGCGATCGCACGGAACGCGCTGGGGCACGCGAGTGTCAAGAAGGCGGCGGGCGGTGGGGCGGGAGGCGGGGGTAGAGCGGCGGCGGCTGTCTTCTGACTTTCATTATTAGGAGAGATTCGTTTCGGCGAGAAAATGGTATATTATGTCCTCTTACAAAACACTTACGCTCACGGCTAAGAGCACTAAGAGTACACGCTGTTGGCGTTCGTCGGCGCCGCCGTCGCCGGCTCCGTGTTGAGCAGCTGCAAGATGGCCTCCACCACCGGCCCGCCGCTCGCCGTCACGTCCTCATCCGGCATCTCGATCTTATCCCGCAACACGCCGTCCAGCCTTCCCCGAATCTCCTTCAGCAACACCCCGACCCGCGCCGGCGCTTTAAACGTGGCCCACCGGTCAAGCGATAACGTCCCATTCGCGTGCTGGACCTCAATCTTACCACCGAACAGCAGGAGCTGATAGGGCGTCACCGTGGAGCAGTCACGGACGTACACCCCCGTCGTCTGGACGCGTTCGTGGTACACCAGCCACTTGGTTCCGTACTGTACACATGAAACAAAACACACGTGTCAGTCGACTTGCCCGTGTGCAAATAAAAATAAACTCTCACCTTTTTCGTCCCGTGGTTCACCGAACTCGGGTGCACCTGCAGCGACTCCTCCCGGCCTTCGTCGGATAGGTACGCCAATTTAGGCGGCGCCGTGGGCTTGTGCCCAGGGGCGACTTTGACCAGGTTAGGGTACAGACCCGCGACTAAAACCGCTTTGAGAAGTCTGGTGTTTGACGAGTTGCGGTTAGCCTCGCGCCACACCGGGTCGTCTGCGGGCGGACCCCCTCTGCGACTCAGCATTCGCGGGTTGAAGGGTTGTTTGTTGGATGATGATTCGGGTTTATTGGTGGATGACGAACCGGCGTCGGAAGATGAACCGCCGCGCGGCGCGGGGATGTTCTTTTTACCCCCCCCGCCTTTCCCGCCTTTGCCTTTACCCCCTTTACCGGCGCGGGCGCCGAGGAACCCGGCTTCGTGCAGCAACTGCGCGAACTGCGTGCGTAGATCCGCGATACCTTCCAGCGTTCGAAAGCTGAGGAAGTTATCCCGGGTGAACGCCATCTCAGCCCCGCGGCCGAGGGACTTGGCGTCGATCCACGCTGTAAACAAACACGGCGTCATTCTAATTGCCTATACGAGAATGAAAATAAACTCACCGTTGAACGCGTTTAGGTTGGTGAGGTGGTCGCTCTGATCCTCGGAGAACATGCGCTTGGCGGCGTCCGCTTCGTCCCGTTTATCCAACGGCGCGACGAACGGGGACCGGCCTCCCAACACCGCGGCGATCGTCAGTACCTATTATTAGGGGGGGGATGGGCGTGGATGGGTCAGTGATTGGTGTTAATCGGGTGGTGATTGGGTATTTGAGTTTGGTCGCGTATGGGTCGTCACTCACCGGACCGAGGCACCCCAAAACCGCGCCGTACAGGAGCATCTTCCCCACCCTCACGTCCACCGGCAACGACGCCAAGTGCTGGCCTAAACTCGTCAAGTTTTCCTTCTCGTCCAACGCGCCAATCTGCCGCAGGGTTCTGATGGCCGATTTAATGGAATCCTGTTCGGGTGGTTCCAGCGCTTTGCCCAGGAAACCCGCGATGCCGCCCGACATTCGCTGGAGCTGAATCTGTAGACACAAACCTTCCAGAGGCACGCGCTTGATCTCCGGCATGGTGTGCTCGTCGAACACGTCGTCGTGCATCTGCCTGGTGTACATACGGAAACATCGGCCGGGGCGGACTCGGCCGGCGCGGCCTGTGAACAAAACACACGGGACGTCATTTTAATTGCCCGTACGAAAGTAAAAATAAACTTACCTCGTCGTTGCTTCGCGCTGGCCCGCGAGACCCACCGTTCTAACAACAGTTGCATCCGCGTGTTCGGGTCGTACCCGTTCTCTTTACACTTCCCGGCGTCGATGACGTAGACCTGCAGTGAGTGAGTGCGTGGGGTGATGGTTATTAGTAATTGGGTGGTATTTGGGTATTTGAGTACGGAACAAAGACTGTTTATACATACACTCACCACGTCGTCAATCGTGATTGACGTCTCCGCGATGTTCGTGGCGATGACGATCTTACGTGTACCCGCGGGAGGGTGCTCGAATATCACCTTTTGCTCCGCGGTGCTCAAAGTGCTGTGCAGCGCGATGAGATACTGCGAATTCAACGTGGCGGCTCGAACCGTGGGGTTGTTACCCAAAGATTCGTGCAACTTTGAGATCTCCGCTAGGCCCGGCATGAAGATTAAGATGGCGCCGGGTTCCATGTCAGCGCACACGTGCGTCACCAGCTTCGTCGCGAGCTCGTAGTTGATCACGTTCTGGTCCAACACGCGCAGGGTGTCGCACACGGGTTGGAGGTACCCTCGCTGCGACAACGCGGATATGAACTTGGCCTTTGTTTAAAAAACACGATGTCAATCAAATTGCCCGTACGAAGATTGAAATGAACGTACCTCCTTTGCCGGGTCGGGGCCGGTGTTGTTGCCGTTGCCGTCCCTGTCCCTGCCGCCGCCTCTTCTGCAGTATTCCGACCCAGGGTTCGGTACGTACCCGGTCACCTGGAGTATGTCCTCCAAATAGTGTTCCTGCACCGGATCTGTAAACAAAACACGACGTCAGTTTCTAATTGCGCGTACGGAAACAAAAATAAACTCACGCGTGAAGCCCGGAATTTGCGCGACGGCGGCACCCTTGAAATAGGCGCTGAAAGCCGCCGCGTTCAACGTCGCCGACATCAGCACCACACGCAACGACGGCCTGTGCGGCAGGACGTCCCGTAGGAGCACCAACAGAAAGTCAGAGTCCAGCGAACGCTCGTGCACTTCGTCGACGACGACGTGCGAAACCTGTGAGTGTTGAACAGAGTTGAACAGGAGTTGAACAGGAGTTGAACAAAACACGAGACGTGATGATTTCAATTGCCCGTACGGGATGAAATAAAAGTAAAGAAACGTACCCCGGCGAGGAGCGGGTCTTCCGCGAGGCGTCTGAGCAGCACGCCGGTGGTGACGAATAGGATCTTAGTGGACGACGAGTGCACGGACTCTAGCCGGATCTTGTACCCGACGCTGGTACCGATCTTCTCCCCGCGTTCCGCCGCCACCCTCGACGCCACGGAAGTCGCGGATATTCGCCTCGGCTGCGTACAAATCAGATTGCACCCTGTAAGAGTTGAACAAAACACGGGACTCAGTCAAATTATTGCCTATACTTCTAACACTTAAACACTTATACGAGAATTAACAGAAGCGTACCGCCACCTTGGCCTCTTTGAATGGCGTCGTCTAAGATGAACTGCGGCAGCTGCGTCGTCTTACCGCACCCCGTCTCACCCGCCACGATCACAACCTGGTGCCGCGAGATGGCATCCAATAGTTCGTGCCTCTTAGCCCACGCCGGGAGTTTCGTTCGTTGCGCGTACGCCGGGTTAGTCTCCGCTGTAATAAGAGTTGAGAAATAACACGACGTCAGTTATCATTCTAATTGCCCGTGCGGAGATGAACAAGGCTTAAAGGTAAACGTACCGAATCGAGCGTCTGTTCGCCTGTCCAGTTCGCGTCGAAGTCGTTGGTTCTCCGCTATTGTCTTTGGATCCGACGCCGCTTTCAACTCGAGCTCGGCGACGCGTTTCGCCGCTAAAGCGGTCCGTTCCGCCGAATCTTTAGCCTCTTTCACCGCGTCGGAGGCGTCTTTCTCGGCGGTGCGCTTGGCGTGTTCCTGTACACAAAACACACGTGTCATTCCAATTGCCTAAATACGAGTTTTATACGTGAATTAGGCTTGAAATAATCTCGTACCTGCGCCGTTTTTTTTCTTCGCTCCGTCGCGGCGGCTCTCTCCTCCGCGGAGAGCGGGTTGACCATCGACGGCCTCAGCGCGTCCAGATCCTCCTCCGTGCCGGTATCGATCCCGTGACCTTTCTTTGTGTGTACGTCGCCTTTACCGCTGAGCTCGAGGGCGTTCATCTCGGAGTCTATGAGCTCATACGGGTCGTCGCCGAGGGTTCGGATTCGTTCCCTGGCTGCTTCGATGGCCACGGACGCGTCGCCGCCCTCGCACCACTCCAGGAGGTCGGACAGAAACGGCCTGCCCACGAGCGTTTCGGCCGCGTACCGGTGAATTCCCGCGTTCACCGCCGCGATCTCCTCGAACCGGAGCGCGGGGTGAGTGAACTCGATCGACGGAAGCTCGAAGGGGTAACACGCTTTTCCTGTCAGAGTTACACAAAACACGTCGTCAGTCATACTAATTGCGCATACAGTACGAAAATAAAGAAATAAACTCACCTTGAAGATCCAGAGCGAGAGTCCCGAGGTACTCCTTCGTCCCGAGTTGCACGATGCCGCCGACGTCGAAGGACAGCACACATCGCAGCTGCGCCGGGGTGTACCCACGCGGCGCGTGCTTCGGACGTGGTAACGACGAGAGCTCATCGCGCTGCGCCGTTCGAAGTATCTCCGCTATGGATTCGATGCAAAGATTGTCGCCCGCGCCGGCTTCCGCGAGGGCGTCTCGAGCGGATGCCAACGCTTCATCAGCGCTCGGCCCGATCGCGGCGCACAGGTCGCGGAGCGCGCGTTCGCCGTCGCCGCGCGTGGCTCGCGCGGCGGCGATGGACGCGGCGGCGCTGAAGCCGGCGAAGCGTAAGTCCGCGGCGAGTCGCCTGATTCCGTCATCTCCGTCGAATGGATCCGTCGCCGACACAGCTGTGTTGTTCCCGCCAGCTGTGTCCTTCCCGCCGCCCTTCTTCTTACCCCCGCGTTTCTTCCGCTGGAGCTGCGCCTCTTCCCGGAACTGCGGCGGTAGGTCGTCTTCTTCGCAGTTTAAGATGAGCCAGTCCAGGCCTCGGTTCGTCCTTCGCCGTTTCTGTTCGTTGAATCCTTCGGCTCGATCGCCCTCGGCGTCGACCGCCGGTTTCGTCGCCGCCATGGCGGCTGCGACGGCTTTGACCCCGAAGCCTTTCTTCTCGAGCGCCTGCCACGTCTTGCGCTCGACGTCCTCCGGGTCGACGTCCGCGCGGATATCGACGACGACGACGGCGCCGGATGTACCCGAGCCGCCCGTGGGCATCTTGGATCCTGGAGGTATCGTCGTGGGGTGGGCACCTCCGCTGGGTCCCCGCGCGAGGAGACCTTGCACGAGCTCCTGGTTGGACGCGGTCATGGCGACGACCTCGTGGGTATCCACGCCGCCGCCGCCGCGCCCCCCGCCGCCGCGCCCGCCCCCCCTCCCGCCTCGCCCGCCGCGCCCGCCGTCC
>Ga0257106_1001385_pt1 | contig 12089 bp, 7 predicted proteins | sample LP_taG_3_FD_190177 | JGI IMG/M metagenome (GOLD analysis project Ga0257106, IMG submission 190177) | Marine microbial communities from Northeast Subartic Pacific Ocean, Canada - LP_J_2011_P26_10m | ecosystem: Environmental > Aquatic > Marine > Oceanic | place: Canada: Northeast Subartic Pacific...
TGTCCGGGTGCACTTGCTTCAAGACCTTGTAGATGTAGATCTTGTAGGTTTCGACCTTCTTCTTGGAGGACTTCTTGGCGCCGCCTTTGACGGTCTTCTTTGCTGGTTTCTTGCCGGCCATTTTTGTATGTATGTGTATGTGAGTGTTTAATAATGGCGTCTTATTGGAGGGGATGGTCGAGAAACGAGTGGTTCGAATTTTGAATTGTTTTGGGTTGCAGTTGGATTTGTCTAAAATTCAGACAATTAAATTTTTATTTGTGAAAAAAAGCAGAATCGAATGGATCACCGCTTCTCGTGTACGCAATCAATTGGCGCGAAAAGTGTTGCATATGATCAGATGTGTTGTTATTTGTCAAGTAAAAGCTGTTGATACCTTTTAATGCTGTATTGCTTACTAACGACGAAGAATACTGGATTTAATTCCAAATGGGGTTTCGAAAGATGAATTTCGAGTGGACACTTTTTCAGTTCCCCCTAAAAACACAAAAACTCCAGCGAGTTCCTCATTAAAATAAACAAACACATAACACAATGTCTGGACGTGGTAAAGGTAAATCCTCCAAAAAAGCTGTCTCGCGATCCGCGAAGGCTGGCCTCCAATTCCCGGTTGGCCGTATCGCTAGGTACGTTATATGTATCGTTTACATTTTACATTCGATGAGAGCGCGATGGATGATGCATTTTGGAAAAGATGATGGAATGCGACCGTTCCTCGAATAATAAGATTTTGAAATTACAAACGCTGACCTTTATTAAACTCTCTCTTTCCATAATAAACAGATACCTCAAGGTTGGCAAATTCGCCACCCGTGTTGGTGCTGGTGCCCCGGTCTACTTGGCCGCGGTCTTGGAATACTTAGCGGCTGAAGTTCTCGAACTCGCCGGTAACGCCTCCAGAGACAACAAGAAGTCCAGAATCGTACCGAGACACATCCAATTGGCCATCAGAAACGATGAAGAATTGTCCAAGTTGTTGGGTACGGTTACGATCGCGTCTGGCGGTGTCTTGCCGAACATCCACTCGGTCTTGTTGCCGAAGAAGTCCAAGAAGTAAACTGCTTAACCTTAACGCTTTACTTTGTTAAACTTTTCAAAAAACAAAACAAAAAAACATTGAGATTCTTATCTCAACCATATTCAAACGAAAACACATAAGAGAGACTTCACACTCACACATCATACATGTACGTACACGCCTCTGGATATACAGCAATACAATACATGCCTTGTTATATATATCACAAAATTACTCTCTCTCTAATTATTATTATTTTCCGCTAACGGTGTGACCTCCTGTCGTCGGTCTTTTTTCAAATTCTTCTTGCTCACCAAGTCGTTTTCCACCTCTTTCTCGCACGCCTCTCGCGCCTTTTCAAAAGCCTCCTCGTTTCCAGAGTACTTGGTCGATTTCAAGCGCCCGTAAACTGTTTGCATTTTGTCCATCTGCTTGGTTAATTTCACGACTTCGTATTTCAAGCCTTCTCGTTTTTTCTTCTCGTTCGAGATCTCCTTCGTGAGCGCTTTTATGCGGACCAAGTCTTCCTTCATGCGCTCCTTCGCCTTGCCGTATTTAATTTCGTAAATAGTGCACAGCTTTTTAATCTCCTCGATTTTCTTCTTCTCTTCTTCTTCGTTTGCTTCTACTTTCTTGGACGGAGAAGAAGAGGGTTCCGCCGAAACTATTCTCATCGTTTTATTCTCAATCTCTTCCAAAGTCTTCTCCAGTGCCTCTCGCAAACGCGCCTGCTCTTCAACCGCCACGACAGCATCCTCGAGCATTTGCTCCATGTCCACGCGATCGGCGTTCGCTTTGCTCGCCTCCGCGTTTGCTTTCTCAACTTCCACGTTCATTCTCTCAATCTGAACGTTCGCTTCTTCCAACGCGAACCGTAAATCATTCTTCAAAAGTTCTTCCTCTTCCTTCTTGAGTATCGTCGTCGTGTTCTCGCTCGGCGACGCCATCAAACGTTTCTGCAAATCCGCATTTTCCTCTTCCAACTCCGTAATCCGTGACTTCATTATTTCTTCATTCATGAAGACTTCCTCGGTGGTGTTTTTATTACTCTTGTTCTTGATATCGGGAATACTGGTCGTGGTGTTGTTCGTCTTCTCATCCAAACGATACTCGTAATCGATGAGCTTGGAAACGTTTTGCGCCAACTCCATTTTCAATTTCGCGATTTCGTTCATCTTTGCCACGTTGTCTTTTTCAAACCCTCTAATCTTCTCTACCATTTCTTTTATGATCTTCCCATCGCCTTCCGTGTTGTACTTTTTCAGAGACTCTTGGACTTTTTTCTCCGCCAATTCAACTTGTAACGCAAACTTTTTCTTCTCCTCGGCAAACTTCTTCTCCTTCTTTTGCAGCGTCAACTCCAATTCTTCCTTCTCGTCGGTAATATTTTCCAGCTTTCTATTCAACTCAAAGTTATCCTCGTCTTCCGAACGCACTTTCAGTTTCAGTTTTCGATTGAATTCCTCGAGTTTCCTCTCGGCGAGAGTAGCGCGTTCCACCGCGGAAGCCAGCTCTAAGTTTCTCGAGACCAACGCCGCTTCGATGGCTTCTTTCGCGCTCACGACGTCCGAATTTTGCGCCTCGTTCTCTAACTTCAGCTTTTTCACGTTCGTTCTCAACTTTTCCAACTCTTTCTCAGCTTGCTCTGCTCTTTTGAACATTTTCTTCGTCTCTGATTTGTACTCGGTTTTCATCGTCTTCATCTTTTCTCCCACTAAATCTTTCTCTTTTTGAATCTCTTTCAATTTCGCCTCTAAAGCTAACACGGCTTCTGTCGTGTGCGGCGTCATTTCTTGTTCTTGTTTTTTACTCCCCTCCTCGGTGTTATCGTTCTGCGTCGTCACCGTTCTGCATTCCGAGGCGGATTGATTCTCATCGACAACTTCTTCAGCCGTCGTTGGAAAAGAAGAAGAAGAAGAGAGCTTCGCCTCCAACTCTTGTATTTTCAAATCCTTGACAGAAAGCGCTTGCTTGAGCGCTTCGACCTCGTCTTCTAACTTCTTCGTCGCGCTCGTCTTTAAAATTGTGGACGATAACAACTTCTTCTCTAACCGTGCGATTTCCGCGGCTTGTTTCTTTATCAACGCAGTAGTCGCCGTCGCCACTTCGTTCCGTTTCGCTTGATTAGTGACATTTTTCGCCCTGGTTGCAAACCTCAAGGTGGAGCTCGTCTCCTCCACGTGACTCACACACGGCGTCATCGCACAGACGATGGCTGTTTTCGAGTTACCACCTAAAGCGGGTTGTAAAATGCGCGTCAATTTGGAGTCTCGATATGGCACATGCCCGCCGCCCGCACCGCCGTTTTTGCTTCCATCCTCCGCGAGTTTATTAATGACGACGCCTAACGTCAATAAAGACTTGTTAATCGACGCACCTTCTTTCGCGCGCTGACCTTCTGCACCTGTTTTCGCCACGCGCTCGGAACCGGCTAAATCGACGAGGTTCAAAACAGAAACGAGCACGTTTTCGTTCGCCACGTCTTCGTCTCCTCCTCCTTTCTCACTACCGCTCTTCGTCCCAGTTCCTACGAAACCTTCCGGTTTCTTAGCATGACCTGACTTATCACTACTATCTAACTCTGAATCTTTTCTTAACTTCGATTCAATACACAGCCTGAAAATAACGTGCGACCGGGAACTTCTCGCGTTCATATTCGTCGCGCCGACGTGTCTATTATTCTGGCCAATCTCTAATACTTTTTGCACCTGTGCCACGTTCTGAACGCGTTCCTCTTTCAACCCATTGACGACAATTCCTCTCTCCGGATCCTCTTGGATTCTCAACGTCTTGCTAACCTGTCCATGTTCGTCCATTTCCGCGGACGAACGCACTAATAAATCCAACAAATTCTCGTTATAAATTTCCAAGTAACTCACGCGCACTCGAAACTCTCTTTCCGGACATTTCTCAATCGAATCAAACACGTCTTGAACCGCCAACGGAACAATCCCAGGTTCCGTGCCTATCTCTCCGTGCATGGTGTGCGTTTTACCGGACGACGTTTGCCCGTACGCGAACACCGTACCATTGAAGCCATCCAAAACCGATTTGACTATTTTCGAAGTTGTCTTGTTGTAGACGTCCAAATTGGAACAGGATTCGTCAAAGACGTTATCGACGCGGTACACCACGGATTCTTTGGAAGTGGAAGTGGTTTCCTGTGAACGATAATAACGAGAGATGAGAGCGTCAGAATGAGAGTACCGCATCGAGAACGAGGCATTAAAGAGATATTGATGGATGATAGATATAGAAAAACGAGAAGAAATTTCGAGGGGGAATAATAAAATACGAAAACGCACTTTAGAAGAGTTGTCTAAAACGATGGCATCATCTTCCGCGTGCCTCCACGCGCAGCCTAAGTCTTTTTCCGCCTCGTTTAACGGTCTCACCCGGACAGAGACAGATATTTTTTCCTCGCTAGTCGTACTACCACCACCACCACCGGTGCCCATGACGTGTGTGTGTGTGTGTATAGAGCGCGTGAAAAAATTCTCTCTGCTAAAATTTGTGTGATATGAATAATGAAGCATTTTGCCTGAAATTGATGATTTTTTTTTCTCTCAATGCATGTGACATGTCAAAGTCGTCTCTCGATATCGAACGCGAGGAGAGTGTTGCTATCGCTAATAATAGGACTAAAAGCACTCCTCGGGAGTAACACGTATCCATCATCTTCATCATCTGTTTTTCCGTTTTCAACTATTTTACACCGAACTGGTAGGCGCTTTTCTTCGCCGACGTCATCATCATCGGAAGAAGAAGAAGGAGGAGAAGAAGAAGAGACGACGAGAAAGCCTTCGTAGTCGCCGGCTTTCGGCGTTATGTTTTCGCTCTTGTACGCGACGAAATTTTCGTCATCATCCATCGTTTCTTTCTCCCCGTCGGTTGCTATTATTTTCTCTAAACATAATCGATGGTTCCTACCTAATAACTTCGTCACCGCGTCCACGTCGCCAAATTTCAAGCACGCTCTCACTCTCGACGAGGACACTTGCTCGCCCTTGCACCCGTCGTTATCGCACGCCTCCGCGCCGAGTTTATCTGCGTCTAAAAGCGATACTATTTTCACTCGTAATCCGTACTTTTCCCCAAACGAGACCAAATCTTCCGCACTTCCACTCGCGCGGTAGCCGAAACGGTAGTTTTCTCCCGCGACTACCCCGGCAACGCCGAGTCGTTCTTTCAAAGTTTTCACGAAGCGCTCCGGAGACATCTCTCGAATAGACGCAAACGGAACGCCGTGTTCGCGAATGGAGTAACAGTCTGAATCCGACTCCTCCACACCATCTAAAGCTACTAACTCCTCGCTCCACTCTTTCAAAACTCTCCCTCTGTCGCGTTTCGCCGTGACTGGTTTCTTCGGCTTCCATCCCAACACCTCCGCCATGTTCTCAAACGACAACAATACCGCCTGCTGTTTTACCTTTTTGGACGTGCTCTTAGTATTATCTTTACTCAACGTCGCCGCGGCGGCGGCTAAAGCCTTGTGCCCCCTGTGCATGGCATCAAACTTCCCCAACGCAACGATAACCTCCGCACTTTCTCGCCCCGCGTTCCGTTTTATCCTCTCGATGCCATCGTCGCTTTCATCCCCATCGTCGTTCACCGCCTCCAAATCGGAAGATGCAGGAGCCGACGACGATGAAGTCGACTTCCCGGAGAACACTCTCGTCGTCCTCGCTCCTCTGCTAAAAGTGCTGGTGGTGTTTTTATTCGAATAATAATAATAGCGATTGAGATGATACCCGTTCAATCGGGCGAGCAGCAGAGCGCTGCAGCTCATTCGTCCGTCGAATGCGTTAAAAAGTGTCTCGCTTTGACGTCAATTTTTTGCTCATTTCCAGCTTTTTTGCAGGAGAGATAAAGTAAGTTCGAGTCGCCAGAAAATCACACTGCGCGTAAAACAGCGCACAACCAAAAACTGCGACAATGTTAGGCTTAACCATGAGAACTGCGTCTTTGGTTGGAACCTCGGTTTCTTCCACGTCCACGAACAGCAGAGGTACGCGCTATTGAACGTTCGCGTTTTATCTTTTAGAGAGGAGCAGCGCGCGTTTTTTTACTCGTTTCTCTCGCAAATTGAGTTATGACTGCGGACCTGCTTGAGAAGGAAAGGCGTCATCCGAGAAGAAAAACAGAAATCGACGCGCGTTCCGGGGTCCGTGCGAATGTCACAGGTTCCGTTTGATGGAAGAAACGCTAAGGAGGTGATGTGAATCACTCGAATTTGCGTTTGTTTTGTGAACGATGGACCTGGAATGCGCAGGAGTCGCGCGCACGGCGGCTTGATTTTCCTCTCCTCGGGTCCTTTTTCCGGTGAACGAGAAAACCTATAAAACCTGCTTTATCCATTTCTTTCGAATGCGATTTGTATTCGTTTCTTTCTGTACTCACCTTCTTCTCTCTTTCCCTTCTTAATCCACTCTGAATTATCATAATCATCAACAGTTCAAAGACAATCCCCGATGAGACAAACGATGAGAGTGAACGCGGCTTTGGACTTTGCGGAGCTCGAGGAGGAAGTTGCGGCTCCCAAAGCGAGAGCTGTTCGTAAAGATGGCTTGTCCTCGAAGGAAGCGAGAATGTCTCGAAGATTTAGAGCGGCTCAAAAAGCCGTTCCGGGCAGAATGCAACCGCAAACGCCGGAACAAGCGATTGCGTTGATGAAAGCGAACTCAAACACGAAGTTTGTGGAGACTGCTGAAGTGCACGCGAGATTAAACATTGACCCGAAATACAACGACCAGCAATTGAGAGCGACGGTTGCGTTGCCAAAAGGAACGGGGAAGACGGTTCGAATTGCCGTCTTGTGCTCTGGGGATAACATTGCTGCCGCGAAGGGTGCTGGTGCGGATTTTGCCGGCGATGATGATTTGGTCGCGGACATTTCGGGTGGTATGTTGGATTTTGACCTCTTGGTGGCGACTCCGGATATGATGCCGAAGGTTGCGAAGTTGGGGAGACAACTCGGTCCGAAGGGTTTGATGCCGAACCCGAAAGCCGGTACAGTGACGACGGATGTTGCCACTACTGTTGGTGAATTTAAGGGTGGTAAGGTTGAGTTTCGTGCAGACAAGCAAGGTATTGTGCACGTTCCGTTTGGCAAGTTGAGCTTTGCCGAGGGTGATTTGATGACGAACTTGCAGTCCATTGTGAATGCTATCGACCAGAACAAGCCGACTGGAGCGAAAGGGAACTACTGGAAATCTTTGTACATCGCTTCTTCCATGGGACCGTCGGTTCAAGTTGAACTTTCCGCGATTAGACAAGTCGACTAAAGCTGCTCAAATAACAAGAAAGAGAGAAGAAAGAATTGTAAAAACCGAAAACCTTAGCTTTAAACTAGAAGAGAGAGAAGAGATACTTGATTATTATTTGAAATATAATGTGTGATATTGAACTTATATTAAAAACTGGAAAACCTCTCTCTCGTTATATGTAGAACTATTGATATCTATCTGGTCTACTTGCATGTACATAAACGTGCGCCGTCGCATTTTAAAATTATTATAAATACTCGAATTTTAAATGATCGTCATAATGTTACTGGTAGCTTTCCAAAGTCGTCTTCGGTTCGTCGAGAATATCCAACGGAAGATCTATGGGATCGATGCGAGAATTCGCGCTGTAATTGGAGTTTTCAGTCAGTCCGGATGAGACCCTCGCGAAACCTTCCTGTTTCGTCAGAGGAACGTTATTCACCGCCGCCTGGTTACCACTATAGACTACGCCGCTGCTGCTACTAAATGGTTGCGAATGAAAACCACCGGTTAAAGCTGAAGTCGTCGTCCCTGCGCCATTATTATTACCATTTACGTGTTGTTGTTGCTGCTGCCGCTGCTGCTGTTGCTGTTGTTGCAACGCAAACGCCTTTGCTGCGCTTTCGGCAGCCGCGCTTGCGTTTGCGTACAACTGCTCCGCGCCTATCATTCCAGCGATAGAATTATTGGTATTGTACATGCGACCGTCGCTATTATTGTTGTACCCTATCGCCGAGGAGGTCGATTGATCGATAAACGCCTGGTCGATTGAATATCGCTGATTCTGCGGTTGGCGGTAATACGCGCTCGCTTGGACAAAATCCTGCGTCTGCCCGTTCGTCTGATTCGATAAATACGACGGCTGTTCCGGTGCAGAATTTGTAGCCCCAAAGTGCAGCTGCTGCTGATGCCCACCTCCACCACTAAAGGTCTGCGCGTAGCGATTATAATTACCACCGTTAATAACATTCGGTTCCTCTCCAGCCGGGCCGGCGTATTGATAGTGATGATGCTGCGGTATCCCCGGTATCGGCTGGCCGCCGCCCGGCGGTTGCGGCGATTGTTGCTGCTGCTGCGCGTAATACGCGGACGCGCCGTTCTGTAACTGTCCAGGCATCGCGCCTCCAACCATGGTCGGTACCGCGCCGTGGAAAAATCGGCAACTGTTATTTAAAGAAGAAGAAGAATTTTTTGTTCGTAGGTTGTTAGTTTTTGACTCGACCCTTTTTTTTTGTCGTCTGGCGCGTTTCCAGCGCCGGCGTCTGTTTGTGTCGAAGAAAAGGAAATTTTGGGCGGGCCATCTAAATTTAATAACGCACCTGGATCTAAAACACCTCCCGTTTTGGAAGTCTCTGCATATGGGCTGCGACGTCTGTTTGATCGAGAGTAAAAGGAGGAGAGCAGTAGAGAGTGACATCACTTTAGTGAGTTTGATTAAGAAAGAGAAAAAGAGAGAGAGAGAGAGAAACGAAATGCACAATCTCTCAAACGTCGGTTCAAAATTAGGTTCGTTTCAAAGCCGAATTTGCGTCAGCAAAAAACTGTTCTCACCTGCGGCAACTGAGCGCATAAACCTTCCGCGTGCGCGTGAGAATACTTGCAGTTTTCTCTGAAACACGCTCCCTGTTGTAAGAATGGTCAGATGTTGCGGCATAATGAGTATAACATAATATAAACCTTTAAAAAGTCTCGGCATATTTCTTCTCCATTCGAAGTCGGTGGTGGCGTCGGAGGGAGAAGAGGATTCGACGACCCCCCGGGGGCGTTGAATTGCATTCTCTCTCTTTTTTAATTTATATATATTATGTGCTATGCGTGCGCGTGCAAAAGCAGAGAGGGCGGCTAAAACCTAAAGGTTACGTTTGCGTGCGTTTTCGATCGAGAGCGGGTTCGTTTCTTTCCACCTCTCTGCTGTGTGAGAGGCAGCAGGGCGGGGGTTTGTGTTTGATTTGCGTATGATTTATAACGTTTTCGCGTTGTGACGTTGAAATTAAATTTCCTTTCTTTTTTTTGGTCTCGTTCAATTTTGGTTCAAAAACGATCTCATCAGAGACGAGTTTTTCATAAACGAAGATCGAGATTTTTTGGCGCTTTTTTTCGCTTTTCGACGTAAAAAAATACTCACAATCTTACTAAAAAAGAATGAACGACCACGTGAGAGAACCACAACCAGCACGACCGAAAACGAGGACGACAACCACGATGGGACGAGTCGTGACGCAAAGCCAAACGACGGGGGTAGGGATCCAGTCGGTCGCGGACGTTTTGGAACGACTGGTGACGAATAGCGTCGAAGCGAGCGCGAGAGAAGTGTCGTGCGAACTCTTCTTTTCGTCTTCGTCTTCGTTCTCGTCGTTTTTACCTTCGATGCGGGTCCGAGACGACGGCGAAGGAATGACAGAAAGAGATTTACATTTGGTTGGAGAGTTTGAGTGCACGTCGAAGCGAGGGAAGAGTGGAGCGTCTTTGGCGGCGATTGCGCAGTTGAGCGAGAGAGTGCAGATCGTGACCAGGAAGAAGATGGGTGGGTCTGAAACCGCCTCGCCTTCCACGAGAACGTTTTCGGCGACGCTGGTGTCTTCCGCCGAGGGGAGTAAAAGAAAAGTGAAAGGGATGCTACCGAGCGCGTATCGAAACTCTGGAGCGATTATCACCGTTGATAGAGTCTTTTCTCGAGGGTCTGCTTTGATTCAGAAGAAAATGAAAGCGGATGGGTTTGAGACGTATTCGAAGGCGTGCGAGAAAGAGGCGCGCGAACGGGTGTTTGCGCTTTCGCTTATCAATCCAAAAGTTACTTTGATTTTGACCGTGAAAAAGAAGAAAAACGACGAGGAGTGGGAAGAGAAAGAAATATTCCGCAGCCGAGGCAATGTTTTGGCGAACTTGGCAGATTTGTACGGCGAGGAAGATGTTACCGTGCGCGCGTTGCGTCCGGTGTGTTACGAGAAAAAAGGGTGCCGTGGAGCTCCTCCCTCCATGCGAGCTTCCGGATATATTACTTGGGCCGAAAACTACATTCACAGGAGAAAGATACAGTATCTATACATAAACCGGGCTCACGTGAGAGAGAGAACAAAATACCACACGGTTATAGAGAGATCGTTCGAGGAGATTCACAAAAAGAAATCTTCTTCGGTCGCTTACGTTTTACACATCTCGACAACGACCGCAGACGAAAAGAACGAAGAGTTGATATCTGCCTTCTTACGCGAAACTGTAAAAAAGATCTCTTCCGAAAGTACCGAAGAGAAAATAAACGCAGCAGAGTCTCCGCGCGTGCCGTCGAGCTCGTCCAAGAAGAAAAGCTCGTCCAAGAAGAAAAGGCACCTCGACAACGACGACGACGAAGAAGAAGAAGAAGAAGAAGAAGAAGAAGAAGAAAAAGAGGTAGTGAAGAAAAAACAAAAGCAGCGGTGCGAGTGCTGCACGGTTCAAAAGCCGCCCTTCCAGCTGAATAACGCCATCGTATCTCCAAAGAAGAAGCAATCACCGAAGAAAATGTGGGTGAATCCGGCGTTTGCTCTCGTCAATAACCGCGAAGTACTAAAGCTTCCTCCTTTGCCCAAAACGGTCACCTCAAACGAACTCAGAGAGTCGCGCGTCGTCGGCCAGTTTGCCAAGAAGTTTATCGTTTTGATAACCAAAGACACCAAAGAGTTATTACTCGTCGATCAGCACGCAGCAGATGAGAGGTGCATCGTAGAAGATCTCGAAAAAAGCTACCTCCACGAACTCGGAGGAGGTGCAGCAACCGCAACAACAACAGGCGGCGGCGTCGCTCTCCCGCCTTCGTTCCGACGCGCTTTCGCAAAAAAAAGTTGTCGTTCGGCGATTATGTTCGGAGATAAACTTACCCAAAAAGAGTGCGACGTCGTCGTCAAATCTCTCAGCAGATGTAAAGCGCCCTTCTCGTGCGCGCACGGAAGACCGACGTGTTTACCTTTAGGTTCGATTTCTTTTTAAACAAAGAGCGTATACAACGAGTATTTTTTCAGTTTTTGGGAGTTTCTTTTCCTCATAATTCAAAGTCCATATTCACAACAATCCCGACGAGTAACCACCGCGCATCCAAAACGGAAAAAAGTAACACAAGTGAGATACTAAAGCCATGGTCATCGCCGCCTTGAAGCCGCAAGACGTGCAGAAAATGACCGTGGTTAAACTTCGAGCAGAGCTCGAAAAGAGAAAATTAGATTCCTCGGGAACGAAGCCGATTTTAGTCGCGCGATTGAAAGAGGCTTTGGAGGAGAGAGATGAAGAAGAAGAAGGAAAAGGCGGCGAGGATGCAGACGCTAAAGAGGGGGAGAAGAGCGAGGAGGCAGAGCAGACTCCCGCGACGGAAGAAGAAGATGCGAAAGGAAACGAGTTGGAGACGACGACGACGTTTGAAAACAAAGAAGAAGAAACTACTACTACTACTAATAATGACGACGAGATAATGGACCCGGCTCCTTCTGTTGAAACGGACGAGGAAATTGACCCAGCGTTTGACGCGCACGACGACGGCGCGAATCCAATCGTGAAATCAAATAGATTGACAAACGCTCGAAAAATTCTTCGGAGAAACCCGTACGACGCGACGGCTTGGGATGTGTTCTTCGTCGAGGCGAGAGGGAGGCCGTCCGTGGCGAAGGATGTGTTCGAAGAGATTTTGCGATACCATCCGAGATGCGTGAATGCGTGGATCGCGTACGCGCAAAACGCGATGGAGAAGAAAGACGACGAGGCGGTTTCGGAGATTTTCTCGAGGTGTTTGCGGGACGTTTTGGCGCCAGAGTTGTGGTTGGTGTACGTGAACTACGCAA
>Ga0257106_1001388_pt1 | contig 12070 bp, 7 predicted proteins | sample LP_taG_3_FD_190177 | JGI IMG/M metagenome (GOLD analysis project Ga0257106, IMG submission 190177) | Marine microbial communities from Northeast Subartic Pacific Ocean, Canada - LP_J_2011_P26_10m | ecosystem: Environmental > Aquatic > Marine > Oceanic | place: Canada: Northeast Subartic Pacific...
TGGATGACGGTAGTAATGATAATTCTTGGGAAATTATAAGCTCTATTTGTAAGAAAAATAATTCTTTTAAGGCAATAAAGTTTTCTAAAAATTATGGGAAATCACAGGCCTTACATGCTGGATTTGAAATTGTAACTGGAAATATAGTATTTACCATGGATGCAGATTTACAGGATGACCCCAAAGAAATTCCAGAAATGTATAATTTAATTATTAATAAAAATCTTGACATTCTTTCTGGGTGGAAGAAAAAAAGATTTGACCCTGTACTTACAAAAAACCTTCCATCAAAAGTCTTTAATCTTTGCGCAAGGCTAACTTCTGGCATTAAATTAAATGATTTTAATTGTGGATTAAAAGGTTATAAAAATGAAGTTATAAAAAACATAAATGTCTATGGCGAAATGCATAGATATATACCCATACTAGCAAGTAACGAAGGGTATAATAAAATTGAAGAAAAAGTTATTAAACATAGACCAAGAAAATATGGTCAAACAAAATTTGGTATGAGTAGATTTAGTCATGGTTTTTTAGACCTAGTTACAATATGGTTTTTGTCAAGATTTGGTAAAAGACCAATGCATTTTTTCGGAACTATTGGAGCATTAATGCTAATTATAGGATTTATGTTTGCTATTTATTTAGGAGTGGATAAGGTTTATTTAAATCCAGATGGTAGATTAATTACAGAAAGGCCTGAGTTTTTTATAAGCTTAACAACTATGATTCTTGGAAGTCAATTCTTTGTCGCAGGTTTTCTTGGTGAAATGATAACCAGAAACAATCAAACTAAAAAACAATACAAAATAGATCAAACAATTAATAATTAACTACAAGTATTAATCTATGAGTTACAAAAATATTTATAAAGAGTGGCTAAAGACTCCATTTGATGAAAACACTATACAAGCCACAAAATCTTTATCTAAAAATGAAAATGAGTTAGAAGATAGCTTTTACAAAGATCTTGAATTTGGAACTGGCGGAATGAGAGGATTAATGGGAGTTGGAACTAATAGAATCAACAAATATACTCTAGGTAAAAATACCCAAGGAATAAGTAATTACTTGAAAAAGGTATTTAAGAAAGATATCTCAGTAGTAATAGCATATGATTGTAGAAATAACAGCAAAGAATTAGCGAAAATAGTTGCAAATGTTTTTTCTTCTAATAATATTAAAGTGTATTTATTTAGTGACCTTAGACCAACACCAGAACTATCATTTGCATTGAAGTATTTAAATTGTCAATGTGGTATTGTATTAACAGCTTCTCACAATCCTCCAGAGTATAATGGTTACAAAGTTTATTGGCAAGATGGTGGTCAAATAGTACCACCTGAAGATCAAAATATTATTAAAGAGATTAACAATTTAGAATACAAGGACATCTCTTTTGATTTGAATAGTAGTTTAATAAAATTTATAGACAAGAATGTAGATAATGAATTTATTCGTCAGAGTGTTTTAAATGGTAAGTTATCCGATGATGTTAAATTAAAAGATAAATTAAACATAGTATTTACTTCTCTTCATGGAACTTCAATTACTTTAGTTCCAGATGTTTTAAAAAATGCCGGATTTAACAATGTACACATAGTTGAAGAACAAAGAATTCCAGATGGAAATTTCCCAACTGTAGAATCCCCTAATCCTGAAGAGACTAAAGCATTAGAAATGGCTTTAAAGCTTGGTTATATAGTTAACGCTGATATAGTTATTGGTACTGATCCAGATGGAGATAGGCTTGGAATAGCAGTTAGGAATTATAATGGAAAGTTAATTTTATTAAACGGAAATGAAGTAATGGCTATTTTAATTGAATATTTATGTAACAAATGGAAAAGTGAAAATAAATTAAACGGTAATCAATTTGTTGGATCTACAATTGTATCTACTCCATTGATTAATCAAATTACTAATTATTACAACGTAGAATGCAAATTAGGATTAACAGGCTTCAAATGGATTGCTAAAATGATAAAAGATTTTCCTGAACTGGATTTTATTGGAGGTGGTGAAGAAAGTTTTGGATTTATGGTTGGGGATTTTGTTAGGGATAAAGATGCTGTTACCTCTACTCTACTGTCCTGTGAAATTGCAGCTTTATTAAAAAATGATGGACATACAATGTATTCAAAACTACAAGAAATACACATGAGACACGGATTGTTTAAGGAGAGGTTAATTTCTTTAACTAAAAAAGGAATAAATGGGGTTAAAGAAATAAATAAAATCATGGAAGAGTTTAGAAATAATCCTCCAATTAAAATAGACGAATCTGTAATTGTTAAAACTGATGACTTTCAATCCTCTATTTCAACAGATAATAATAAATTTAAAACAGAGATTACATTACCAAAATCTAATGTTTTAATTTTCAACTCGGATGATGGTACAAAAGTAGCCCTAAGACCAAGTGGAACTGAACCAAAAATTAAATTTTATATAAGTGTTAATGAAAAAGTTGATGATAAACAGAATTATATTACTTTAGAAAATAAATTGGAAAATAAAATTAATCGTATTATTAGTGAACTTAAGATCAATTAATGGGGTATTTTAAAAAAATATTAAAATATGCTTTACCATATAAGCACTTTGCATTTTTAAACATTATTGCAAATGTTTTCTATGCTTTTTTCGGAACTCTATCTATGATTTCTTTATTTCCAATGCTTAAGGTGCTTTTTAATCAAACTGAAACATTAAATTCAGCTCCAATATGGAATGGAATATCTAATGTTGTAGATTACTCTGAAGCATACTTAAATTACTTTGTTACATCAAAAAAGAACGAAGGAAGTGATGATGTGTTAATTTTTATGATATTAATTATTGTAAGTACATTTTTGTTAAAAAACTTATTTAATTACTTATCATTATTTTTTATAACATATCTAAGAAATGGGGTCATTAGAGATGTAAGGAATGAACTTTATGATAAAATTACTGAATTATCTGTTTCTTACTATACTGAAAAGAGAAAGGGAGATATATTGTCTAGAATTTCATCTGATGTTATAGAGCTTCAAGTCTCATTTTTAGGAATACTTGAGTTAATTGTAAAGGAACCATTAATGATAATTTTTACACTTGCATCAATGGTTCTTATCAATAGCAAACTAGCACTTTTTGTCTTTATCTTTATTCCAATTTCAGGCTTAATAATTTCATTCATTGGAAAATCATTAAAAAGGAAATCAACTAAAGTTCAAAAGGAACAAGGACTATTTTTATCACTTGTTGATGAAACTTTGAATGGGTTGAAAATTATAAAAAGTTTTACCTCTGAAAAATTATTTAAGAATAAATTCAACGATTCTACAAAAAAATATTACAATTTCTCAAATAGTTTACTTAACAGGACTAATCTTGCTGGTCCAGTGAGTGAATTTTTAGGTATTTGTTCGATAACTATTCTACTTTGGTATGGTGGTCAAATGGTTTTAGAAGAAAACACACTTGACCCAAGTTCTTTTTTAGTGTTTTTGGGTCTAGCATACAATATACTAACTCCATTTAAAGCAATTAGCAAAGCTAGTTACAAAGTTAAAAAAGGAAATGCAGCTGCTGAAAGAGTGATTCAAGTTTTGGAAAATAACTCATTGATAAAGGACCCTATTGATAGTAAAGAGATTTTAAACTTTAAAAAATCAATTCAATTTAAAAAGGTAAACTTTAGTTATAATAATGAGAATGCTATTAAAGAGTTTAATTTCAATTTAAACAAAGGGGAAACTTTAGCACTTGTAGGTCAATCAGGGAGTGGAAAATCAACTCTAGCTAATCTTGTTAACAGATTCTATGATGTACGCAGTGGTGAAATAATAATAGACAATCTTAATATTAATAGTATTACCAAAAATAGTTTAAGAAAATTAATAGGCCTTGTGACACAAGATTCAATATTATTTAATGATTCTATAAAAAATAACTTACTTGTAGCTAAAAGTACAGCTAGTGACAAGGAAATTATTGAGGCATTAAAAATTGCTAATGCATGGGAGTTTATTAAAGATTTAAAAGATGGAATATACCACATAGTTGGAGACTCAGGTAACAAGCTTTCAGGAGGTCAGAAACAAAGAATTAGTATCGCAAGAGCAGTATTGAAAAATCCACCAATAATGGTGTTAGACGAAGCAACTTCTGCGTTAGATCCAGAAAGTGAAAAACTTGTACAAGATGCACTTGAAAAAATGACAAAAAATAGAACTTCAATTGTTATAGCACATAGACTATCTACAATAAAAAATGCTGATCATATAGCTGTTATGGATAAGGGAATAATTGTAGAAACAGGTAATCATTCTGAGTTGATGAAGTTAAAAGGTGTTTACTATAAATTTGTTAATATGCAATCGCTTGAAAAATGATAATGTTAATTAAATTTTTTATTCCTTTATTAATATTAAATTTTAATGAACAAACATCAAGTAGAGAAAAAATAGAGCTATTTATTGAATTAAATTACAATAATGAAAAAATTGTTTTAAATAAAGTTTATCAAAACAATTACTCAAATAGTTTTAGCATTAATAAACTTCAGTTCTATATTTCTGACTTAAGTTTTTACAGTCAAAATAAAGAAATTTTAGAATATCACAAAAAATATATTTTAATAGATATTGAAAATGAAAATTCATTAAAAATTTCAATACCAAGTAACCTAATATTCGATAAGTTATTATTCAATATTGGAATAGATGAAGAGACAAATAAAACTGGTGCTAAGGGTGGTGATTTAGATCCAATTCACGGAATGTATTGGACTTGGAATAGCGGATATATAAATTTTAAACTAGAAGGTCTGCACAACCATAATAATGAGTTTTTGTTTCATATAGGTGGGTTTATGAAACCATACAATACTCTTCAAAAAGTTGAAATAAATATAGAAAAAGAACATAACAATAAAATAGTATTGAATTTTGATAAATATTTCAATTCTTTAGATTTTAATTTAGATAAAATTCTGTCTCCTGGAAAAAATGCTGTTAAATCTTCTATTATGTTGGCAAAATCATTTAACTAATGAAAAGGCTTTTATCATTTATAATCTTTGTTTTAATTATTAAATTAATATTTCATTTAAATACACAAAGCTTTTTGAATTACCCAAACTATTTTCCAAAAATAGAATATGATTTTTCTAACAACCAACTAAGCAAAGAAAAAATTGAATTAGGTAAAATATTGTTCTATGATCCAATTTTGTCTAAGAATAATCAAGTTTCTTGTGCTTCATGTCATTCATCTTATAATGCATTTGCTCATACCGATCACAATTTAAGTCACGGAATATATGACCAAATTGGAGTTAGAAATGCTCCTCCATTGTTTAATCTAGCGTGGCAGAAAGAATTTATGTGGGATGGTGCAATAAACCACTTAGATATGCAAGCATTAGCTCCTATAAATAGTAAAACAGAAATGGGAGAAACAACAAAAGGATTAATAAATAAATTGCAAAAAACTAATTATTATCCAAAGTTATTTAATAATGCTTTCAAAGATAGTATTATAAAAACTGAATATCTTTTAAAATCTTTATCACAATTTCAATTAACACTTATTTCGGCTGACTCAAAGTATGATTCTGTAATTAAAGGGGTTGCTAAATTCAACATGAAAGAGAGAAATGGTTATGAGTTATTTAAAAATAATTGTAATAGTTGCCACACAGAACCTCTTTTTACTAATTATGATTTTAAAAATAATGGAATACAAGAAGATTCATTATTGAAAGATCTTGGTAGGTTTGAAATAACTCAAAACATCAAAGAAAAATATTTATTCAAAGTTCCTTCACTAAGAAATCTAAAGTACTCCTACCCATACATGCATGATGGTAGAATGAAAAAATTACAATCTGTGATTGAACATTACTCAGACATTGAGATTGATAATAAATTTATTAAATTAAATAGTAAAGAGAAAATTGATTTAATTGCTTTTCTTCTAACATTAAATGACAAAGAATTCACCTTAAATAAAGATCATAAGTTCCCATCAAAATTAATTGAAATTTTATATCAATAAAATGTAAAATACTCATTATTGCTAGTTTTAAATTCAATATTCTTAAATTGAAATTAAGATTAAATTTATCTTTACAATAAATAGATCTTGTTTATGAAAATAAAATTATATTATTTAGTTACTCTTTTTAGTTTATTTATTCACAGTCAAGATAATCCCGTTATAACTTCTTGGCTTCAAAATACCTCAGAAACAGGTTCGTATTACTTTTCAGGTAATTCCACTCCAGTTTCTAATAATATTCTAGTAAACTGTCAATCTGTAGAGTATTCAGAAGATTTTGCTTATATAACCACTCAGGGAATTCCTGCATATCCAACAGGACCTTTTTTAGATAACAATCCTTCGACTGCACAGGCACAAAATAATATCTATAAAATGCCTTTAAATCCTCAACCAAATAATGGTAACCCAACAAGTACTACAGGGGGTAATATTGGTGTTTTTATTAATGGTGTTGCATTATTTGATTACAGGGACGGTGTAGCATGGAATAACAATACAAATTATCTGTGTGGTGGGCCTGGTAACCCACCATGCCCGGGTGGCCCAATGACAAATCAAAATTGGAATAGAGATGCAATTCCTGCAGAGATGGGTGGTTTTGATTGTTCTAAGGGTCATCCTGCACAGGGTAACTACCATCACCACCAAAACCCATCTGCATTTAAATTAGATTTAGAAGTCGTATCTGATGTTTGCAACCTTTATGATGCGGAAGGATTATATGCCATTGACTCTAATAGTCACTCACCTCTTATTGGTTATGCATACGATGGGTACCCTATTTATGGTGCATATGGTTATAAAAATTCAGATGGATCTGGCGGAATAACTAGAATAAAATCTGGATATCAACTAAGAAATATTTCAACAAGAACTAATGGTCCTGATATAAATCAAGTTATTACACTAACTCAAGGGCCAAATTCTGGAAATCAAGAAACATTATTTTTAGGTTATTTTAGAGAAGATTATGAACATGTTGAACACTCTGGTGAAGAAGATTATCTTGACGTGCATAATGGTAGATATGGTGTTACTCCTGAATACCCCGAAGGTACATACGCTTATTTTGCTACTGTAGATGAGAACTGGAATTCAGCATATCCCTATGCTGTTGGACCTACATTTTATGGAGTTTATGCAAATAGAATCGTAAATTCTATTAATGAGTCTACAACAGAGTACCTGTCAAACAATAACTTTGAAATAAATCAAGTTGGAGTAACTATTATACCAAATCCAGCGTCAGATTTAATAGCTATTCAAATACAAGACTTGATAACTAGTGATCTAAAAATCACTTTATTTGATATTAACGGAAAGTCGATTAAAAGTAAAAAGATAAAAGCAGGTAGTACAATTGCTTATTTTAACACTGAAACTTTTTATAATGGGGTATATTTATTAAATATATCCTCTGAGAATTATTCAATCACAAAAAGAGTTATTATTTCTAGATAATTGGCTTTTTTAATCACTTATTTATTAAAATTAAGCATACATTTGTATGCTTAATTTTAACTAATGAGATTACACAGAAATTTATGTTTAGCCGTTATAGACGGTATTTTATTGATTTTCAATGAAAACAAATATGCTGATAAGGTTATTCAGAACTTATTAAAAAGAAATAAGACATGGGGAAGTAGAGATAGAGGGTTTATCGCAGAAACCACTTACGATATAGTTAGGTGGAAAAGACTGTACTCAAAAATAGCAGAAGTTAAATCACCATTTTCAAGAGATGATGCTTGGCGATTATTAGCAGTTTGGATCGTTTTAAAAGGAATTAAACTCCCCGACTGGAAGTATTTTGAAAACACACCCAATAGAAAAATTAAAGGAAGGTTCGATACTTTAATTAAAGAAAGAGTTTATCGTGAATCAATTCCTGATTGGATTGATGAAATTGGTGTAAAAGAATTAGGATTAAAAAAATGGGAAAAAGAATTATCTAGCTTAAATAAACAAGCCCAAGTAGTATTAAGAACAAATACTTTAAAAATTGATAAAGAATTACTTCAATCAAAGTTGGAAGATGAGGGTATATTAACTACAATTAATCAGGACTACAGTGATGCATTAATTTTAGATGAAAGAAAAAATGTTTTCAGAACAGAAGCTTTTAAAAATGGATGGTTTGAAGTTCAAGATGCATCATCTCAATTGGTTGCAGAATTCCTTAATGTTGAGCCTGGAATGATCGTTGTTGATTGCTGTGCAGGAGCTGGTGGAAAAACACTACATCTATCTGCACTCATGAAAAATAAGGGCAAATTAGTGGCTATGGATATTTACGAAAGTAAATTGAAAAAATTAAAGATTAGAGCTAAAAGAAATGGTGCGCACAATATTAATATTAAATTGATTGAGTCTACAAAACCAATAAAAAAACTACATAATTCTGCAGACAGAGTCTTGATTGATGCGCCTTGTTCTGGATTAGGTGTCCTTAGACGAAATCCAGATTCAAAATGGAAGTTAAAAGAAGATTTTTTAACGGACATAAAAGTAATTCAACAAAAAATTCTTAGAGATTACTCAAAAATGGTTAAGCCAGGTGGAAAGTTAGTTTACGCAACATGCTCTATACTGAAATCGGAAAACTCAAAACAAATAAAAGATTTTCTAAAATCTGAAAATGGGAAAGAGTTTAAATTGGAAAGCGAAAAAATAATATTATCTCATCTTCATGGGTTTGATGGTTTTTATATGGGATTATTATCAAGAAATAAATGAAAAAAAAGATAACACTAGTTCTGTTTTTAACTATATCCCTAGGTCAATCTCAAATACCAAATGGATACTATGACTCTGCTAGTGGATCTAATTATGAACTAAAAACACAATTATTTGAAATAATTAATAATCATATTGATCAAGGTTACAATGCTCTAGATGACTTTTATACTACTAATGATACTGATATTTATTATGAAAATGACAACACTATTTTGGATATTTACTCTGAAAACCCGTTAGGTACAGACCCATACAATTTTAGTACTGAAGATAGTTGTGGTAATTATTTAAGTGAAGGTGACTGCTATAATAAAGAGCATATAATTCCTCAATCAACTTTTGGCAGTAATTACCCCATGAAAAGTGATGCACATCAAGTATTACCAACTGATGGAAGAGTTAATGGTTTTAGGAGTGCTTACCCATTTGGGGTAGTTGGACAAAATCTAGTTAGTCAAAGTGGAATATCTAACCCAACACAAAATGGCTCTAAACTTGGTAATAATTTAAATGAAGGATATTCAATTGGATACACTAATATTGTATTTGAACCAATTGATGAATTTAAAGGAGATATAGCTCGAATTTATTTTTATTTTATCACCCGATACGAGAATTTAGTTTCTTCATGGTCTTCATACGATATGTTTGACGGTAGCTCAGATAAAGTTTTACAAGACACATTTTTAAATATTTTAATTAACTGGCATTTAAATGACCCTATTTCTCAAAAAGAAATTGACAGAAATAATCAAATCTATTTATTTCAAGGGAATCGAAATCCATTTATAGATCAACCAGAATATGTTGAAGAAATTTGGAGTTCTACTAACGATAACGAAAGCCCTTCAGTCCCTACAAATATTCAACTTTTTGACATAACAGATAATACATTTCAGTTAAGTTGGGATAGCTCTTCAGATAATGTTTCTGTAGATTCCTATAATATATATATTGACGATATTTTTTATGTGAATACTGAAAACACTAGCTATTTAATTTCTGGGCTATCTGCTAACACATATTATTGTATAACATTAATAGCATTAGATCAGTCTGGAAACTCTTCTTTTTTTAGTCAAGAAGAATGTACTTCAACATTAAATCAAAGCACTACAACAGATGAATTATTCATTTCTGAATATATTGAAGGGTCTTCAAACAACAAAGCAATTGAAATTGCAAACTTTACTGGTGAGACCATAAATCTAAATAACTATTCAATAGCTAGAAATATAAATAGTGGTACAAACTGGGGAGAAATGCTACAATTAGAAGGAACAATAACTAATGGAGATGTTCATGTAATTTCAAGAGGAAATGCAGATCAACAAATATTAAACAACTCAGATCAATTATCTAGCGCTGATGCAGTATCATTTAATGGAGATGATCCAGTAGGTCTCTTTAAAAATAATAATTTGATTGATGTATTTGGGTATTTTAACGGAGAAAATAATTATGCAAACAGTACATACATAAGAAATGAGTCTATTGTAAATCCAAATATAAATTTTGATATTGAAGAATGGATTTATTATCCAAACAACACATTTGAGTTTATTGGTTTTCACAATCAAAATTTATCAATTGACGAAAACATATTTACAGATCTAAAAATATACCCTATTCCTGCCTTTAATCATTTGATACATATTAAATCAAATTTAGAATACTCTTATGAGATATTTAATATTAACGGAGTTAGACTTTTAAATGACTCTCACAAAGCAAATAGTACAAACACTATAAAGCTAAATTCTGGAATATATTTTTTAAAAATCTACAGAAAAGGATCTTATTTTACAAAGAAAATAATAATTCAATAGAGTTGTTCAAAACATAGTGAATAACTAATAAATTATCGCAGTAATTTTAATATAATATTAGGTTAAAAACAATTAAATTTATTGACTAATTCTTTATATAAATTATGATTAGTTTCTTTGGTGATAATACTAGAAATAAAATCTTTGCAGTAGAATCAAATAAAACTTTAACAAAAGAAGAAGTTGACAAACTAACATGGGTTTTTGGTGAAAAGTCAATAATCAATTGTAATGAAGTAAATTATACTTTCCTGGGGCCTAGAGCTGCCATGATTACTCCATGGAGTACAAATGCTGTAGAAATATGTCAAAACATGGGTGTAAACTCATTAATCAGAATTGAAGAGTTTAACAAAGTAGGTTTTGACTTTTCTGATTTCGACTACATGGTTTATGAGAAATTTGAAAAATTACATCAAAATATATTTAGTGTAGAAATTAAGCCTGAAAAAATCCTTGCCATTGAAGATATTGAAAAGTATAATTTACAAGAAGGTTTATCTTTAAATTCTGAAGAAATAGTTTACCTTAATAATATTTCAAAAAAGATTGGAAGAAAACTGACTGATTCAGAAGTTTTTGGATTTTCACAAGTAAATTCTGAACATTGTAGACATAAAATATTCAATGGAAAATTTATTATTGATGGGGAAGAAAAAAAGTCTTCATTATTTAAACTAATCAAAGAAACTTCAAAAAAAAATCCAAACTCTATTGTATCAGCATATAAAGATAATGTAGCATTTATTGAAGGTCCATCTATCAACCTATTTTCACCTGATAGATCTGATATTGCAGATTACTACAAAATAAAAGAAGTTAAATCTGTAATATCTATTAAAGCAGAGACTCATAATTTTCCAACTACTGTTGAACCTTTTAATGGAGCTGCTACAGGATCTGGTGGAGAAATTAGAGATCGACTAGCTGGCGGAAAAGGCTCACTACCACTAGCTGGAACTGCGGTTTACATGACACCATATACGAGAAATTCAAATGAAAAATTATGGGAAGAAAATATTCAAGCCAGAAAATGGCTATATCAATCTCCAATTGATATTCTAATTAAAGCTTCAAATGGCGCTTCAGATTTTGGTAACAAATTTGGACAACCTCTAATTACTGGCTCAGTACTTACATTTGAACATGAAGAGTTTAATAAAACTATTGGTTTTGACAAAGTTATAATGCAGGCTGGAGGAATTGGGTTTGGATTGTCTAATCAAGCAATTAAAGATACTCCTAGTGAGGGCGATAAAATCATTGTATTAGGAGGGGACAATTATAGAATTGGAATGGGTGGAGCTGCAGTTTCATCTGCTGACACAGGGGCATTTTCAAAAGGAATAGAATTAAATGCTGTACAAAGATCAAATCCTGAAATGCAAAAAAGAGTTGCAAATGCAATTCGAGGCATGGTTGAAAGTAATAATAATTCTATCGTT
>Ga0257106_1001390_pt1 | contig 12062 bp, 5 predicted proteins | sample LP_taG_3_FD_190177 | JGI IMG/M metagenome (GOLD analysis project Ga0257106, IMG submission 190177) | Marine microbial communities from Northeast Subartic Pacific Ocean, Canada - LP_J_2011_P26_10m | ecosystem: Environmental > Aquatic > Marine > Oceanic | place: Canada: Northeast Subartic Pacific...
TGACGACGATGGCAAAAGGTCTCGCTCGTCGTCGTCTTCCTTCCGCTTTTCCTCCGTCATTTTTTCCTCCTCTTCTTCAACCTTCAAAATGTGGTCCAGAATGGCCTCGTGCCTTCGAATGTCCACGCTTTCATCCCTCGCGCTCTCGTCGAACGATTTCGGCGTTTCGAGGTACGCGAACGCGTCGCGATGAGCATCGAAATCATCTTTATCAGTCTCGTTTGAATCGTCGCTCGGAGGAACAGGAGTGGTGGTTTTACCGCCGGAGAGGATTTTATTCGCCAGATCCCGCGCATCCATTCCACGCGGCTCCTCGTTCGTTTCCCCTGGGGGGAAATGTGATGATGATCCTTCTTCCTCTTCTCGCGCATCATCATCAAAGAGGGCTGAAACAAAAGAGCAATGTAATAAAACGAGACAAAGTATAGCGAGCATTCCTTTGGTGTTGTCGCGTCTTTTTGTCGTCGTCGTCGTCATCTCCTCTGTTCTGTGCTTCTTCGTCTCGTCCGCCTCTGCAATGAGGAGAAAACCACACTCACCGCGGGCGGAAAATTTTACACGCAAATATTTAGGGTTTGTGTTTTTCGTTTTTCTTTTCTTTTAGAGGAGAATTTTGCGAATAAATGTGTCGTCTTCGAGACTTGGAAGTTCTTTGAAGGATGAAGAAACGAAAGCGCGGAAAGAAAGGAAAGTGAAATAAGACTTCGACGACGCACACGCGCAGCCTTAGCAGAGACGCGCATGCACACACACGCGGTAGTACACTTTACCGCGGTACAAAACCACTCAATGCATGTATTCTCTTCTTAATTATTTTTTATTATTACGCGTATTTATAACAAAACGACCAAACCAACATCCTCTGCGCTCTTCGCGCTTTCAAAACCGCCGAAGAAGAGTCTCGCGAAACATTTCGAGGCGTACGGTGCCGCGACTTTCTCGTACGCTCTGACCGCATCCTTGAACGCTTCTTTCTTCTTCTCCGTGCTCGATGTTAACTCGTTCTTTTCTCTGTTCTTCAAACTCTTTTGACCGCTTTCGAATGTTTTTCGCAAACTCTTCGCAAACGGTTTCTTACAGCGTCTTAATTTGGGAGTTAACAAACGAACTTCGTTAAACGCCGCGACGATGCCGTTGACGAAAGCCGCAACTGGGGCGTGTTCTAAGAGAGATTGCGGCGGAGAGTATTCGCTGTTCGCATCTTTATTATTATTTCCGTCGTCGTTCTCTGTTGTCGTTTCTCCTCCGGCTAAATACGTCGTCCAGCGGTGCGTGCTCAAGGACTTCTCGAACGCTTCCGAAGCGGCAACTAACGCGTCCTCGAATATTCGCAAGGCGTGCTTTTCAAACACTTCTCTCAGTAAAGGTCTCGTTTCCACGCCAACTCGAGCTAAGGAATTCCCGCAGTACTCGCAGTGTTCGAAAACAGACGCCAACGCGCCGCCTTCGTCGACCCTTTGTAACGATTCGTCTAAAGCATTCTTATACGATTCCGCTCTTTGCGAGGACCACGCGGAGAGCAAAATCGCCGACTCGTCCGCGGTTACGTCGCTATTACTATTACTCGTTGTTGTTGTTGTTGTTGTTGCTGATGATGATGCTCCTTCCGTCGCGCTGTTGCTATCGCCGTCGCTAAAGATGGCGCGATACTGCGTCACCACGTCAAACACGTGCACTCTGTGCACGTCCGTCAACTTCTTCGCTCGATCGTACGGCGCCAACCATCTCCTCACCTCCTCGCACGCGTTTCTCACGAACACTTCTCTCCTCGCCAAAAACGCTCTCCTCAGCGCGGTTTCGCTCTCAAAGTACCTCGACCTTCGCACGTGTCCCACGATCCTCAAACATTCCGGCAACTGAATCGGTTCTTGCAACCTCACCAATAACTTCTTCAACATCTTCTTATTCGTCATCCTCGCGCTTTCTCGCAAATCATCAATCACCGGAACGTCCGGTAAACTCGCTCTCAACCGTTCCGCGTACAGCTCTAAATCCAACGCCTCGTCGTACGCGCCGTTCCTCCCGCACTGCTCTTGCGTTTGCGGAATCTCTAAAATATCCGATATGTCCCCGGGCACGCGATTTAAAAGCTGTTGATTCACCGCTCTCGCTCTCGCCACGCTTTCCGCTCGGTTCGCAAAGTCTCTGCACGATTTCTTCAGCTCCGGTAACGCGTCCGCGACCGAGGATAAATCCGCCCTCGCTTTTTCCACTCGATCGCGGACCACGTCGTACGCGGAATGCGCGGCGATAAACGCTCGGTACTGTTTTATCGCCGCATCTTTTTGCTTCTTTTCCGAGCGTAAAAGTTCCTGGCGCAAACGTTCCGGTTCCTGTTGTTTCCCAGAATTTTAGTATCAGTATTCGTCGTTCGAGGGCAAACGCATTTTCATTTTCATCATCAATATCGTCGTCATTAAAATCGAAAAGAGAGATGAAAAGCGCGCGAGTGTGCACCTCCTCCTCGTCGGAACGGCGCGAGAATACGAACGCGCGCGTCTCCTCTCTCGATGCTTTTTTCTCTCCAAAACCGCTTTGAATTTGGAGATCGATGTGTGAAAATGGAAAAGGAAAGAGAACGATGATGTAAACGAGAACGAAGAAGAGGAAGTAAAAACGAACGGAAAAGAAGAAACGAAGAGAGAAACAAAAAACGCACCTTGGCCAAGCGATCGACGGAATAGGACAACACGTCCGTCAAGTACTGGTCGTCCTTGGTGGCGGTGGTGTCGTCCATTTTTTGTGTGCGTGGTTTGTGTGTTTTTCTTCCTCTTTTGGTGTACTCTAAAACCTACACCCTAAACATGTGATGCGTCTCTTTCTCTCTCTCTCTCTCTTTATCCGAGCGAGAAAACGCATCGAACGAACGCATATCTTTTATTAAACAACACATTACTTCTTTCTATATACATGTATATGTGTACTACTACCAAGTAGTAGTAGTTCAAATTGTCTTAAAAAAGTTGTCTGGAAGTTGTCTGCGCTATATGTATTATAATTCGTATGGTATTAAAAAGCGCTTCTCTCTATTTCTTCTTCTCGATCGTCGTTTTTGCCGAGTTCTCCTCTCCTTTTCGTTGTATTTGTATCAAAGGAGAGACGCCCAGCATCGCGTGGAAGTTTGCGGCGTTTGCGAAGTTTTCGCGTTTTGTTTGTTGTCTTTCGTAGCGTCGGCGTTTGCGACGCTCCTCGCGGCGGTGATGATTTTGGCGTTTGTTTTTATCGTCGTCGTCGTTTTCGAAGCGTTTCCGAATTTCGGGAAGCTTTTTTCGCAGGACGTTTCCGGTGCTGGCGCGATGTTTTTGTTCTTTTCTCTCGTCTTGTTTCGCGAAGGACTGCTGTTGGCGCTTTTGGATTTCTGGCGGTTTCGCGCGGAGGAGGAGGAGAAAGAGGAGGCGTCTTGTTGTTGTTGTTGTTCGTCGCCGGCCCATACGCCTTTCAAGGATGTTTGAGCCGCCTCTAAAGCGATTTGGACCTCGGAGTCGTCGAAAGTGACGCAAGGTGGTGCGCCGTCTTCGCTAAGAACCGAACCTGGCGGAGAGATTTTCTTGCTCGTCGTCGTCGTCGTCGTCGTCTTCTTCTCGGCAACTTTTCTTAGCGTGTCTAAACACACGGCGCCTTTCGGCCCCCAAGAGGGTTGTAAAGGTACCGATTTGCACCGAGCGGGAGACGAGTGACCTTTCGAGAGTTCTCGCTCGAGCGCATCGCGTTCGTGCGCGAGCTTGTCGTTGACTAAAGCCGCCGCGGCGGCGGCGGCTTCTTCCGCTTTCGCTTTTTTCTTCTCCTTCGCGCCCCACATTTTACCAGTCTTCTTCATTTTTTTCTCCTCCGGCGACGGAGTGGACGGTTGCTCCTTCTTCGACAACAGGTCTCCGTTATCGATGCTCGATCGCGCTTGACGAGCGGCACCACCGCGAGCGACGTGGACCCACGCCACGGTTTCCACCATGGACGCGTTTTGGTCGCCGTTTCTCCCCGTGGTGACGGAGTTATCGGAGGACGATTTCAACGCCCGTTCGTGCTCGAGAGCGTCTCGAGACTGATGCTCCATGAGTTTCGCCGAAACGACGTTCACGTTGCTTCCCGCCGCGGGTTCTGCGTTCGTCGTATTTCTCGTCGGCGTGTTTGCCGCGGACGACGAATTCGAGTTGCCACACGCGACTTTCCAATTCATCGATGGCACTCGAGCAGTTGGAATAGTCTTCGTCGTCGTCGTCGTCTTCATCGTCGCCTGCGGTATCGGATTCGGCTTTGGTCGAACGTTCATCGAAGGCGTCTTTGTTCTCGCTTGCGGCGCGGGAACGTTAACGACAGATCTCGGAACGACAACAGACGGCGCCGAAACCGTAGTAATTGGTTGTGGTACAGAATGCGGCAGTAGCGGCGGATGCGGCGGCGGCGGCGGCAGAGGCGGCGGCGGCATGGACGGCATTAAAGGTACGAAAGCAACGTTGCTACTTCGCGGCGGCGAGGACGGTAACGGCGGAGGTTGCGCGACAACGTTATAACTCATATTATTGCGTTTGTTCATCATCATCGCGCTGTTCAACGCCGCGTTTTGTCGCTCAATCGCCAATCGTTGCATTTCGATGCCAAAGTTCAGGTGCTTGTGAATGGTTTCCAAGCAACCCGTGATGATATCTTTCGACTCTTCAATCGATGGCGGTATGGATGCCGTCTTGAACGCTGCCGCAGACATGTATTTATCCAAAGGCGATAACGGCGAGTGCGGCGGCATGCTTCCGCTCGAAGACGCCGTCGCGTTACTGTCCGACCCAAGCGACATCATCGACTTTGTATCGTCTCCGGAATACTCCGCGGAATCCGTGGTAGAATCACCCGTTTCCGATCGCGGCGGTGAAACAACCGGCGAGGACGCGTCCGAACCCGGCGGCGACATCGAATCACTCGACGATGATGACTTCGCTTTGTCGCGCGCGTTAGAAATCTCCACTCTCGCTTCAGCCGAGGATAGCGCTCTCGGCAAAGCGCTCGACGTGGTAGGTCCATCCCATCGACCCCAAAACAAACCTCTCTCCCCGTGCGCGTCCTTTTCTTCCTCGTCGAGCATTAGGCGAATCTTTTCCTCGTTATCTTCTTCGTTCGAAATCTTTTCATTCCTGATCGGCGACTCTTTGGATTTACACGGTGACTTCAGCGCCGCTAAATCGTCCGCGACGGAGTGCGAATGAAACGGCGAAGACGAACCGAGCGATGGTTTTCTCTTGTGCAAAGCGTTCGTCGCCTGCGGCGGCGAGGCAGGCGGCCCGGTAAACTTCTCGTCGTCGTCTCCGACGCAGCTCGCGAGCTTCCCACCTCGGTTCGCCAAGGCGACTTTGAAAAAATATTCGAACCCTCTCGTGATGTTTTCAGGTTCCGATTCCATCTCTAATCGTTTCAACCGTTCCGCGCCTAATCGGAACGCCGCTCGAACTCTCGCGAAGTTGCCCAACGAAACCGATCGCCCCAAGTTGTTCGTCTCGGATAGCGGATCTAAGATGTGCAAATGCTTCGCTCCAATCGCGCGTCGTCGAAACGGAGCTTTCTTGCCGTTCCCCATGTTTAACAAGACGTTCGCATCCGGTCGCGAATCTGGTCCGTACGACTTCAGAATCGTATCCACAAAGGTATCGTCCAATAAAGGATCTTCTTCCGCTTCATCGTCATCCTTTTCTTCTCTTTCGTCCCCGCTTTCGTCGTCGTTCTTTTTGTTTTTGTTTTTCTCGCTCCTGCTGCTGCTGCTGCTGCTAAACTCTCTCACGGATACCTTGTCCAACTTCTCCACCGGAACGTCACCAAAGATGGTCACCGCGTGCGTTTCCCACGGAAAATCCGACACGTATTCAAAAAATATTCTCAAAACGTCCAACGGCGTCGCGATTTCTCTCTTCTTCGTTTTAGTCGCATCAGACTTTGACTCCTTTTTGTTAAATCTTCTCAAAGCGCAAATGATTAAAGTCTTCAACGCGTACGTGGACAACAACGCGTACGGCGCGCCCAATATCCGCGATTCGTAAAACGCCCACGCTTTCACAAGAATCACCGATCGTTTGAACAAATCGTTCATCCCGATTTTCGCGTTCACTTCTTTTAAAAATGCCAGCGTGGCCAAGCCGCCGAATTGATTGGCGCTCACGTCGACGACGATGCCGTCGACGACGCACTTCAACAAACGCACGTCCGCGTGAATCACCACGATATCTTTCACCTCTAAGAGGTATTCTTCTTCTTCTTCTTGGTCTTCTTCTTGACTTTCTTCTTCTTGGTCTTTTTCTTCTTTCGTTGTTGTTCTCGTCGCATTCTTCATCTTCTCTTTCTTCATCTCCATCTTCTTCGTCGTCGTCATCCTCATCGTCCGCTTCTTCTTCTCCTCGCGTTCCTTCCTCGCTATAAACGCGCTCAACCGTTCCGGCCACGACTGCGAATCCAAAACCTCGTGATCGCCTAATATGCACACGTCGATGTCCCCGTCCGGTAAGTACGTCCCAAACGGCACCGAACCAAACGCGGAAACCACGATGGTATTCTTTTTCTTGTTAACTCCCTCTCCCTCGAATTCTTTCTCGAAGCACTCGCGAATTAACGACTCCATCTTCCGAAACACCATTCGTCGTCTCTTTTCCGATTGTTTCGACGGACGGAGCGAAGCGATCAACTCTTCCGTCAACGCTTCCAACAAAGGAGAGGAGGAGGAAACTCCTCGCACTTTGTTCTTCTTCTTCTTCTTCTCAAGAGTCGTCGTTTCCGTCGCGCAAAAAGCGTCGCTGCTGCTGGTTTTGTCAAAGTCCTCGTTTACTGTTGTTCTTATCTCGTCTTCTCCTCGCGTCGCGCTCCTTTCCTCCTCTTTGTCTTCTTTGATGAACGCATCGTCGTCGTCCGATCGGCGCGACGAAATCATATCCAAAGCGCTTTCGTCCTCGTTTTCTTCTTCTCCTTCCGTCGTCATCTTCTCCTCCCGATTCGTGGTGTTGTTGTTTATGTTGTTCGAGGAGCAAAACGCGGCGCGCTCGACGAACGACGGTAATCGTCGGCCTAACATTTTATGTGCGCACGATGCGCGCGCAAACGCTCACCGTTCGCCGGCGACGACGCTCAGATAAGAAGAAGAAGAAGGTTGGGGAAACGAATTTCCAATCTCTCTCTTTCTCTCTTTGCGTTTCTCTCTCTGGGAGCTCTTTCTCTCTCTCGCGAGTAGCTCTCTCGTCGCTTTCCGTTGTTTGCGGTTATTAGTGTTAGTATTGCGAGTGTGCGTGTTATTACGCGCGGGAACAAAGCGTTGTTATATGTATCTCTTCTTTATGTTGTTGTTGTTGTTGTTAAGAAGAAAAGGAAAATATCGTCAGAGAGAGTGCGTGCGCTTGAGAAAAATCTGCCCTTCTCGACGCCACCTTCACCACCAAACCACCAAGAACGACAGAATTTGAAGAAAAAGAAACTTGAGAGAGATGAGAGCTTTTGTGTGTGGTAGTACAACTACATACAATACACATAAGCTCTTCTTTTATACAGAGGGAAAAAAAGCACCTTCACCACTACCAAAGAGAAAGCAGATAATAAGCAAAAGCACTCTCTCTTTCGTTTAAATACTCGACACCACCAAACGACCACCAAACAAAGTCCTCGGACGGTATAATAAAGAGCAGTATTCTTCGAAAGAGAGAGAGAGAGAAGCGTCGAACGCGCGCGCCACAGTTTTACTATGTTTTAGAAATTTCTACCTTTTTTTCATGAAAAAAAATAACAAAAAAGGACGCGGAGACGTTCACTTTCCCTTCCTCATTGTTCTCCACTCTGCGAAAGGTTTATCACATACATTAAACACATAAACGCGCGCAAAAACGAACACAAACAATAAACATGAACACCGCACCACCCTCTTCATCTGCGAAATCGTACGTCTCCATCGACGACATGGAAAACGCGACTCTCTTGCCCCGTAAAGATGATTCGAGGATTGGAAAAAAGAATCCATCGAATGTCTCGCTCAAGAACGTCGCGTACGGTCTCGGCATCGTCGCGTTGGCGTGCTCGGGCTCGTTCGTGGCCGGGAGATCCGCCGCGCAGTATAAGTTATCCGCTGGTACTTCTCAACTCGGCGTGGCGAGATTAGGTGGTGGTTCGAAAGCTTCTGTAAAGCATTCCACAGCGCACAGCGCAGCCGCGGCCAAAAAAGCCAGAAAGGTGGCGAAAGTTGGCGAAGAAGAAGACAAAGCTTCTGTTGAAGAAACGCAACCGGCGGATCCAGACACCATGTCCAAAGAGGAAATGGCCGAGGAAATCAAACAACTGAGAGGGTACATGACCTCGTTGGTCGGCGACGACGATGCCGAGGTAAAACGTTTTGTTCTTTTTGTTTCTTTTTCCAATTTTGGTGATCTCTCGAGTCTCGAATTCTATTCAAGTCGGTACCGCGGGATCGAAGGAAGAGAGACATTTTCGCGCTCTTTTATTCGACGATGATTCAAGTAGTATTCGTTTGTTGTCTCTCTTTGTTGTTGTTTACTCACGCGTCGTTTGTTTTCTCTCTTTTTTTAATGATCTCACAACGACAGAAGGGAAAGAAGAAGAAGTCCTCGAAGAAGAAGTCGTCTTCGTCCGAGACGGAGGAGGTCGAGCCGACTGAAGAAGATGTCGTCGAAGAAGAAGGTGAAGAAGAAGAAGTCGCGGAAAAAGAGGAGGAGGAGAAACCGGCGGCTGAAACCAAGAAGTCTTCCAAGAAGTCTTCCAAGAAGAAGTCTGAGGACGCGGAAGAAGAAACGCCCGTGGAGGAAGAGGGTTCGTCGGAGGAAGAGGAAACGATGCCGGAGGAAGAGGAAGAGACTTTGACGGGAGAAGACGATTTGCCGGCTGATGAGGATCCAACCATGGATGACGAAGACGCTTCTTCGGTGGAAAAGAAGTCCAAGAAACACTCTTCCAAGAAGAAGGCGACGACGACTGATGAAGATGTCGTCGATGCGGAAGACCCGGCGGCGGCTGTTGACGAAGAAGAGGAACAATCCGTCGACGAGACCGCGGAGGAGGACGCGGATGCCGCGGTGGACCCGGACGCCGACGTTGCCGTGGACGAAGTGACGCCGACGGACGACGACGAAGCCGCCGCCGTCGGTAAGAAGGAAAAGAAGTCCTCGAAGAAGTCAAAGAAAGAAGCAGAACCGGCGGCGGAAGTTGACCCGATCAAGGACGCGCAAGATAAGATCGCCGCGGCGGAACAAGCCAAGGTTGACTTAAAAGCGACCGAGTTGGAAATGAAGTCGAAAGAGGCGCAAAAGAAGGAAGCGTCCAAGGCGTACAACCACGCTTTGGAAGACGTGAAGAAGGCTGAAGCGGCGGAAGAAAAAGCCGCCGCGGCGCACAAAAAGGTTCTCGAAAACCCGAGACATACTCAAGCGGCGGTCAAGGCGTTGATGCAAGTCATGTCTGAGACCAGAGCGGCGGCGGACCAAGCGAGGTCGACGTCTTTGGAGTTGTTGCAAAAGAGAGATACCATCGAGGCGGACTGGCACAACAGCTGGAACGAGCACGAGCGTTTGATCGTGTACTCGGCGGCATTGCAAGAGATTGCGAAAAATGCCATGCGGGATAACTTGGGCGAGTTTGTGCAATCGAGTTACAGACGATAATATTCTTTTGTTCTTTCATCTAAATGTGAAAGAAGAGAATATTCATACAAAACCGATTATAGCAACAACAGACAAGAACTAAACCGATACGACCCGCGAGGAACGACTTGATTGTTCCTTTTACCAAATTAAATTATTATTATATTTATTCAGTGTTTATAAACAACGAGAGAGGAGAGAAGAATAACAACAAAAACAAATGAAAACGCACACGAAAGCGGGACAGTGACACCATTGTAATTTTTATCTATCAACTATACAAAACGTGTGCAAACAACAACATTCTGATATATCTAAACATACTATCTATCTAGGTGTGATGATCTATTTCTTTGCCTTCATTCCGGCTCTTTTGGAGTCCAATAATTTCTCAATATTTTTATCCACGGTCAAGCGCGAGCCTCCGCGAAAGGAGCCTCCTCCTTTTTTCTCTCCTCCTCCACCTTCTTCGTCTTCTCCTGCTCCTCCATTCGCTTGCTCTTCGAGTTTCTTTTGCTTCATCAGCGCCTCTTGCGCGTTGCGTAAGCGCACGTCCTCGGTGTTCACGAACGTGGTATCTTCGTTCGACAAGTGCGTCCACTTGCTTCTTCCGGCTTTGCCAAACTGGCCGTGTCTCAACTTCATCGCCTCCGGAACGGCCGATCGATCCACGCCTTTCTCCGCGTTCGTCGCCTCGTTGAAATCGCGATTGAAAATTTCCGCTTTTTCCGTCGTCGCGAACTCGTCGTCTCCGGCTTCTTGGAAAAACGCCCCTTTGTGGTAATACTTTTGCATGAAACGCATCTTCGATTTCTCTTTTCCTTGCTCTTTGGCGTCTTTCAGCGCTTTCAGTTTCGCCGCGTGTAACTCTCTTTCCTCCTCGGTCATGTTTCTTAACCGCTCTCGCTCTTCCTCCTCTTCTACTTCTAATCGCTGCTTACATCTATCCCGTACGATTCGTTTAAACTCTCGCATCTTCCATTGCTCGTAATTCCTCCTCGCCTCTTCCTCGTCCTCCTCGTCCGAGTCCGTGTTCACTTCCTCGCCCAGGTAATCCTTCTCCGCGACTTCTCGCTGGTATTCCAACGTAATCTCTCGTTGCACCGCTTCTTTTGCGTTCTGATTCTTAATCAATTTCTCCTCTTCCAAATCCTCCTCGTCCTTTTCCGCTTCCCTTCTCGCTGAGAGTTCCGCCTTGGCGTTCGCCTCTCGCTTCGTTTTCGAGACGAACACCGGTTTGAAGAGTTTCGGACCCGTACCTTCGCTTTCGCTGGACGACGACGAGCTCTCTTCTCCGCTCTCATCCTCCGTATCGGTTTCGTATTCAGAGCTTGTGCTGCTGCTGCTCTCTCCCTTCTTCTTCTTCTTCTTTCCCTCCCGATCCTCCTCCTCCGCTGGAGCAGCAGCCGTCACCAAAGCGGCTGGTGATTTTGTCAACAATTTCGCCTTTAACAGCGCCCGTTTCCTATCTCGCGCGTCCTCGTCTTCAGAACTCTCCTCTTCATCCTCGTCTTCGTCTTCGTCTTCAGATTCAGAGGAGGATTCTCGTTTCAGATCCCGCGTCGTCGTTGTCGTTCTCGTCCTCCTCGAAGCGCTTTTCGTTTCCAATTTTCCTTCGTCCAATTCCTTCTCGTTTCCCGAAGAAGAAGACGAAGATGAAGAAGAAGATTCGTCGTCTCTTTTCGCCCACTCTGGGGTCACGCCGGCGCGGTACCGAGTGACTTTCGTCTTCGTCGCTGGGGCCCCATCGCGTGTCATTTTGGTCGAGCGTTCGACCGCGTTTCGCTCCGCCCAGGCGGGGTTGTTCGTGCTTTTTTTACCACTCGGACGCATTTTTGTTCTGAGGAAAAGACGAATATGGAGCGATATGCGGGATGTTTTGTACGCGTGTTCTTATTTACTCCGAGGACGATTCTAAAGGAGTTAAGTCTGATTCTGAAGAGTTTGTTGGTACGTGTAACTCTCCTCCGTGCGCGTACGACCAACCTTGAGGGAGAGGACAGTTGTTGTCGAGAAGGTATTGTACACAGTCGGGGTGGTTGTTCTCGTGCGCGGAGCGTACGGCGAGAGAGTCCCAAGGCGCTTTGGCGATTTCGTGCAAGTACTTCAAACAGTCCAAGTGGCCGTTATTGGCCGCCAACTCACACGCATATTCGTCATATTGATCATACTTACGCTCAACAAGATATTCGAGTATGTGGAGATGACCATATTTAGCCGCCCATTCGGCAGTTTCAGCATCCCAAGGCGCTTTCGCTTCTTCGCGTAAGTATTTGAGGCACTCGAGATGACCTCGTGCAGCAGCATTTGCACACGCCACACTGATAGGAAACTCATTTGCCACGCAATACTTCACCATTTCCAGATTACCATTATGTGCGGCCCTATTAATCGTCCCTACACCCCACTTACACTTTTTCTCCTCTCGTATCCACTTGAGCAACTCGAGTTTATTCGTTT
>Ga0257106_1001391_pt1 | contig 12056 bp, 12 predicted proteins | sample LP_taG_3_FD_190177 | JGI IMG/M metagenome (GOLD analysis project Ga0257106, IMG submission 190177) | Marine microbial communities from Northeast Subartic Pacific Ocean, Canada - LP_J_2011_P26_10m | ecosystem: Environmental > Aquatic > Marine > Oceanic | place: Canada: Northeast Subartic Pacific...
CCATTAATGAAACGTTTTTATGAAATAAAAAAACCAATTATTGGTGCCATAAATGGTACAGCTGCTGGAGTTGGCGCTGCTTTTGCTTTGGTATGTGACCTTAGGGTGATGAGTAAAGAAAGTTCTTTGCTTTATGCTTTTGTAAATATTGGTCTTGGTCCAGATGGAGGAGCTAGTTGGTTATTATCTAGACAAGTAGGTTATAGTAAAGCATTTGAAATAGCAATTAGTGGTGAAAAAGTACAAGGGGATGAATGTTTGAAACTAGGCTTGACCAACAGAGTTGTTGAAAAAGAAAATATTTTAAGTGATGCAATTAAATGGGCTCACCATCTTTCGGTTAGACCAACTGTAGCTATTGGAATAGCAAAGTTTGATATGATTTATTCTATGGATAATAATTTAAATGATACTATTGCATACGAGGCGGAACAACAAGTAGCAGCTTTTAATAGTCATGATTTAAAAGAAGGAGTAACCGCTTTCATTGAGAAAAGAAAGCCCGATTTTTTGGGGAAATAATATATTCAAAAACTAAAATAATAATAATATTAAAGATTAAGTAATGCAAACAAAAATTAATGTTGATTTAACTAGTTTCAGAATAGAAACTAGAAAATGGTTAGAAGACAATTGTCCTCAAAGCATGAGAGAACCCACAAAAGATCCATCTCAATTATATTGGGGAGGAAGAAATGGAGAATTTAGTAGTGAAGACCAAAAAGTATGGTTTGAAAGAATGCTTGAAAAAAAATGGATTGTTCCGTATTGGGAAGCTAAATATGGAGGTGGTGGTTTATCTTCTGAAAAAAATAATGTATTAAATCAAGAAATGGGTAGACTTGGATGTAGAAAACCACATTATAATTTTGGTATTTCTATGTTAGGACCTGCAATGTTGAAATTTGCTTCTGAAGAACAAAAGCTTCATTATTTACCACAGATAGCCGAAGGTAAAATAAGATGGTGTCAAGGTTACAGTGAACCAAATGCAGGAAGTGATTTAGCTAATCTTCAAGCTAAAGCTGAAGACAATGGAGATCATTTTTTAGTTACCGGTTCTAAAGTTTGGACTTCTTATGCCGAAAAAGCAGATTGGATTTTTTGTTTAGTAAGAACAAATTCTAGTGGTTCAAAACATGTCGGGATTAGTTTTGTTTTGATCGATATGGCTTCAAAGGGAGTCTCTACTAGACCTATTAAACTGATTAGTGGAAAGTCACCCTTTTGTGAGACTTTTCTGGATTCAGTAAAAGTACCAAAGGAAAATTTAGTTGGGATATTAAATGATGGCTGGACTATTGCAAAGTATTTACTTACCCATGAACGTCAAATGATAGGTGGAGTCGGAGAAACTGATAAAAAAGAATTTATTAGAGAAGAAGCAATAAATGTGATCTCTAAAAATAATGGAATTCTTTCTGATACAGTTTTAAGATCTAAAATTTCAGAATTCGAAATGAATGAAGAAATTTTTGATTTAACTATTCAAAGGACTATGGATGAAGAAAAAGCTGGTAATAATTCTGGAGCAGCATCTTCTTTTTTTAAATATTACGGAACAGAGTTGAATATTCAAAGAGAGGAGCTAAGATTAAGTATTAATGGTTTTAATTCTAGCGAATGGAATAGTAAAGAATCAGAAAATGGAAAGCAAGCGCGTTTTTTCTGTAGAACAAAAGGGAACTCTATTGAAGGAGGTACCCATGAAATTCAATTAAATATAATTGCAAAAAGAATCTTGGGACTTCCCTCTAAATAAATAAAAAATGGCATTAATAATTAATGAAGAGCAGAAAATGCTTAAAGAATCTACTAAGGAATTTTTAGATTTAAAATCTCCTCTATCTAGTATGAGAGAGTTGAGAGATAATAATTATCAAACTTACGATAAAGAACTATGGATGGAAATGGTGGAAATGGGATGGACTTCCTTAACTATTCCAGAAAAATATAATGGTTTAAATTTTGGGTACGTAGGATTAGGTCAGGTCTTAGAAGAAATGGGAAGAAAATTAACTGTTTCCCCAATTATTTCTACTGTCTTGTTGTCCTCAACATTAATTTCTCTATCAAAGAATGAATATTTAAAAACTAAGTTGTTCCAGGAAATCATGAACGGAACAAAACTTTTGACTTTAGCTCATGAAGAAGGAATTCATCATAACACAGAATCTGTAAATTCTTTAATTTCAAAAGAACAAGATTATTTTTTGTTAAACGGAAAAAAGAATTTTGTTATTGATGGACAGATTTCTGATTATTTTATTGTTAGTGCAAAAGATGAAAAGGGATTGAATACTTTATTGGTTTTAGTTGATTCTAATGCAAATGGAGTAGAGTATAATCATAAAGTTCATATGGACTCTAGGACTTATTCTGATATAACTTTTAAAAATGTAAAAATTGAAAAAGATAACTTTTTATCAGAAAAGGAAGATGGTCACTCAATATTAGAAAAAACTTTTAATATAGCTAGAATAGGATTAGCTGCCGAAATGTTAGGTAGTATTCAAGAAGCATTTGAAATTACAATGTCATACCTTAAAGAAAGAGAACAGTTTGGTGTAAAAATTGGTTCGTTTCAAGCCTTACAACACCGTTCAGCATTAATGTTTGGAGAGATAGAGTTGTGTAAGTCTATAGTTTTAAAAGCTCTTCAATCTATTGATTCAGACGATCCGAACCTTTCTAAAAATGCTAGCTTGGCTAAAGCTAAACTAGGAATGATTTTTAAGCTTGTTAGTAATGAAGCTGTACAAATGCATGGAGGAATTGGAGTAACTGATGATGCTGATATTGGATTTTTTCTAAAAAGAGCGAGAGTTGTTCAAAGAATTTTAGGAGATTCTAATTATCATATCGATAAGTTAGCGAAAATTAGTAGTTATTAATGAAAACTTAATACTCAATAAATAATATCCTTAAAATTTTTTTAAAGGATATTTTATAAGTCTAAATTAAAATTAATCCCTTGTGCTAACGGAATTTCTGAAGAATAATTTATTGTGTTAGTTTGTCTTCTCATGTATGCCTTCCATGCATCAGACCCACTTTCTCTTCCACCACCTGTATCTTTTTCTCCTCCAAAAGCTCCTCCTATCTCAGCTCCTGAAGTACCAATATTGACATTAGCTATTCCGCAGTCACTTCCAGAATAAGAAAGAAATTTTTCTGACTCTTTTAAGTCTCGAGTTAGAATGGATGAGGAAAGTCCTTGTTTAACATCATTCATTATTTTAATTGCATTTTCAACATCTCCATTATATTTAATTAAATACAAAATAGGAGCAAAAGTTTCTTTTTGCACTATATCTGTGTTGTTTTTAATTTCTGCAATTACAGGTTTTACATAGTTTTTACTTAAGTATTTTTCACCTTCTAAAACTCCACCATTAACAATTATTTCACCTCCCTCATTAATGATTTTTTTTAGTGCAATTTGATAGTTGTTTACAGCATCTTGATCAATTAATGGACCCATATGATTACTTTCATCTAAAGGGTTTCCTATTCTTAGTTGTTTGTAGGCTTTTTTTAGTTCTATTTTTACTTTTTCTATTAAAGATTCGTGTATTATTACTCTTCTTGTTGACGTACAACGTTGACCACAAGTTCCAACTGCTCCAAAGACAATATTACTTATAGCATGTTTTATATCCGCATTTTGTGTTATAATAACGGCATTATTTCCGCCAAGTTCTAATAAGGTTTTTCCAAGCCTAGCTCCAACTCTTTTAGCTACATCTTTCCCCATTTTAGTAGAGCCAGTTGCTGATAAAAGATTTATTCTTGAATCATCAGACATTAATTCTCCAATTTTTTTATCACCATTTATTAAACAAGAAACACCAGTGGGTACATTGTTTTCTTTTAAAACTTCAGAAATAAAATTTTGACAAGCTATACTGCAAAGAGGAGTTTTTTCAGAAGGTTTCCAAATACAAACATTTCCACAAACCCAAGCTAAAGCAACATTCCAACTCCAAACCGCTACAGGAAAATTGAAAGCTGAAATTATTCCAACAGTTCCAAGGGGATGATATTGCTCATACATTCTGTGATTTGGTCTTTCAGAATGCATAGTTAATCCATACAGTTGCCTTGAAAGACCAACAGCAAAGTCACAGATATCAATCATTTCTTGAACTTCTCCTAATCCCTCTTGTAAAGATTTACCCATTTCCCATGAAACTAGTTCTCCTAATTCTCTTTTATTATTTCTAATTTTATTTCCTAATAAACGAACTAAATTTCCCCTTTCAGGTGCAGGTATTTTCCTGAAACTTATAAAAGCTTTTTGTGCTTCTTTAATTGCTTTTTCATAATCATTGTTATTACCTGTGTGAATTTTACCAATTAATGACCCATCTACAGGGCTATATGAATTAATCAATTTTCCTGATCCAAACCAATTTCCACCAGTTGAACAACCTTTTTGAGTTTTTGAAATTTTTAATTTTTTTAAAATAGTTTCAATTTTTTTAATGTTTTCCATATAATTATATCTGTTTATTTAATGAAAGTACTTTCAAATATTTTGTCAGCGTTTGAGGCTTCAAAACCATCTCTGCGATGCTTTGATTCTATTTTGTTTAAAGGAATATTTTTAAATATTGGATGTACTCTTCTTTCCGCAAATTCAACATAGCTTCCAGAGATTAGAGATGTTTTATTTTCTAGAAATGTAGCTTCAACTTTATTTGCGAGTGTACTACTTTGAAGTAATAAACCGTCTTTACTTTTTTTAATAACTCCACCTGAATTATTTAATTTAATATTTAATTTATACAAAAACTTATTAAACTTTTTTAAAGTATTGTAGTTTGTGTTTAATTCATGAACACTAATGGTGTAATGATTTAAATAATATCTATTGTAAATTACCCAGGAGGCATATTCACTTTCGTTCAGTAAATTATTGAAATCAACTAGTGATGGTAAGCTCCATAAAGGGTTGCTTAAGAAACCAATAACTTCTTTAACATTATCAAGGTTTATTTCATCTACAGGATCTTTTTTAACTTGATTAGTATATTTGTTTATTATTTTTTTTGATTCCTCTGAAAGTTCATCTACTTTTAATTCACTTATAAATATTCTAGGCATATTTTTTTCTTCATGTGAATACCAATATGCATTTAGTTTTTTTAATCTGAACGAATAATTGTCTCTTTTTACATAACCATGGTGTAAGAATATTTTTTCTAAAGAATTTATTCCAAGATTTTTAACTCCCATTGTTCTAAATGCTACATGATCATTAATTATGTCTTCCTGATTTGAAATTATTTTATTTTTAACTAAGGCGTTAGTTATTTTTTTTACATCAGGCACTCTATTAGAATAAGTTTCAAACAAAGATTCTAGTATAAGATGAATAGTTTTTTTTTCTTTAAAATTCATTAATTAAAGTTACTTTAAAAATAATTTACCTGAATTAGTTTTTAAAAATTCCTGGAAAGGAATTTCTTCTTGTTTTATAAAACCTTTATTCGGAAGTTTTCCATTTGCTACCATTTCTATAACAGAAACTAAAGATGCTGCAGTGGTCCATGAAATTGCTCTCCATTTTTTTCCTTGGATTTCAATTGGATAAAATGCATTAAAATATTCACTTCTAGAAACTTTCTTTTTTTTCCATCCTTCAACCACAGCATAAACATATACAACATCATCATCTACTGGAGGTTTTGCATTACTTAATATTTTTTCAAGTTGAGGTTTGTCATTTTTAAGTATTAACTCATACATTAAAAACCTCATTAGTTTTCCATGACCAGGATATCTAATTGTTTTATAATTTAATGTGTCTAGTTTTCCTTCATAAGTGTCACACATAGTTCCTAGGCCGCCAGATGTTGTGAAAGCTTCAAATTCCTGTCCCTCAATATTTATATATTCAAAACCATCCAAGGATGGTACAGTTTTTTTTACTCCATTTTGAATTACTTCTGCATCATTTATGTATTCATTTATAACACCATGTGGTGACCATGTAAATGAATAAGCAAGCTGACCATTAGGATACCTAGGTAGAGCTCCCACTCTAAGTTCAATATCCCTAAGCTCATCAAATTTTATAGCCAAATCATTTCCGATTATTCCAATTAGTCCTGGTGCTAAACCACATTGTGGAGCCATAATTTTATTAGAAGTTTTGCTTAGCTCTTGAACATATTTAGTTGTTTCAACATCCTCTGTTAAATCGAAGTAATGTAAATCAAGATCATGAGCTAATTTTGCAATTACCTTATTTAAAAAAAACGGAAGAGCCGATACCACAGCATCAAATCTTTTTAATATTTCTTTCATTTTTTTTATATCCGAAACATCTTCCTTTAAGACTTTAAAAGGAAGTTTGTAATTGTAGTGGGGTTTGTTTTGATCTAAACCTTTAACATTATAATTTTCACTTAATAGAGTACCAACCAATGAACCAACTTTTCCTAAACCAAGAACTAAAATTTCTTTCATATTTAACAAATTAATTTAATAATGTTATAAATGTAACAAATTAAACATTCTAATATTAATTATTTATTAGTAGTTTAAAAAATAATTAGTGATTTATATATTTAGTATTTTATAAATTAAAATATAAATTGAATTACATAAAATTATTTATTTACTTTTCTATTTGGTTGCTCCGAAATTGATAATGATGAAATGAAACCAGTCGTAAATTATGTCTACTCTAAAACTATTGTTCAAAGTATTTTAGATAAAAATATTGAAAGAAAATTTTGGGTTAGGTTACCACAAAAAATCACAAAATCTCAATATCCTATTGTAATGTTTTTTCACGGGGCAGGGGGAAATGCTTATGATTTTTATAATAATTCAATTGAAATTAAGAATTTGATTGATAACGAAGAGTTTATTGGAATTTTTCCTGATGGTCATTTAAAAGGTTGGAATTGTGGCTACGAAGAATCTAAGGCAGATGATATTGATTTTGTGAATAAAATAGTTGAAGATTTAATGAACAATACTCTTCCTTCTAACCTTATGAATTTTAATAAAACTTACGGAATAGGAATATCTAACGGTGCTTTATTTATTAATAAGGTTGCAAATGAAATTAAACTATTTAGTGGAATTGCTCCAATAATTAGTCAACAATCTGACGTTATATCAAAAATAAATTCTAAAAGATCTTTATCTGTTTATCAAATTAACGGAACAAGTGATGATTTAATTCCTTTTGAAGGAGGTTCTTCAATGGTGGGACATACATTTATTTCTGCTAAAAAAAGTGCAGAAAATTGGGTTGAAAACTCAAATTGTGAACTAAGTAGTATAATTTAAACTGAACATAAATAGGGTGATTTTTCAGTTTCTTCCTTCTTATATGGTGATTGCGATAATAATCACACCATTACATATCATCTAGTAAAAGGAGCTGGTCATCGAGCCAACTATGGGAGCGGAGACCTATTATACTCTAGAATTTGGAACTTTTTAAAAGAACATTAATTAAAATTATTAAGCTTTTTCTAGTTTTATCCATTTATTATCAGAATCTAGTTTAAATGCACCAATAAAAATTTTATCCCACATATCGGGTTCTATTAATGATAAAAACAATGTTTCATCCTCTTTTTGATATAGGAAATAAATTTTTCCTTTTTCAGGTTCAAATTTAAAGTCAGAAGAATATACTAATTTATTCCACTCATAATTTTCTATGAGTTTTTGATAATCCTCCTTTATGTCATTAAATTTTGCCTCAAAATATTGGTTGGTTTTTGTTATTTTTTCACTTCTCCATACTCCCACATCATTAGGTTTTATTGCGGGTGCTCCAACATTTGAACCGTATGGTAATAGGCTAGGATTGTTTGCTACGTTGTCAGGTTTTTTTTTCATTAATAAATATTCAAATATTTTGAATTTTCACTACAAATATATATCGATTAATTAAAGAAAAAAACAAGAAATGAATTAAAAAGATATATGAATTAAGTAATTTTATTGAATTAATATTATAAACCATCAAAACATATTGTTTATGAAATATAATTTTGTTCTAATTTTTTTAATTTCTTTTATTTCTTTCGCTCAGAAATCCGATCAAAATTTAAAATTTTATGGATCAAAAATTAATTTAAAAGAAATAGAAAATTATAAATTAAAAAAAAACAAATTATTAAATAACCCAACTAATGATGTAAAGATTCAGGGGAAAATTATTTCTACTTGTCCGATGAAAGGATGTTGGATGAAGATGAATGTTCATAACGACACATTACTAGTTAGATTTAAAGATTATGGATTTTTTGTTCCTAAGACCGGATTAGAGGGAAAATCTGTAATTATTAATGGTAAATTATCTATTGATACTTTAAGTGTAGGTCAGCTGAAGCATTACGCTGAAGACGCTGGAAAAACTAAATATGAAATATCTTTAATAACAAAACCTGAGATTACCCTTTCTTTTCTTGCTGATGGTGTAATTATAAAAAATTAAAAAAAATGAAAATATTTTTTTTACTTTTTTTAATTCCTTATTTTATTTTTACACAGTATCCATCGGATTCATTGGATTTATTAGCTTTAAGAGAAAGTGATAATTTTTCTAAACCATACAGGATTTTAAAAACTACTCTTCGTGATGAATCATTATTTAAAATAAACTATGGTGAAACTAAAATGACGTTAGATTATGTTTTGAGATATCACTTTTACACTGCCATTGATTTGAATGCAAAAAAAAATCAGTTAATAAGTATGGATGGAACTACATTTGATCTTTCTTCCAAAAATGCAAAAGAAATCACAGATGAATTAATCTTATTAGTTAGTAAAATGTATTTTGGAAAAAAAGAATTTAAAAACTTTAAAAAAGTAAATTAGATATAATGAAGAATTTAAAATTAATATTTAAGATTATTTTAATACTAATTTTTTTTACTGATTGTAGTAAAGGGGATTCTAGTGAAAATAATATGGACTTTAATTCAGATTTACCATATATTTCGTTAAATAAATCATTTTTATCGTTTGAGGATACTATGCTAACTAAATCCTCTATTACTAAATCTATTTTAATTTCTAGTAAAAATTTAAATTCAAATATTAATATTTCAATTTCTGATGGATTTGAATTGTCTATTGACAACACTACTTTTCAAGAAAAAATATCTTTAAATCCAAAAGAATCTTTAAATGTATATGTTAGATTTTTCCCTATGGAATTAGGAGATATAACAGGAAATATTAAAATAGAAAATAATCAAACTAGCACTATAAATATAAGTTTAACAGGAAAGGCTACTAAACTAAGATTTAACTATAAAACTTTCAAACAACAACATTTAGCGTTTGGATCTGGAAAAAATCAATCTTCTATTCAAAAATTTGATTTACACAATGATTTAAATAATGTAGAATCTATTAAAATGTACATTCAATTGGAATGCCCTTCTGGCGGATGTAATGCATGGGATGTATATTCAAATATAATGGTAAAAGATCCTGATTCATCTGAATGGTTGGAAATAGGAAGATATATCACACCTTATGGAATAGATAATAAAAAACTAGATAGAGGTTTTGAAATTGATGTAACTGATTTTAAATCTCATTTAACAGGGTTAGTAGAGTTAAAATCATTTATTGAAGTTTGGGGTAGTGATGGTTGGAACTTATCTGTAGATTTTGACTATGTTGTGGGAAGTCCAGATTACACTAATTATAAAATTTCAAGAATATTACAATACAATGGTAATTCATTACAAGGAGTAGTCTATGGTGAAGACGAATCAAAATTTGATTTATTAAAATCTGTAAATATTGGTAGTGACGTTCAAAGCGCGCACATTAGAACAATAATTACAGGATGGGGCCATGCTACACCAAATGATGCTGGGGGAAGACCTTGTGCAGAATGGTGTTTTAGAACTCATAACATTAAAATCAATGGTGCTAATACTTTTCAACACTATATGGGTCCAATTGGCTGTGGATCTAATCCAGTGAGTCCTCAAAATGGAAATTGGGAACCAGACAGAGCTGGATGGTGTCCAGGAATGGAAGTTCCTCTAAGAATTGATAAATTTACTAATGACATTTCTAATACTTCATTTAATTATCAATATGATTTTGAAAACTGGATAAATGATCTACAATCTAGCGCTAGTAATATTCATGCATATTATGCAATTTCATCTTTTATTGTTTTAAAAAGCAATAAGGAAATTAGTGCTGCATTGGTAACTGAATAATAAATATTAATTAATGAGAAAATTTAGTTATTTAATATCTTAAAATTATGTCAGTAAAAACTATTTTATTAATTATTTTATTTATCTGGGGACTTCCCAGTACTTATTTTAGAAGTAATTTTAGAAAAATTGTTTACCAAACAGATGATTGGAAAATAAATATTAAGCCTTTATTTAAAAAAGAAATTAAAGGTTTATTTGTTAATATTTTTCCAAATAATAAAAAATATATTGAAGCAAGAAAACATTATAGATCCTATCTTTTAGTCTACCTTGTATTATTCATTATATATTCTATTATTAATTAAATTATTAAACATGAATGATTCAAGAGAATTTGATGTTATTGTGTGGGGAGCATCAGGTTTTACCGGGAAATTAGTAGCCGAATATTTATTTGTGAACTATGGTTCCATTAAGGATTTAAAATGGGCTATTGCTGGTAGAGATTTATCTAAATTAGAGTCCGTAAGGATAGAAATTGGCATTGAAACTATACCAATAATAATTGCAGATAGTTGTGATTTAGAAAGCTTGAATTCGATGACTAAAAGAACCAAAGTAATTTGTACAACTGTAGGCCCGTATGCTAAATATGGTTCTAAACTAGTTTCTTCTTGTGTTGAAAATAATACTCATTATTGTGATTTGGCCGGTGAAGTACAATGGATTCGAAAAATTATAGATCAGTTTCATGAAAAAGCAAAAGTAAATGGAACCAAAATTGTAAATTCTTGTGGGTTTGACTCTATTCCCTCTGATTTAGGAGTTTATTTTATACAAAAGGAGTCGATTAAAAATTGTAAACAAAGAGCCAAGCAAATAAAAATGAGGGTTGCTGGAGTCAGGGGCGGTATTAGTGGTGGAACTTATTTAAGTCTTAGTAATGTGAACAAAGAAGCATATAATGACAAAGATATTTTCAAAATAGTTATTAATCCATATGGGTTAAACCCTAAAGGGGATCCTAAGGGTTTAGATAAATATGATTTAAGAAAAATAGTTTATGATAAAGCATCGAAAAGTTGGATTGGACCGTTTATTATGGCAGCTATTAACACTAAAATAGTCCGTAGAAGTAATGCTTTAACAGGATACTCTTACGGAAAAGACTTTATGTATGATGAGGCAACTTTGAGCGGGAAAGGTATAAATGGAAAAATCAGAGGATATATTTCTGCTATTCCCTTAGGTTTATTAATGAGTGCAAAACCTAAATCATTATTAAAAAAAATAATAGATTATCTTTTACCTAAGGCTGGTGAGGGACCTAATAAAGAAAAAAGACAGGCAGGTTTTTATAACTTAAGATTTTATATAACTTTGGAAGATAATTCTGAAGTTTTTGCCAAGGTAATTGGTGATATGGATCCTGGATATGGGTCTACCTCTAAAATGCTAGGGGAGACTGCAGTTTGTTTAGCAAAGGATATATTGCCTGACTATAGTGGAGTTTTGACACCATCTGTTGCTATGGGTGATGCTATTTTAAGTAGACTTCAAAAAAATGCTGGATTGACTTTTAGTTTTAAACATTAATAAATAATATCATGAAAAAATTAAATTTTAGTTTGTTAGGATTTATTCCTTTACTTCTTGTTTCAGTAATTGGAAATTTTATTATTAACTACTCTGTAGAAAGAGAAAGTAATGAAGATTGGGAGTTCCTTTTGAATGGTGATAATTTAATGGAATGGGAAATAAAAATCAAGAATCACGACTTTGGAGAAAATTTCAATAATACTTTTAAAGTTGAAAATAACTCTATAAAGGTTTCCTACGAAAATTACGATTCTTTTGAAGAGAAGTTTGGTCATATTTTCTTTA
>Ga0257106_1001392_pt1 | contig 12053 bp, 6 predicted proteins | sample LP_taG_3_FD_190177 | JGI IMG/M metagenome (GOLD analysis project Ga0257106, IMG submission 190177) | Marine microbial communities from Northeast Subartic Pacific Ocean, Canada - LP_J_2011_P26_10m | ecosystem: Environmental > Aquatic > Marine > Oceanic | place: Canada: Northeast Subartic Pacific...
CAAGGAGAAGGAGGTCGCGCTCAAGTCCTACAAGGCCAAGATGAAGCGCGCCGCCGCGTCCCAGCGCGACGCCGTCGAGATGGACGACGACGACGACGAGTGAAGGAGGCGGCGTTTAAGTGTCGCGAACCGGAGCTTACGTCGTCCCGGGGCCCTGGTGGGGCGTCCGCCTCATCGCCGCGACGGCCGCCGGCTCGCACTCGAAGTGCTCCATGCCGCCGATGAGCAGGTTCAGGTACCGCTCCGACGGCGGCGTGTGGCCGTTCTTGATCATGCGGCTCTTGTCGAAGGTGTAGCCGCTTCCGACGACGCGCGCGCCGTCGTACGTGTAGCAGACGACGTCGACGTGGTAGTAGCCGCGCTCCGACGCGTCGAGAATTTTCATGTCGGGAGCCGTCATCCTGTGCAGCACGGCGTGGAACGAGGCGCCGGGCTTCTCGTGGACCTCCGCGCCATGCCGTAGGCGCCCCAGAATCGTCGCTCGAAGTCGACGCATTTGCACGGGCAGCTCTCGAGCGGCTTGATGCCTCGCTTCCGTATGGCGTCCGGGTTCATCATGGACCCGATTCCCACGTAGTAGATGTCTGCCATGGTCGACGGCTGTGCGTCGCGGGCGTCGGCAGCCTCTCGAAGTCGGCGCGTCGGCGTCGGGCAGCCTCTCGACGTCGACCACGACGGAGAGCAAGAGGAACACTCGGCCGAAGAATGGGCAGCGAGGGAAACGTCGCAACTTGAAGAATCCTAAATCCGCTTACCGCGGCTCGTCGGCGGCCGCTTGAGCTCGGCGACGTCCTCGTCCGGGCGCTCGACGTCGTCGCCGTAGTCCGAGTCGGCCTCGAGGGCGTCGGCGCCGTCGCCGCGGCCCGCGATGAGCGCGCGCCAGATCTCCGCGAAGGCGACGACGGTGACGCCCGACGACAGCGCGAGCAGCAGGGCCGCCGCCGCGCCGTCGGCGAAGCCCGCGGCGCCGCGCGACGCGTAGAGCTCGCGCGCGACGGCCGACGCCGACGGCGGCCGCGTCCGCGCGGCCGCGGCCGCCGCCGTCGCGAGGAGCAGCCGAGCGCGGACCGTCGCGAGCGGGTGCCTGTGTGGAATTCAAATCTTCAACCCGACTTCAATGTGCGCATATGCGACAGTTTCGACGCAAGCTCTTCGGCTGTGCTTCGAGAACTCGACGAGAGCAATCGATTCGTCCAAAAATCAGCCGAATCGACTTCGATTTGATCGAGCTAGAGAATTCTGAAGTTTGGTCAGGACCACCCAAACCAGTGGTTGAATTCCACACAGGCGGGTGCGCGGCGACGTCGCCCGCGGCCGCGACGGCCTGGCCCACGAAGAAGGTCACGAGCGGCGCCGCGCCCCGCGGCAGCTTGCGGCGCGCGCGGCGCCGCGCGGCGGCCGCGGCCCGCCACGCGAGCGCGCGCGCGGGCAGCGCCAAAGCGTAGCCCGCGACCTTCAGGCCCAGGCCGGCGTAGAGGCCCCGCGCCCCGAAGGCGCGCCAGATCTGGACGAGGGACGCGGCGACGGGCGGCGACGCCGCGTGGCAGCAGTGCGAGGCGTCGAGCGGCGCCAGCGCGCACGACGCGGCCGCGGCCGCGAGGTCCGCGCCGAGCGACAGGCGCCAGGGCCGCGCCTTCGACCTCGCGCCGTCGGCCTCGGCGAGGGCCTGCTTCGCGGACCGCGCGACCTGCTTCGCGAAGCTCTTGGCGCACTGGGTCAGGTGCCCCGCCCAGAAGGCGCGCGCGCCCTCGGCCGCGTAGAGCGTCCTGAACGACGACGGGAAGCCCGGCGGCGGCGTCCGGGAGGTCTGGGCGACGGTGACGAGGCGCTTCAGGGGCGCCGCGGCCGTCGCGTCCGCGGCCGCCGCGAGGCCGCCGGCGACGCAGCCCGCCGCCGCGCGCAGCGCCGCGCCCGCCTTGAACCGCCTCCCGAGGAACGCGACCGTGCCGAGCTCGGGCAGGGCCGTCAGGAGCTCGAGCTCCCTCGCGACGGCGTCGTCGTCGTTGGTGTACGCGGACACGCGGTCCGCGCTCGCCTTCGCTTCGTCCTTCGCGTTCGCCATAGCCACGCCCACGCCGCAACACGCGAGCATCTCGACGTCGTTGAACGAATCCCCGAAGGCGACGGTGCGCGCGAGCTCCGGCTCGCTCAGGAGCTCGCGCAGCGCCGCGGCCTTGTTGACGCCCTCCGCGAGGAATTCGACGTGCACCTCGGCGGCGACGACGACGATGCCGCTGTGGCGGCCGAGCGCCTTCCGCGCATGTTTCGCCGTCGCCGCCGGGTCGTCGCAGAGCCCCAGGACCTTCACCGTCTCCCGGCGGTAGGGCGCCCAGTCCTCGACGATCTCCTGCGGCGACCCCTCGAGCGCGACGAATTTTTCCAGCATTTTGCGCTGCTTCGCCGTCGGCGCGACGGCGACGGCGCGGTCCGGGAGGACCAGGGACGCGCAGCAGCCCAAGGCGAGCGCGGCCTCGACGGCCGTCGCCGCGCGGTGCACGTCCAAAAAGGTCTGGAAGACGCGCCGCGGCGGCTTCCGCGGCCGGAGCTCCGCGGCGCCCGCGCCGTTGAACGTCACGGCGACGACGGCGGCGTCCAGGGCGTCGACGTAGCGCTGCGTCGAGTAGCTCGGCCGGCCCGTCGCGATGATCACCTTGATGCCCTTCTCCAATGCGTCGGCGACGGCGCGCTTCGTGCGCGGCGCGAGCTCGTGGCGGTCGTCGAGCGTCGTGCCGTCGAGGTCCAGCGCCACGGCGTAGGGGCGGAAGGCCAGCATTTCCTTTCCACACGCACGAGCCACGCCCATGCGCTGAGGCAGAAAGGTCAACGACGACCTCCGTGCTCAACGTGAAGCAAAATTTCTTGACGATGGAGCACCGATGAAGCCCCTAATTCAGTGCGCAGCCCTGCTGCTCGTCGCCCTCACGAGCGCCGCGCGACGCTCCGTCTACGTGAAGCGCGCGTCGGGCCACTCCGGCAGCCGCTGGATCGCCGTGAACCTCGCCGCGTCCAATTTGAGCACCTTCTTCCAGGATGGGGGCCTCTGCGCCGGCCGCTGCTGCCTGCCCACGGGCGCGCCGCAGGCGACGCCGGCGCGGCGCCTCGACGCGCTCGCGGCGCTCTACGACGCGGGCTGCCGGTGCATGTTCGCGCGCGACGCGCGCGCCGGCGCGGGTTTCGGCAACGAGCGGTGCATGACGTGCGGCAAGGGCGGCCCGCGGCCGAGGCAAATCCGCGCCAACGAGACGGGCTGCCAGTGGGGCGAGTACTGCCGCGGCGCCTGCGCCGCCGAAGCGCCGGCGGCCTGCGCGGGCGTCGCGACGGTCGGCGCCATTCCCGACGACCCCGCGGACGACTACCACGACAAGTGCGACGGCAAACGATCGTGGTGCCTCAACAAGGCCGTCGCGCGGCGCGCCTGGCACGCGGATTTGAAACGCCGCATCCCCGACCTCGCCGTCGTGTCCTGGGACCGCGACAACAGCGTCAAGCACGCGCTGAGTTACCTGAAGCACAACCACCACTTCGACTGCGCGTCGCCGTTCTTCGCGGGGCAGCAAAAGGGTGCGAAATTCCCAGCTTCAAAGGCTCAGATCTCGGCCGATTTCCACTCGTTTCGGCTGATTTTTGGACGAGCGATCATCTCTCGGAACGGTCTCGAAGCGTGGATGCTTTTTGGGGAACGCGCGCGCGCGGAACACTCACGTTGAAGCGACGTTGAATCACCCTTTTGCTGCCAGGTTCCTCGCGAACCACGGCCACCGCGACGAGGCCAGCCTGGAGGCGCGGGCGGCGCCGCGGTCCTTTCTCTACGTGCACCCGACGCGGCTGCTCTTGAAGGCCGCGGAGAAGGCGCTCGGGCGGCTCGCGCTGAAGTTGGAGCTGAAGAGCGTGGACGTGTCGTACGCGGCGCACTACGAGGCTTTCCAGGTCGACGAGGCCGGCGAGATGGCGCGGCTGCTGGGTGCGCTGGGCGTGCCCGTGCCCGACGCGTGGGCGACGGACGAGCTCGTGAAGCTCACGCCGGAAGATTTGCGGGACTTGCTCGTGAACTTCGACGAGCTCAACGCGACGCTCGCGCCCTGGCCCTGCCTGCGGGCCATGCTCGGCAGCGCGGCGCCGGAGCGCTTCGCGCCCTGCGCGGAGACGGAGCTCCCGAGCCCGAGGGAGGTCGCCGCACTCCGCGTCCCGTCCATGTCCGCGTCCGCCGCGGTCGTGTTGCCCTGCGACGGCGGCCGCCGCGCCGCGAAGCTCCCGAGGCACGTCAAGGCGGACCCGGACGCCCTCTGCGCCCGGGCGGCGGCCATGGGGCGGGCGCTCCACGGGTCGCCGCGCGCGGAGGTCTGCGTGCTGCCCTAGGTGGTAAGTCGTCGCTCGCGGAGTCGTCGCGGGAGCGCGCGGTGCGCGTCCAGAGCTCAAAGTTGCCGCAACGCCCAGGATTCCCCTGCCCAGGATTCCCCTGCCGGCTCATCGCGCAACCTCGCCGCGCGTCTCCGCATCGAGTGGCATCGCGGCGCACGATAGGACGTCGGCTCGCGGACACGAGCTCGGCCTAAGACCGAGGCTGTAGCGCCCGCCGGCGGCGCGCGTCCATCATGGCGGCGATCCCGGTGAATTTCTCAGAAGTCCTGAACGTACGTGACGCGCGCGCGCGCCGCCGAAATATGTTACTGAGAGCGTTTCCTTTCGCAGCTTCCGAGCCTCGGCGTCTCGGCGGGCTCCATCAAGTTCGGGGTGCGTCTGCGCGGCGTCCCCGGCCTCCGGCCGTCCACCGCGCAGTTCTTCACGCGCGCCTTCCGTAGTCATGCGCGATGGAGTCGGAGAAGTTCATCTCGGTCTGCGACAACAGTTCCGGCTCGCCGCAAGTGTTCATCGTGGACCTGGCGTCGGGCAGTCCGCCGCAGGTGACGAAGCGGCCCATGTCCGCCGAGGCGGCGATCATGAACCCCGTGTCCAAGGTCCTCGCGCTGCGCGGTCCGGCACGCCGCGTCCTCCGCGCGCGCGGCGTCGCGCGCGCGCGCGCCTCACCCCGCTCCCCCCCGCGCGCAGCCGGGACCCAGCTCCAGATCTTCAACCTCGAGCTGCGGGCCAAGATGAAGAGCCACAACATGAGTGAGACCGTCGTCTTCTGGCGGTGGACGTCGCCGAACAACATCGCGCTCGTGACGCCGACGGCGGTGTTCCACTGGTCCATCGAGGGCACGTCGGAGCCCGTCAAGGTGCTCGACCGCCACGCGTCCCTCGGCGAGGGCACGCAGGTCATCAACTACCAGGTGTCGCCCGACGAGAAGTGGTGCCTCCTCATGGGCATCAGCCAGGCGGCCGGCGGCGTCATCCAGGGCAACATGCAGCTCTACAGCGTGGAGAAGAAGGTGTCGCAGACGCTCCAGGGCCACGCGGGCTGCTTCCACTCCATGGCCGTGCCCGGGCGGAGCGACCCGGCCCAGGTGCTCATCTTCGAGGAGAAGAAGGCGGACCAGCCCGCGAAGCTCTTCGTCATGGAGGTCGGCCGCGACAAGGACGCGCCCGGCGGCGTCTTCCGCCTCGCGCCCGTGGCCATCCCCGTGCCCGCCGACGCGCCCAACGACTTCCCCGTGTCCATGGTGCCCTCGCCGAAGCACGACGTCGTCTACATGGTCACGAAGATGGGCTACCTCTACCTCTTCGACTGCCTCAGCGGCAAGGCGCTCTACCGCGCGCGCATCACGACGGATACGGTCTTCGTGACCTGCGGCGTTTCCGCGACGGGCGGCCTGCTGGGCATCACCGCGCGCAAGGGCCAGCTGCTCCAGGTGTCGCTCAACGAACAGACGCTCGTGCCCTACGTCGTGTCGACGCTCCGCGACAACGCGCTGGGCATCGCCCTGGCGTCGCGCCTGAACCTGCCGGGCGCCGACGACCTCTACGTGGCCGAGTTCAACCGCCTCCTGGGCGGCGGCGACGTCGCGGGCGCGGCGAAGCTCGCGTCCGAGTCGCCGAGCGGCCTCCTCCGGACCGCGGAGACGATCCAGCGCTTCCAGGGCATCCCGGGCCAGCCGGGCCAGCCCCAGCCCGTCTTCCAGTACTTCCACATGCTCCTCGAGAAGGGCAAGCTCAACGCGCTCGAGTCGATGGAGCTCGCGAAGCCCGTGCTCCAGCAGGGCCGGACGCAGTTCCTCGAGAAGTGGCTCACGGAGGACAAGCTCGAGTGCTCCGAGCAGCTCGGCGACCTCGTCATGCAGAATGACGTGAACATGGCCCTGTCCGTCTACCTCCGCGCGAACGTGCCCGAGAAGGTGATCAACTGCTTCCTCCAACGCGGCGAGTTCGACAAGATCGCCGCGTACGCGACCAAGGTCGGCTACCGCTGCGACTACAGCTTCATGCTCGGCAACCTCGTGCGCGCGAACCCGCCCGGCGCCCTCGACTTCGCCAAGCAGCTCGCCGCGGGGTCCCTCGTGGACCCGAACTCCGTCGTCGAGATCTTCATGGCCGCGAACCGCATCCAGGAGACGACCGCGTTCCTGCTGGAAGCGCTCAAAAGCAACAAGCCCGAGGAGGGCTACCTCCAGACGAAGCTCCTCGAGATCAACCTGCGGGGCGGGTCGCCCCAGGTCGCCGACGCGATCCTCCAGAACGCCATGTTCACGCACTACGACCGCCAGTACGTCGCCAAGCTCTGCGAGGCCGCGGGCCTCTCGCAGCGCGCGCTGGAGCACTACACGGACGTCGACGACATCAAGCGGAGCCTACTGGCCATGTGCGCGAACCCCCAGGCGCTGAACCCGGAATTCGTGCTGTCGTACTTCGGGTCGCTGTCGCCGGAGGCGTCGCTCGAGTGCCTCAAGGAGCTCCTGGCCCGCAACATGCGCGGCAACATGCAGATCGTCACGCAGGTCGCGGCCAAGTACAACGAGCAGATCGGCGCGACGCCCCTCGTGGAGTTGTTCGAGTCCTTCAAGTGCTACGAGGGCCTCTTCTACTACCTCGGGCAGATCGTCAACTTCAGCCAGGACGCGACGGTGCACTACAAGTACATCGAGGCCGCGGCCAAGTGCCAGCAGTACAAGGAGGTCGAGCGCGTCTGCCGCGACTCTACCGTCTACGAGCCCCAGCCCGTCAAGGAGTTCCTCATGGAGATGAAGCTCCCGGACCCGCGCCCGCTCATCCACGTCTGCGACCGCCACGACTTCATCGAGGAGATGACGGCCTACCTCTACGGCAACAACCTGCAGAAGTACATCGAGGTCTACTGCAACAAGGTGAGCCCCCAGAAGACGCCCATGGTCGTCGGCAAGCTCCTGGATTTGGACTGCAACGAGGACTTCGTGCGCGGGCTTTTGAACTCCGTGGGCCACGCGTGCCCCGTCGAGGAGCTCGTGGAGCAGGTCGAGCACCGCAACCGCCTGCGCCTGCTCCAGCCCTGGCTCGAGGCGCGCATCGCCACGGGCAACCAGGAGACGGGCACGCACAACGCCATCGGCAAGATCTACGTCACGCTGAACCGCGACCCCGTGTCGTTCCTCACGAACGACCAGTACTACGACCCGCGCGTGCTCGGCAAGTACTGCGAGAAATTGGACCCGTCCCTCGCCTTCCTCGCCTACAAGCGCGCGGGCGGCGAGTGCGACGCGGACCTCATCCGCGTGACGACGGAGAACGGCCTGTTCAAGGACCAGGCGCGCTACCTCGTCGAGAAGCAGGATTTGGAACTGTGGGCGTCCGTGCTGATGCCGCCGGCGGAGGAGGCCGTCGGCGACGCTTCCGAGGTGAACCGGCGCGCGCTCATCGACCAGGTCGTGCAGACGGCGCTGCCGGAGACGCGCGACCCGGACCACGTGTCGACGTCCGTCAAGGCGTTCATGGCCGCGGACCTGCCCCACGAGCTCATCGAGCTGCTGGAGCGCATCGTCCTCCAGGGCAGCGACTTCTCGGAGAACAAGAACCTGCAGAATTTGCTGATCCTCACGGCCATCAAGGCGGACAAGGAGCGCGTCATGGAGTACATCAACCGCCTCGACAACTTCGACGGCCCGGAGATCGCGAAGATCGCCGTGTCGGACCAGTACAATCTGTACGAGGAGGGCTTCGTGATCTACACGAAGTTCGCCAAGGCGGCGCCCGACGCCGCCGCGGCCGTGGAGCTGAACGTCGCGGCCGTCGGCGTTTTGGTCGACCTCGTGCGGAACCTCGAGCGCGCGTCCGAGTTCGCGGAGCGCGTCAACGAGGCCGGCGTCTGGTCGCGCCTCGCCAAGGCCCAGCTCGGTGAGGACTTGATCGCCGCGGCCGTGGCGTCCTTCATCAAGGCCGGCGACGCGACGTGCTACGGCGAGGTCATCGCCGCCGCGGAGCGCGAGGATTCCTACGAGACGCTCGTGCCGTTCCTCGCGATGGCGCGGAAGCACGTCAAGGAGGCCCAGCTCGACACCATGCTCATCTACGCCTACGCCAAGTCGAACATGCTCGGCGACCTCGAGGAGTTCATCGCCGCGCCGAACGTCGCGTCGATCCAGTCCATCGGCGAGCGGTGCTTCGACGAGGGCCTGTTCTCCGCCGCGAAGCTTTTATTCGCGTCCATCAACAACAACGCGAAGCTGGCGCTGTGCTACGTGAACCTGGAGATGTACCGCGAGGCCGTCGACGCGGCGCACAAGGCCAACTCCGTGTCGACGTGGAAGGAGGTGAACCGCGTCTGCGTCCAGGTCGGCGAGTTCCGCCTCGCGCGCGTCGCGGGGCTCCAGATCATCGTCCACCCGGACCACCTCGAGGAGCTGACGCTCCTCTACGAGCGCGCGGGCCAGCCCATGGAGCTGATCCAGCTCATGGAGCAGGGCCTGGGCCTCGACGCGGCGCACAGCGGCATCTTCACGGAGCTCGGCGTGCTCTACTCCAAGTACGTGCCCGCGAAGCTCATGGAGCACATCAAGATCTTCTGGAGCCGCATGAACACGCCCAAGCTCATGCGCGCCTGCGAGAAGGCGCTCCTCTGGGACGAGGCCGTGTTCCTGCTCAAGGAGGACGAGCAGTACGACAGCGCCGTCAAGACGATGATCGCGCACGCGACGGCGTTCGGCCACGACCTCTTCCTCGACTGCGTCCAGAAGGTGCGCAACTCCGAGATCTACTACAAGTCCATCGCCTTCTACGTGGAGCAGCAGCCCCTCCACCTGAACCGGCTCCTGCAGGTGCTCACGCCGCACCTCGACCACTCGCGGTGCGTGCACCAGGTGCGCAAGCTCGAGAATCTGCCGCTCGTGCTGCCCTACCTCAAGGCCGTGCAGAAGGAGAACCTGACGGCCGTGAACGACGCCGTCAACGAGCTCTACGCGGACGACGAGGACTACGAGGCGCTCCGCCAGTCCATCGACGACTTCGACAACTTCGACCACATCGCGCTCGCGCAGAAGATCGAGAAGCACGAGCTCCTCGAGTTCCGCCGCATCGCCGCCTACATCTACAAGAAGAACAAGCGCTGGCAGAAGAGCGTCCAGCTCTCCAAGGCCGACAAGATGTACAAGGACTCCATCGACACGTGCGCCGAGAGCGGCGACAGCGAGATCGCCGAGGACCTGCTGCGCTTCTTCGTCGACGTCTGCGACAAGGAGTGCTTCTGCGCGACGCTCTACACGTGCTACAAGGTCATCAAGCCCGACGTGGCCATCGAGCTCGCGTGGCGGTCGAACTACGTCGACTTCGTCATGCCCTACGTCGTCCAGTACACGCGGCACCTCCACGACAAGCTCGAGGAGCTCGACAAGCGCACGGCGCCCAAGGCGGAGGACGAGGCGTCGCCCGAGGCCGCCGCGGCCCAGGCCATGATGTACGGCGACCCGGCCATGGGCATGGCCGGCGGGCCCCCGATGCTCATGGCGCCGCCGGGCGCGCCGGGCGCCTACGTCGACCCCAACGCCTACGGCATGCCCCAGAACGGCGGCATGCCGCCCCAGATGGGCATGCCCGGCATGCCCCAGCCGGGCTACGGCATGCCCCCGCAGGGCATGCCCGGCATGCCCCCGCAGCCGGGCATGTTCTGAGCGCGGCTCCCCCTCCCCCCACCGCCCGCGACTGCCAGACCGCGGGCCGCACGCCCCCCCCCCGCCCCGCCCCGCAACGCTCGGCTCTCTACCTTCCGCCGTAAAAGAAATCAGCCCCGCCCCGGCAACACCCAGCTCTCCACCTTCCGCCGCAAAAGACATCGGCCCCGCTGTGTGTGTTAGTAGCCCAGGAACGCCTTGATCTTCGCCTTGACGGCGTCGTCGTCCTCCTCGAAGACGTCGAACTCGAGGAGCTGGTCCCGGGGCACGAGGCAGCGCACGAGCGCGTTGTGGGCCGCGAGGAGGAGCGCCGCGTCGAGCGCGTTCGAGCCGCGCATCTGGCCGGACGGGTTATTCTCGTTCTTCATGATGCGATGCACGGGCCGGTTCGAGAGCGACGCGAAGGGCACGGGCGACAGCTGCTTCTGTATGAGGCCGTGGGACCGCGAATTCCACCACGCCGTCCCGTTGCGCGTCGTGAGGATGACCCTGGCGTTCGGATACGTCGCGAAGATGTAGGGGAAGAGCTGGGGCACGGGGGTGTCGAAGACGCCGTCCCAGTCCTGAAAAATGTCGAAGTCGAACGTCGCGCGCTGCTGCGGCTTCGCGTCCATGAGCGCCTTGAAGGGGCCGAACTTCCACTTCCGGTTGTGCGCGACGCGCCGCTCGGGGTCCGTGTAGTTCGGGTAGCCCATGAAGTAGTGGCCGACGAGGAGCGGCGGGTCGCGCGCCTCGCTGACCCACTCCGCGACGGTGTGCGTGCCCGTCGTCCCCTCGCCGGCGCCGATGACGAGGCGCTTCGCGCTGGTCTTCGGCGGCCGGTACGTGTCCCGCCAGGTCCGACGGAGGCCGCCGCATGCCGCGTCCTCGGGCTCGGCGGCGCACGCGGCGACGAGCGCGACGAGAACGATGGACCGACGCATCGCGTCGACGCTTCGACGGGCGCTCGCGGCGACGATGGCTCGCTGACCGATCTCCACTATCGTGGGGCGTCGCCTCACAAGCTCCGCCTTCGATCGACCTCGCGTCAAAATCGCTCAAAATCTTACCCCAGGGCTAAGCCCACCGCTAGAGCATCGCGTCCATGTCGCTCTCCATGCCCCCCTCGGCGGCGGCGTCGTCCTTGCGCTAGGCAGGCCGCGTTCAGAAACGCGAGGCACCAGACCGCGACGGTCGGCGCGGAGAGGAACGCGGCTTCCGAACGCCGCGACGACGACGCCAAGGACAAGCGCGACTCGCCCGCGCGCAAGCGCAGCATCTCGGGCTCGGGCGACGACGCGGCATGAATACTTAGGCTATACTTGCGCGGTCGAGGCGCGCGAGGTTGTTTATAGCTGTCTCGTTGCCCTTGGCAGCGGCGCGCTCGAACCAGTATCTGGCTTTGCCGAGGTCGACTTCCGTGCCTTCTCCGTCCCTGTAACAAACGCCAAGGTTGTTTTCCGCACCGGTATATCCTTGATCCGCCGAGAGCGTGAAGTACCGGAACGCTTCTTCAAATTTCTTCTCAGAATGAAGGAAACTCCCTAAACAAGCCTGCCCGACTGCGTCGCCCCGGTCTGCGGCCGCGCGATACAGCTTCATCGCCTTCTTCTTGTCAAGCTTGACGCCACTTCCATTCTCGTACATTCTCCCAAGGTTTCTCATCGCCACCACGTTCCCGAGCTCCGCGGCGCGCCGGTAAATCTTCGCGGCTTTCTTATCGGATTTCACGAGGCCGAAGTGACCGAGGCGGTACGCGATTCCTAAACACGCAATCGCTTCCGGTACCTCGTTCTCCACATGGCGGCGAAGACGCGCGAGCTGCTCCGCAGTGTCCTTTGGGTACGGTACCCGACAGAGGGGACACGCGTCGCGGCCGAACTTGTCCTCGCACGATCGGCAGACCTTTCGGCAGCAACAGATGCGAAGCACGCCCGCATCATTCACGTCCCAGTCCTCGAGGCAGATCGGGCACCGTGACCCGAGCCGTGCCGACGCCGGCTCCGGCTCCGGGTTCGCCTCGCGCCGCACGCGGGCCGCCTCGTGTTCCGCCGCGATGCGCGC
>Ga0257106_1001393_pt1 | contig 12049 bp, 9 predicted proteins | sample LP_taG_3_FD_190177 | JGI IMG/M metagenome (GOLD analysis project Ga0257106, IMG submission 190177) | Marine microbial communities from Northeast Subartic Pacific Ocean, Canada - LP_J_2011_P26_10m | ecosystem: Environmental > Aquatic > Marine > Oceanic | place: Canada: Northeast Subartic Pacific...
CGCCGACGGCCGCGTGCGCCGCATGCTCGCGGAGTCCTACGCGGTGTGCTACGCATTGACGAGCGCCGCGCTGTGTGGAATTCAAATCTTCAACCCGACTTCAATGTGCGCGTACAGTTTCGACGCAAGCTCTTCGGCTGTGCTTCGAGAACTCGACGAGAGCAATCGATTCATCCAAAAATCAACCAAATCGACTTCGATTTGATCGAGCTATAGAATTTCAAAGTTTGGTCAGGACCACCCAAACCAGTGGTTGATTTCCACACAGGCGCCGCGCTCCTCCGCGCCGCGCTGTCGAGCCCCGCGAGCCACGGACTCGTCGGCGGCCTGCTCTGCGTCGTGTCCCTGGCCGTCGCGGGGCTCTACGCCTACTTCCGCTTCGTCCGCAAGCTCAAGTCCTTCGAGCTGCCGGGCGCGCTCTCGGACTCGGCGCTCTAAATTGACTGTGGTAGACGAGTTCGCGCGGGAGCAGCGCCCTACGCACGTCCGAGCTAGAGCGCCCGAGCGGCACGCGGCGCTCTCTGGCGTCGCTCGAAGTTCACCGCGCCGCTCGCGCGCCCTTAGAGCACGTCCGCGGACGGCGACCGCCCCCCCTCGGCGAAGAAGCGCGGCGGCGGCGGCGGCGGCGCGGCGCCGCGGCGCCGGCGGAGGCACAGCGCGGCGAGCGGCGCGGGCCGGCCGAGCGCGGCGGCGTTCGTCCGGAGCAGGAGCGCGAAGGCGAGGAGCCGCGCGACGGCGCCGAGGCCCAGGAGCGTCGCGACGTTGATGTAGCGGAGCTTGTGGTGGTCCCAGTAGACCGACGCGTCCTCGACGAGGTAGCCGTAGTTGAGCATCTGCGCGAGCGCGGACGACGACGCGTCGGCGTAGAACGTCGGCGGCAGCCGGAAGGCCTCGGACATGCGCGCGACCTCCTCGACGAAGAGCGCCTCGACGAAGTAGCGGTCGTGCGACGCGTAGTGGACGACCTTGAGCGCCGCGGGCATGGCCGCGAGCGTCGGGTGCACGCCCGAGAACATGGCGAAGAGCAGCGCGACGCTCAGCGCGCCGAGCTGGGCCGACGCCGGCGGCAGGCAGGCCGCGGCGACGTAGCCGAAGCCCGACGCCGCGAACGCGTCGCAGGCGCAGAGGAGCGCGTAGGCGCCGACGCCCGCGCGCGGCCGCGCGAGCGGGTAGAAGCCGAGGACGAAGACGACGGCGAGCGCCCCGAGCCGCGGCAGGTCCGCGACGTACCTCGCGAGGACGTGCGCGCCCGGCGCGAGCCCGCCGCCGCCGAAGTCGCCGCACTCGCGGAGGAAGACCGCGCGGTCGCGCGCGAGCGTCGGCACGGCCGCGAGCGTCAGCGTCATGCCCAGCGCGATGGACACCATGAAGTTGACCAGCTGCAGGTTCTTGAACTTGAAGTCGACGTAGAGCAACCCGAGCCCGCCGCCGGCGAGGATCTGCGCGGCGACGTCGCCCGCGAGCGCCGCCGCGGACCGCCGCTGCTGGAGGCCCGCGCGGCCGAGCTGCAGCGCGAACTGGGCCGCGACGCCCGGCGCGACCCGCGGCGGCGGCGCCGCGCCGCCGCGCCGGCCCGGCGGCCGCCGGGGCCGGCCCGCGCGCCACTCGCGCGCGACGTCGACGCGCGCGTCCGCCTCGTCGAGCGCTAGAATCTGCATGAAGAAGTCCGGCGGCGACCAGTCCGGCGGCACGCCGAAGCCGAGATTTTCGAACCAGGCCGACGCGGCGCCGGGCGCGCCGAGGTACGCCGTGCGCCCGCCCGGCGCGAGGAGGAGCACGTCGTCGAAGAGCGTGTAGATCTGCATCGACGGCTGGTGGAGGACGACGGCGACGGTCGAGCCGCGCCGCGCCATGGCGTGGAGCGCGCCGACGACGTCCAGGGACGTCGCGGAGTCCAGCCCGCTCGTCGGCTCGTCGGCGAATAAGAGCGTCGGGTCCGCGACGAGCTCGATGCCGACGTTGACGCGCTTCCGCTGCCCCCCGGAGATGCCGCGCCGCACCGCGTCCCCGACGACGGCGTGCCGCAGGCGCTCGATGCGGAGCACGCGGAGCACGTCGCGGACGACGGCGCGCCGGAACGCCGAGGACGAGGCGCGGGGCAGCCGCGTCGCCGCGCTGAAGAGCAGGATCTCGTTGACGGTGAGCTCCGTGCACATCGTGTCCTCCTGCGGGACGAAGCCGATCACGGACCGCAGCCCGCGCAGGCTCGGCGTCGTCTCGCCGTTCACGGAAAGCGCGCCGCTCACCGACGCGCGGACGTCGCCGCGGCCCGCGAGCACGCAGAGCAGCGACGTCTTGCCGGCGCCCGACGGGCCCATGACGGCGAGGACGCGGCCCGACCGCGCGTCGCCCGTCGCGCCGTCGAGGACCCGGAGGCGCCGCCCCTCCGCGCGGACCTCGAGGCCGAGGTCCGCGAAGCCGACGTCGATGCGCTCCGCCTCCGCCTTGCGCGGCAGCGACGGCAGGTCCCGCGCGCGGTCGTCGTCGTCGACGACGAACGGGTTCGTCGACGTCGAGCTCCGGTCGTCGTCGCCGCCGGCGGCCGGCGGCGCCTCGCCGAGGAGCGACGACCCGCGCGCCGCGGCGCGCCGGTCGAGGATCGCGTCGAGCCCCGCCTCGAGCGTCTCGCGCTGCCGCTCGCGGAACCGCCGGAGCTCGGCGCGGACGAGGCGGCTGCTGTGGTAGAGCGCGAAGAAGAAGAAGAAGGACCCGAGGAACGCCGCCGCGGCCGCCGACGAGACGTCGGGCGCCTCGAGGCCCTCCTCCCCGCAGCGCGCGATGAAGGGGCACCGCGTCGGCTCGAAGGAGCCCGTCGGGCAGTAGTGCTGCGCCGGGCAGCGCCGCGGGTCCACCGTGGGGTCCGGCGCGTAGAACCCCGCGGGCACGAGCGTCTCGAACATGACACCGGGGCACGTCACGTTCGCGCCGCCGCGGTAGCCCCTCGAGCTCGGCGTGTGCTTGAGCGTCACGGCCCAGGCGCACGCGTCCGCGTCCGCGTCGTAGGCCGACGGCGCGCAGGCCGCGCCGTAGAGGCACGCGACGAAGCACGTGAAGCCCTCGGGGCAGAACATGCCCGGCGGGCACGCCAGCGGCGCGCCGTCGGCCGACGCGTCCGCGGGGTCCTCGTAGTAGCCTACCAAGTGCGTCGGTAAACGATTTTTCTTCGTTTTCCCGGCCAAAAGCTCTCGAAAATCGTCACGGCCGCGGGACGCTGGTAGTAGCCCCCCGCGCAGCCCCGGCGCCGCCGGCTCCAGGGCCCGCAGCGCGCGTCGTCGTCGTCGCCCTCGACCAAATCCGCGAGGCGCGCGCCGTCGCAGTGGCCCCGGGCGTAGAGCGGCGACGACGCGTTCATCCAGGGCCGGTCGCCGTCCGCGAGGCTCTCCCAGGGCACGAGGCCCCGGGGCGACCGGTGCACGAGCCAGCTGTAGGCGAAGGACGCCTTCGCGCGCGCGTCCGCGGCGATGTGCCGCGCCGTCGCGTTCGGCCCGACCTCGAGCGCGAGCTGCTCCCGGGACAGGATCGTCATGCGCGCGAGGTCCACCTGGAGCTGCACGACGACGCCGAGGCCCAGGGCCAGGACCGCGACGCCCAGGCACGCGCCCGCGCGCGCGAGCGCCGTCGCGGAGCAGCAGCGGCGCCGCGCACGCGCGGTTGAAGACGGCGCCTCCGCGTTCAAGGGCGCGTAGCGCGCCTCCGCCGCCATCACTCTGCGAGCCGAACACGGCGCAACACCTCGAGAAGGCGCCTTCAGGTCCACCGTGCATCATGACTTCACAAAAATCTCAGTGCAAAATCTAGTGGCAAAAGCATGGCGAGCCCCTCTCTCTCCAGCGCCTCCATCGCAGCGATCCGCACTCAACGCCGCACCGTCGCCTCCTTTCGCGCCTCCAACGCAGCGATGCGCGCTCAGCGCCGCACCGTCGCCTCTTTCCGCGAGAATTTCAAATTGCCGGCGCGGCTCTGGGAGCAGCGCGAGGTGCTGCGCTGCGTGGACCTGCACTGCGGCGGCGAGCCGGCGACGGTCGTCTTCGGCGGCGGCGGCGTCGCGGACGCGCCGGGGGCGACCATGTTCGCGAAGCGGGCCCACGTCATGGAGCGCATGGACCGCTGGCGCGAGGTGCTGCTCCACGAGCCGCGCGGCTACCCCTGCAGCAACGTGGACTACCTCGTCGAGCCGACCCTGGCGGGCGCCGACGCCGGCTTCGTCATCGCCGAGCAGGCGAAGATCTACCCGCTCATGTCCGGCCACAACACGATCTGCGTCGCGACGGCGCTCGTCGAGTGCGGCGCGCTGCCCGAGGACCGGCGGGCGTCGTTCCTGCTCGAGGCGCCCGGCGGGCCCATCCCCATCGCCGCCGACGTCGCGGCCGACGGCCGCTGCGAGCGCGTCACCTTCGGCGGCACGCCGTCCTTCGTCGGCAAACGCGACGCGGTCGTACGACTCGACGCCGCCGCGTGCGCGGCGCTCGCGCTCCCGGCGACCGAGGTGCGCGTCGACGTCGCCTACGGCGGCATGTGGTACGTCATCGTCGACGCCGCGGACCTCGGCCTGACCCTCGAGCCCGCGGAGGGCGCGCGGCTCCGCGCCGTCGGCGAACTCGCGGACGCCGGCGCCGCGAACGGGCGATTCGACGCCGCTTCGCGCGCGCGCGCGCGTTCCGGAAACCGCGTCCGAGGTCGCTCCGAGAGACGATCGCTCGTCCAAGGATCAGCCGAAACGAGCGGCCGAGGGAGGGAGGACGTTCGCACCCTCGCGCCGCGCAGGTGAAGGCGGCGTGCCGGGACCAGCACCCGGTCGACCACCCGGACTTCGACTACCCGGGCCCGGACATCCTCGCCTTCCGGGGCCCGTCGGCGACGCCCGGCGTCGACGCGAAGAACACGGTCGTCATGAGCAACGGCTACAGCGGCATGCTCGACCGGTCGCCGTGCGGGTCCGGCACGTGCGCGATCATGGCGCTCCTGCACGAACGGGGCGAATTGCGCGTCGGCGAGGACTTCGTCCACGAGTCCGTCGTCGGGTCCATCTTCACGGGGCGGCTCGCGGCGACGACGACGGTCGGCGGGTTCCCCGCCGTCGAGCCGACGATCGCGGGGTCCGCGTGGATCACGCGGTACGCCGAGGTCGTCGTGGACCCGACGGACCCGTTCCCGGCGGGGTACCGCGTCGCGGACATCTGGTAATTGCCCACTCCGGGCCCGTTCCCGGCGGGGTACCGCGTCGCGGAGATCGGGTAATGTCCTACTCCGGGGTACCGCGTCGCGGACATCTGGTAACTTATTTCCGCAGGTGGTAATACGACTCGCCGGCCGCGAGGAGCCACTTGGGGTCGACGCGGGACGCGTGCCGCGCGACGGTCGCGCCGTCGTCGTCGAGGGCGAAGTCGCAGAAGCAGACGTAGTCCGGCGGCGTGCCGAACTCGGCGTGGATCGACTGGGGGTGGAGGGCGACCTCGCGGTCCGCGCGGAGCGTGCGGTACGTCGCGTCCGGCGCGAAGCGGGCCGCGCGCGCGAAGAAGCCCGCGACGAGCGCGCGCCGCGGCGGGTCCGGGTCGTCGCCGCAGGACGCCAGGGCCGTGCCGTCGCTCTTGGCGAAGGCCGCGAGCCACTTCTCGAGCTTGGGCCGCACGCGCGCGGCGCCGCGGAGCGCGGAGACGTCGAGGCCGCGCGCGGCGCAAAAGGGCAGCGGGTCCGCGCGCGCGTCCCGCAGCTCGAGGAACCGCCGCAGGCACGCGCCGTAGGTCGCGTGGTCGCCGTCGAGGGACACGAGGTCGTCGCGGAAGGCGCGCGTCTTCTCGTTCTGCGCGTCGCGCTGCGCCTGGGACCGCGGCGTCGGCAGATTTCGGAGCGGCCGGCCCGGCGCCAAGACCGCGGCGTAGTCGAGGACCTCGGACGCGCACCCTTCGTCGAGGGACGCTAGAAGGACCCGCGCGAGGCGCGGCTCCGCCGGCGCGAGCGCGAGCCGCTCGCCGAGGGGCGCCGTCAGCCGCGCCTCCGCGTCGAGCGCCCCAAGGGCCAGGAGCTCCTCGAGCGCCAGCAGCAACAGAGTCTCCGGCAGGGGGCTCAGCAGGTCGAACTCCAGCACGTTGTCGACGCCGAGCGCCTTGAGCTGCAGCAAAGCCCAGCTCAGCTCGCTCCGGCTCGACGCCGGCGGCGTCCTCTCCGGAAAGAGGTCGCTCGCGAACGCCGCCTCGGTGTAGAGCCGGTAGCACTTGCCGGGCCCCGTGCGCCCCGCGCGGCCCGCGCGCTGCACCGCCGACGCCCGCGAGCAGACCGTGGTCGCCAGCACCTCGGCGCCCGCGGCCTCGTCGAAGACCGGCAGGCGGCAGAGGCCCGGGTCGACGACGACGGCGACGTCCGGGATCGTCAGCGACGTCTCCGCGACGTTCGTCGCGACGACGACCTTGCGGTACTTCCCCGTGCCCCGGGCCAGCGCGCGCTTCTTGTGGTCGCCCGGCGACGCCGCGTGGAGCGCGCAGACGTCCGCGGGCCGGTCCGGGTCCCGGAGCGCCGCGCGCAGCAGCCGGCAGCACTCCTCGACCTCGCGCGCGCCCGGCAGAAATACCAGGATCGCCGCCTCGAGGCGCCGCTCGGAGGCGTGGGCGCGCTCGACGGCCTCGGCCGCCGCGGCGACGTAGTCGGCGCCCCGGGGCGACTCCGCGAAGAAGACGTCGACGGCGTACTGGCGGCCGTCGACGACGGCGACGGCGGTATCATCAACGCCGAAGAAGCGCTCGAAGGCGTCGGCGTCCGCCGTCGCCGACATGACGACGACGCGCAGCGCGTCGCCCCGCGCCGCGCGCGCGCGCATCGCCTTCTTCAGGAGGCCCAGGAGCAGGTCCGTCGCCAAACTCCGCTCGTGCGCCTCGTCGACGACGACGACGCTGTAGTGCGCGAAGAGCGGGTCGAAGAGCGCCTCCCGCAAGAGCCAGCCGTCCGTCGTGAACTTGAGCCGCGTCCGCTCCGGGCACCACCGCTCCTCGAACCGCGCCGCGTAGCCGACGGGCCCGCCGACGCCGTCGCAGCCGAGCTCGCCCGCGACGCGCGTCGCGAGCTCGAGGGCCGCGAGCGCCCGCGGCTGCGTGCTCACGACGCACCGCGGCGGCGCCGCCCAGCCCGCCTCGATCAGGTACTTGGGCAGCTGCGTGCTCTTGCCGCAGCCCGTCTCGCCGACGACGACGAGCGCGCTCCGGTTCTCGAGCGCCCAGAGCAGCGTCTCGCGGTGGGCCGCGATGGGCACGTGCCGCGAGCTCATTGGTTGCGTTGGCGCGCGCGCGTTGCGTTCGCGTTAGAGGGTGGGGTTTATCGAAGGCGCCGCCATGCCCGCCTGCTCGCTTGGCGACGTCGACGAAGCCGCCTCGTTGCCGTTGCTCAAGTGAGACGCGGTTGACATCGCGCCCGCCTCGCACGTTGTCGCGTGCACACCACCCTTCACGTCCTAGACCCACACACACCCCTCTACAACACCCTCGTACTCCTCCGATGGCGAGCTTCAATCGTCGTCGCGTGCTGGGGGACAAGAAGAACGCGCTCATGGCGCTCCCGGAGGACGCGGAAGCGCAGTCCCCCGTCGTCGTCAAGCCCGCGACGCCGAAGCGCGCGCCGTCGGTGACGTCCCCGGTGAAGCCGACGGCGACGGACATCGCGGACGCGGACGCGGCGCTCGCGCGCATGGAGGCGGAGCTCGCCGCGAAGCAGAAGATGCCGCCGCCGCCGCCGCCGCCCGGCGCGCCCGGCGGCGACGACGACGACGACTCGTCGTCCTCGGAGGAGGACGAGGCCGCGGCGCGCACGCGCAAGTCGACGAGCTGGCGCAAGTCCGTCGGCCGCCGCGACAGCAGCTCGCGGCGGTCGTCGCTCGACCACGTGACGCCCGCGCAGCGCATGGCCCTGCGGCGCCTGTCGAACATCCTGCGGGACAACGGCGCGGGCCGGCGCGCGCGCGAGGCCGAGGAGTCGGCGGAGCTCCGGGCGACCCAGGCCGAGAAGGAGGTCGAGCGGAAGCGGCTGTCGATGCGGCGCCGCCGGCTCCGGTCCATCGCCAAGCTCATGGACCTGAGCCTCGTCTGGGAGTGGCTCGAGACGGAGGACGGCGGCGCGCCGGCGGGCGACGACGCGGACGAGCCCCTCGACGTCGCCGCGGCCGAGGACGACGCGGCGCTCCGCGTCGTGCAGGAGCTCGCGGAGCAGGTCGCGGAGCGGCAGGGCGCGAGCCTGCGGCTCACGGTCGCCGAGCCGACGCCGACGCGCAAGGGCCGCGAGGCGCGCACGCGCGCCTGCCGCGCGATCCGCGACCTGCGGAGCCTCGCGGCGCTCGCCGCGCGCGTCGCGTCCTACGACGAGGCGCGCGGCTTCTACCAGATCCGCGTCGCGCTGCCGCTGCCCGGCGCGGGGTCCCAGGTCGTCGTCGTCGAGCGGTCCTGGCGCGACCTGCTCACGCTCACGCGGGGCCTCACGGCGCGCCTCGCGCCCGGCCACGCGAAGCTCCTGCCCAAGCTCCCGAAGCCGCGGCCGCTCAGCGAGCTCAAGCGCGGCCTGCGGAACCTGACGATGAAGAACCGCAAGGGCGACCGCAAGTGGCAGAAGACGAAGACGCCCAAGGTCGACGCCTGGCTCAACACGGTCCTCGCCCTCGTCGTCAAGGCCTCGGCGCAGGCCGACGCGCGCCGCGACGGCGCCGCGCGCCGCGACGCGGACGAGTACCTCGAGGACTTCCTCTTCAAGTTCGGCCGCGTCGTCGAGGCCGCGCCCTAGGCCGCCCCGCCGCTCGCTCGCCCGAAGCGCCGCCGCGACCGCGGGCGCTCCGCCGAAATACCCCCCTCCGTTACGACCTTCGACTCAGAGCCGCGCGAGGAACCGCGCGAGCGCGGCGTCCGGCGGCGCGGCCTCGTCCCAGGCCGCGACCTGCGCGTAGAGCGCCGCGGCCTGGGCGACGCGGGAGCTCGTCGTCTCGCGCGTCGTCACCGTCGTGTGCTTCTTGCGCTTGCGGATCTCCTTCTTCGTCGGCGACGACGGTGTCTCGTCGCCGGAGCCCGCGGACCGCGGCGGGTGGAAGGGGTGCCAGCCCGGGTCCGGGTCGTCCGTGTGGTCCTTGAGCGCGCCCCGGTCGACGTAGACCCACTCGTCGTCGGCCGTCGTCGCCGCGCCGCCGCCGTGGAGCCACTTGTCGACGCAGTCGCGCGCGGGGACGAGCTTCAGCGGGGGCGCGTGGAGCGGCGCGGCCGCGGCGTACGCCGCGCGGCAGCGGCGCTTCAGCTCGGCGTCGGACGTCGCCACGAGCACGGGCGACAGGCCCGCGCGCGCGGCCGCGGCGACGTCGCCGACGATCGCGTCGTCCGCCGTCCGCTCGGCGCCCGCGAACTGGACGACGAGGCCCGCGGCGAGGAAGGTGGCCGGCGCGTCGCCGTGGTCCACGACGGCGACGACGCGCTGGTCGAGCCCCAGCGCGCGCGCCCAGCGGCACATGGCTCCGCAGAACGCGGCCGCGTCGCACGACCCGGGCCCCGCGCTGCCGCGGACGTTGTTGGCGTCCACGAGGACGAGGCCGTTGCGCAGCATGGCGCGGCTCACGCCGCAGGCCTTCTCGTCGGCGCGCACGGCCGGCCGCGGCGGCTTCTTGGCTTTCTTCGGGGCCGGCGCGGCTTTGGCGGTCGTCTGCTGCGTCGCCGAGGACCGGTAGGCCCAGAACCCGAGGCCCACGACGACGAGCCAGAGGAAGCCCTCGAGCGAGATCATCGTCGGCTGCGGCGGCCCGGGCGGCGCGCGCGGACCGGCGCCCGACGCACCCACGACGACGCGGGCAGCGCTGCCGAAAGAGACCACTTCAAATGCGAAAAACGACTCCGAATCTTTAGAAGTCTGTGCTGCCGTGCAGCTCTCCCAAAACAACCGCGTGCGCAAGGTCTCCTCCGGCAAGCCCAAGACGTAGGCCGCCCCGACGCGCGCCCCTCCCCGCCGACGCCTCTGGCTCGGGGCGAGCGCCTCCGGCGCCTCCGGCGCCCCGAGCTTCGGGGCTGCGCCCCGAGCTTCGGGGCTACCGCCCCGAGCTTGTAATTTTTCGGGGCAGCCCCCTCGGTTCGCGGCCCCCACCCATGGCCGCGCCGCCGCCGCCGCCGCCGCCGCTCCCGCCGCCGCCGCCGCCGCTCCCGCCGCCGCCGTCGCTCCCGAGCCGGCCGCTGACGGACCTCGACGCCCGCGAGCTCACCTTTCTGATCAACGAGCTGCGCGCCAAGCCCGCGGCCGTCGCCGCGGAGTACGTCGCGCCCATGCTCGAGACCTACGCGTCCCACGACGACGGCACGCCCGTCGTCGTCCGCAGGGACGGGCGGAGGCTCGCCGTGCGCGAGGGGCGAGACGCGTGCGAGCGCGCCATCGCGGACCTGAAGGCGGGCGGCCTCGCGCTCTGGCCCTACGAGTTCGACGCGACGCTGAGCGAGGTGGCCAAGGGCCGCCTCCGGGCCTACGTCGACGACCCGGCGAGCCTCGGCGACGGCGCGGCGCTCGCCCGGGCCGTCGAGGCCGCGGGCGAGTGGAGCGGCGGATTGGCGGACTGCGTCGTCGACGGCGAGGCCGCGGCCGACGAGATCCTGCACCACCTCGTCGTCGGCGACGGCGACCCGGAGCGCCGCGACCGGGCGAACCTGCTGAGCGTCGTCTACCGCAGGCTCGGGCTCGCGCTGTGCTCCTACGAGACGCCCCTCGGCGAGGCGCGCGCCGTCGCGAGCCTCGTCTTCGCGTCGGCCTTCGAGCCCCACCCGCCGCTCTACGAGGTCGTCTTCGGCGCCGACAGCGCCAGGTTCCTGGGCCTGCAGCTCGCGGCGCGCCAGGTCCTCGCGGGGCCCGCGGCGGGCCGCGAGGCCGCGGCCGTCCGGGCCCTCGCGCCGGGGGGGCAGGCCGAGACCGCGGGCGTCGTCGTCGGGAGCCGCCTCGTGTCGGCGAACGGCGTCCCCATCGCGGGCTACGACCACGCCATGGCCACGGTGAAGCATCTCCCGCGGCCCCTCACGCTCGTCCTGGCGAAGCCGGCGGCGGCCTAGGTCGGCGCGGCCCGGGAGCGTAGGGCACGCGGCGTGTGGGGGGCGGCGTGTTGGGGCGCCCGCCTCAGGAGATGTGTGAAGTCCTGGTTGAACTCTCGTTGACCCGACTCGTGAAATTCCTCGCAAAACCAGTCTGGCCGCGACAGAATCGCAGCCACGATGCCGCTTTCGCTCGCCTACGAGGTGGAGATCCCCGGGGTGGACGTCGCGTCGTACGACGCCGCCTGGGCGTCGGACCCGACGATCACGGTGAACGGCGAGAAGCGTCGCGTCGACGCGTCTAAAGTGACGGGCTCGACGACGCTCCTCGATTTTCTGCGTCTAGAATGCGGGCTCACGGGCGCGAAGCTCGGCTGCGGCGAGGGCGGCTGCGGCGCCTGCACGGTCGTCGTGTCGACCTGGGACGTTTCGGCGCGCAAGCCCGTGCACCGATCCATCAACGGCTGCCTCGCGCCGGCGCTCTCGTGCGTCGGCGCGGCGGTGACGACCGTCGAGGGCATGGGCAGCGCGGCGGCCCCGCACCCCATCCAGAGCGCCCTCGCCGAGGGCCACGGCTCCCAGTGCGGCTTTTGCACGCCGGGCATCGCCGCGAGCATGTACGCTTTGATCACGCCCGAGACGACGGTGGCCGACGTCGAGGAGCACCTCGACGGGAACTTGTGCCGCTGCACGGGCTACCGGCCCATCTGGGACGCGGCGAAGCAGCTCTGCGTCGACGCGAAGGACGCGGCGGCGACGAGCCAGCGCCAGGGGGCCGTGCCCGCGCTGGACCGCGGCCACCGGTGCGACACGTCTCGGAAATGCGCCAACGCGGAGCGGCCGGCGCTGCCCGAGATCCCCTTCCCGCCGGCGCTGGCGGCGCCGCTGGGCGCCTTCCGCTGCGGCGACTTCTGGCGCCCGGGCACCGTCGGCGACGCCTGCGCGCTGAAGAAGCATTTCGGGAGCGCGGCACGGTTCGTCGTCGGCTGCTCCGAGGCCCGGCGCGCGGACCGCGGCGTACCGGGCTACCTCGG
>Ga0257106_1001394_pt1 | contig 12049 bp, 4 predicted proteins | sample LP_taG_3_FD_190177 | JGI IMG/M metagenome (GOLD analysis project Ga0257106, IMG submission 190177) | Marine microbial communities from Northeast Subartic Pacific Ocean, Canada - LP_J_2011_P26_10m | ecosystem: Environmental > Aquatic > Marine > Oceanic | place: Canada: Northeast Subartic Pacific...
GTATTGGCTCCTCGCCATCACCGCCTCGACCCATGCCTTCCTCAAGCCGACCGCCACCCCGCGACGCACCGCGCTCCGCGCCGCGAAAGAGGTGGACACGTCGCGCTGGGAGTACTACGCCAAGCACCCCATGGCGCGGGGCGCGAAGCTCGGCGCCGGCGCCTGCCGCGTCTTCTACGCCGAGTGGCGCGCGCGGCGCCACGCGAAGAAGTCGCGCGACGCGAAGGCGGACGCCGTGCGGTCGAAGGCCGCGGCGCGCGTCGCGGACCTGCTCATCGCGCTGGGCCCGACCTACGTCAAGCTCGGGCAGATCGCGTCCTGCCGCAAGGAGCTCGAGAAGACGCCCTGGGCCGCGGCGCTGCAGCGGCTCCAGGACGATGTGCCGGGCTTCGACGGCGGCGGCGCGGAGATCGCGCGGTGTCTCGGGCCCCGCTACGCCGCGCACTTCGCGAGCGTCGACGACGGGCCCGTCGCCGCGGCGTCCCTGGGCCAGGTGCACCTGGGGGTGCTGCGCAACGGCACGCGCGTCGCCGTCAAGGTCCAGCGGCCGGCGCTCCGGGAGATCTACGATCGAGACGTCACGCTCCTGCGGAAGATGTTCGCGTTTTTAGACCGGCGCAAGTGGAAGGTCGGCGTGGAACAGAAGTGGCTCGACATCTTCGACGACGCCGCGGCGCTCCTCTACCGCGAGATCGACTACCGCGTCGAGGCGGGCCACTGCGAGCGGTTCCGGAGCGACTTCTCCGGCGTGCCCTGGGTCGCGGCGCCCGCGGTCTACCCGGAGCTCTCCGGCGAGACCGTGCTGACCATGGAGTACCTGCCCGGCGTGTCGCTCAAGGACCTCGACGCCATCGCGGCGGACCCGCAGCTCGACGCGCGGAGCCTCGCGACGCGTCTAGGCCAGGCGTACTTCCTCCAGTTCTGCAAGCACCGCTTCTTCAACACGGACCCGCACGCGGGCAACCTGGCCGCGGACGGCGGCTTCGCGCCGGGCGGGCGCCTCATCTTCTACGACTTTGGCCAGGCGGCCGCGCTCAGCGCGGACGAGGCCGCGGGCGCGCTCGGGCTCCTCGAGGGCATCATCGACGCGGACGCGGCCAAGACCGTGGACGCCTTCGAGCGCATGGGCGTCGTCAAGAACGGCTTCGACCGCGCCGCCGTCGAGGCGACGATCGCGTCGAACTTCCGCAGCGGGCTCGTGACGTCGCGCGCGCAGCGCGCGGTCGCGGCCGGCGAGCCGGGCGACGACGCGGGCGACGGCGCGCCGGCGGTGCTCGGCGACTTCCAGCTCCCGGCGACGCTCGCCTTCGCGTCGCGCGCCATGTCGCAGATGCAGGGCGTCGGCCTGGCCTTGGATTCGGAGTTCGAGTTCATCGCCGCGAGCGCGCCGCTCGTCGCGGAGCTCGCCATCGAAGAGAAGGGCGTGGCGACCTACCTCCAGGACGAGCTGAAGAAGAAGCTAAAGCTCGGGTAGTGTTGGAGCCTCCTGCGGGTGAGTTCTTCTGGACTCGATGTTGAGCTTCGGGTTGCCGTCTTGGTTGATGTCTTGCAAAACTCCATCGCCACACGAATCGACGATGTTCCGCCTTCTTATCATCGCCACTGCGTCCGTCGCTTACGCGCGCGACGTCTTCCACGCCGAGTGCGCCTCGTACGAGGCCGGCACCATTCTTTTCGAATCGAAGGAGGAGTGCGTGAGCGAATGCAAGAAGTGCCCAGATCAGGAAACAGGCAGCCCGATGCAGTGCTTTGGCTTTGGGTCCGCGCCATTCACGCTCCACCGATGCTACGGCGGAGCCGAGGCGCCGGTGGCCGGCGCCACGTGCGCCGCCGAGGGCGAGAGCTGCTCGCTAGCTTCCGGGAAGTGCTGCGACGGCCTCTCTTGCTACGAGGAGACGGCGTGCGTCAAGTCCGACGCGAGCAACACGTGCGCCGCCGAGGGCGAGAGCTGCGGGCTGGCGAGCAGCTCGTGCTGCGACGGCCTGAGCTGCTACGAGGAGACCGCGTGCGTCAAGTCCGACGGCGCCGCGGCGCCGACCTTCGACGTGCAATGCTACTTGGTCATGAACCAGACGATCGTTTTCGACGACGCGCAGTGCCTCGGCGCCTGCGACGCGTGCCTCTCGACGGGCTGCGGCCGCGCGGAGCTCGCCGGCGAGTTCAACAACACGTTCTACGGCTGCGAGCCCTAAGGAGGAGCCGCGGACGGACCCGCGCGGCCGCCTCCCCTAAGACTCAAGCACTACACATTCGCGCTCTGCTTCGTCTTGCTCTTGCGCATGTCGCCGGGCCCGACGACGGGAGGACCGACGCCGCCACACCGACCGAGACTAGGGGGTTAGGTTGCGCGCGGCGAGCTTCTTGGTCTGCCGCCGCCGCGCGGCCGCGAGGGACACCGAGGGCGCGCGGCGCGCGGCGAGGGCGACCCAGTCGTCCTCGGCGGCGTCGTCGTCGCCCCGCCCCCGCGGCGCGAAGGACCGGGGCGCCGCGTCGCCCGGCCCGTGGACGACGCCCGACGCGTAGGCGCGCGAGACGCGGTCGGCCATCTTCGAGTTCTTGCCCCGGGAGAAGAGCGCCGTGTCCGCGGCGCCGAGGCCGTCGTAGAAGCGCGGGCCGAGGCGGTCCGCGCGGGAGATGACGTGGGCGTGGCGGAAGGTGCGCTCGTCCGTGCCCGACGCCGCGAGGCACTCGTCGAGGAGCGTCCGCAGGTTCTCGAGGTCGAGCTCCCAGAGCCGGTCCGGGTGCTCGTCGTCGTAGGGCGCCGGCGCGTCGGCGAGCACCGCCAGCGCGTCGCGCGCCGCCGCCGCCGCGCGGCCGCAGGCGTCCGCGTCGACGGCGGGGCCCGACGCCCAGAAGACGACGCCGACGGGCGCGCGGCGGCTCGGCCCGCCGTCGTCCGTCGACGCGGACTTCTCGACGTAGACGGCGACGTTCACGTGCTTGCCGTAGAAGTGGTGCGCCTCGAGCGTCGCGTCGCACTTGCCCACGAGCGTCACGTGGAGGCCCAGCGCGTCGCCGAAATCCGCGACGACGGTCGGCGAGAGCCGCGCGACGACGGCGGCCGCGCCGCGGCCGTCGAGCGTCGCCAGATGGTCGCCGGCGGCGGCGCCCGTCGCCTCGGCGTGGTGGACGCCCGCGTCGTTGGCGATGGTGCAGGCCCGGTGGCCCACGGTCGCGGCCGCGGCCGCGGCGGCCGTCGCGGCCGCGAGGCGGCACGGCGTCGCGGCCGCGTCGCCGCAGGCGAGGATCGTCGAGTTCGCCGCGAGCTCCTCGTTGACGAAGATGGGCCGCTTCGCCCCGGGCGGGCCGTCGAGGTCCGTGGGCTTCGTCGCGGACGCGACCTGCGCGCCGCGCGGCGCGCAGAGCGCGTCGCGCGCGGACACCTCGGCCGGCGGCACGTGCTCGCCGCCGGCGACGACGACGAGGTCCGCGTAGGCCTGCGACGTCTTGAGCGCGTCGTCGACGCGGCCCAGGTAGAGCAGGCAGCGCCGGCTCGACGCCGACGGGCCCACGTAGCGGACCTGGCTGTGCCCGACGACGGCGACGCCCCGCTTCTCGAGGCGCTTGCGCAGCTTGAGGCCCAGGGCCTTGGGCAGCCGCGCGCCGACGGGCGTCTGCTCCGGGAAGACGAGCGTCGCCGCGCTGCCGCTGTGGCCCGACGCCTCGCGGCTCCGGGGGCCCGCGCGCGCGAGCCTCCCGGCGAGCGCGGCGGCCTGCCACGAGCCGCCGACGACGGCGACCTCGCCGCCCCGGGCCGCCAGCGCCAGCGCCTCGGCCTCGACGGCGGCGTCCGACGACTCGCCGAGGCCCAGGACCCGCACGAGCGCCTCCGCGCCGCCGTCGACGAAGCCCTCGGGCGGCACGGGCGCCGCGCCGCCCGACGCGACGAGCAGCTTGCCCCCGTAGGCGTAGGACCCGCCGCCCGCCGTCTCCACGCGCTTCCGCGCCGGGTCCACGCGCGCGGCGCGCTCCCGGAGGCACGTCACGCCCGCGCCGCCGAGCCTTCTGCACCGCGCGATCGCGTCCGCGTCGCCGTCGAGCACGAGGCACGACCGGCCGCCGCCGCGGGCGCCGTGGGCGACGAGGGCCGCCGTCCCGCTCACGCCGCAGCCGACGATGACGCTGTCGTAGACGACGTCGGCGACGCGCCGCTCCCGCCGCAGGCCCAGCTTCGGCAGCGCGTACTCCTCCTCCTCCTCGGCCTCGGCGACGCACTGGCCGCCGTTGCTCCAGGCGGGCCGCGACGACGCGACGCTCGCGAGGCCCGCCGCGCCGACGCGCCCCAGGAGCCGGCGCATGATGGCCGCGAAGACGACGAGCAAAGGCGGTACGTACAGGCGCCTGAACCTGGGACTGACCTCGTCACTTCCACGAGCCCGACTCTCGAGGTTTTAATTAACGGCATCGGGCCGGCATCGAGCACTCGCAGCTCATGGTGATCATGCACACGATGGTGCACTGATCGAGCTCTGCGGAAACCGGAACGCGATGGGCATGCAACAAATTTGCTGCTCCGCCGCGGCGGGTGCAACACGTTCGACGCTAGCGCCGAAGCGGCGCTCAGCGTAAAGTCGGCGCCGAGGCGCGACGCCGAGATGCGGGTCCTCGTGCTCCTGGGGGCAGCCCACGCGTGGGCTGCCCGCGGCCTCTCGGGCGACGAGACGACGAAGACCTGCACGAGCGTCGCCTTCTCCGAGCGCATCATCACGACGCAGATGGACCCCTGGCTCCTCTTCGCGATCGACGTCGACGGCGACGGCGACGTCGACGTGCTCGCCGGGTTCAACTACGACGACGCGGTCGCGTGGTACGAGAACGACGGGTCCCAGTCTGCTGCCGGAGTCGCAGCAATTTTGTTCCTCCATCACTCCGGATCCACAGGTCCTTCACCGAGAGAATCATCACCGCCTCGGCGAACGGCTTGCACTCCGTCTACGCGGTCGACGTCGACGGGGACGGCGACGTCGACGAGCTCTCGGGGACCTACTGCGACGCGGCGGTCGCGTGGTACGAGAACGACGGCTCCCAATCCTTCACGGAGCGCGTCCTCTCGGAAAGGAAGACCGCGGGCTACTACGCGGTGGGGATCGACGTCGACGGCGACGGCGATGTGGACGTCCTGGGGGGGTCCAGCCAAGACGAGGCGGTCGTGTGGTACGAGAACGACGGATCCCTGTCCTTCTCGCGCCGCGTCGCCGCGGACGGCTTGGACGGCGTCCTCGTGGTCCTCGCGGTCGACGTCGACGGCGACGGCGACGTCGACGCGCTGTCGACGTCCCAATGGGACGACACGGTCGCGTGGTACGAGAACGACGGGGCCCAGTCCTTCGCGCGGCGCGTCGTCAGCGACGCCGTGGACTTCGCCCAGGGCGCCCTCGCGATCGACCTGGACGGCGACGGCGACGTCGACGTGCTGGCGGCGTCCTACACGAACGACGCGGTCCTCTGGTACGAGAACGACGGCGACCAGTCCTTCGCGGAACGCGTCGTCACGACGCTGGCGCGCGGCGCGGAAATGCTCTTCGCGATCGACGTCGACGGCGACGGCGACCTCGACGTGCTCGCGACGTCCTGGGACGACGACACGGTCGCGTGGTGCGAGAACGACGGGTCGCAGTCTTTCGTCGAGCGGATCCTCGCGACGCTCGCGGACGGGGCCTACGGCGTCTTCGCGATCGACGTCGACGGCGACGGCGACGTCGACGCGCTCTCGACGTCCGACCTCGACGACACGCTCGCGTGGTACGAGAACGACTGCGCCACGCTCCCGCCGACGGCGGCGCCGTCCGCGAGCCCCGCGCCGACGTCGAGCCCCGCGCCGACGACCGCCGCGCCGACGCCGCGGCCGACGGCACTTTGCTTGCATGTTGCCCTCACGAAGCACACCATCGACCGCGAGGTCGCGGATGGGGATGACTTTTATGCGAGAGCAAACCAAGTATTGGAAAACTTGGGAGTCACCCAACTTCCTCTCAGCGACGCGAACGCGCACGCGGTCGACGTCGACGGCGACGGCGACGTCGACGTCCTGTCGGCTGTCGTGCGCGAGGATGAGGTCGACTGGTACGAGAACGACGGCGCCGAGTCCTTCGGCAAGCGCGCCGTCGCGGCGACGCGGGACGGCCTCACCTCCGTCCTCGGGATCGACGTCGACGGCGACGGCGACGTCGACGCGCTCGCGGCGTCCAATAGTGACGACGCGGTCGCGTGGTACGACAACGACGGGACGCAGTCGTTCACCGAGCGCATCATCGCGACACTCCTGGCGGCGTGCAAGGTCTATGCGATCGACGTGGACGGCGACGGCGACGTCGACGTCCTGGCGTCGTCGTCGTCGGAAGCCGCGGTCGTCGCGTGGTACGAGAACGACGGGTCCCAGTCTTTCGCCGAGCGCATCATCACGACGGCGATGCTCGACAGCCGTGCCGTCTTCGCGATCGACGTCGACGGCGACGGCGATGTCGACGCGCTGTCGACGTCCGACGACTACGACACGGTCGCGTGGCACGAGAACGACGGGACCCAGTCCTTCGCGCAGCGCAATATCACGACGTCTCTGGTTCAACCTCGTGCCGTCTTCGCGATCGACCTCGACGGCGACGGCGACGTCGACGCGCTTTCGTCGTCCCACGCCGACGGCACGGTCGCGTGGTACGAGAACGACGGAACCCAATCCTTTACGGAGCGCGTCATCACGATGCTGGCGGACAAGGCCAGGGGCGTTTTCGCAATCGACGTCGACGGCGACGGAGCCATCGACGCGCTCTCGGCGTCTCGATATGGCGACGTCGCGTGGTACGAGAACGACGGCTCCCTGTCGTTCACCGAGCACGTCGTCGAGCCCGGTTACGATGGCTACTCCGTCTTCGCGATCGACATCGACGGCGACGGCGACGTCGACGTCCTCTCGCCGTCCAACGACTACGGCGAAGTCTCCTGGTGGGAGCACGACTGCGTGACGTCCCCGCCGACGGTCGCGCCGTCCGCGACCCCCGCGCCGACGACAAGCCCCGCACCGACGACCGTCGCTCCCACGCCGCGGCCGACGACGCAATGCGAGCGCTTCCCGTTCACCGAGCGCGTCATCACGACGCTCGCGGACCGCGCCGTCTCCGTCTTCGCGATCGACCTCGACGGCGACGGCCTCGTCGACGTGCTGTCGGCGTCCCGCAACGACAACACGGTCGCGTGGTACGAGAACGACGGGTCGCAGGGTTTCACTCAACGGGTCATCGCCGACTCGGTGGACGGCGCCAACTCCGTCTTCGCGATCGACGTCGACGGCGACGGCGACGTCGACGCGCTGTCGGCATCCTACGACGACGACACGATCGCGTGGTACGAGAACGACGGGTCCCAGTCCTTCATCGAGCGCATCATCACGACGCTCGCGATCGAGGCGAAATCCGTCTTCGCGATCGACGTCGACGGCGACGGCGACGTCGACGCGCTGTCGGCGTCCATCAACGACGACACGGTCGCGTGGTACGAGAACGACGGGTCCCGGTCCTTCACCAAGCGCGTCATCACGACGCTGGCGGAGAGCGCCCAGTCCGTCTCCGCGATCGACGTCGACGGCGACGGAAACGTAGATGTTTTGTCCGCGTCCTACGGAGACGACACGCTCGCCTGGTACGAACAGCACACATCCCGGTGGATGAGTCAGACAGCTCACGACGGGTTCACGGAGCACATCATCACGAACTCGGCGGCCGGCGCCTACTCCGTCTTCGCCATCGACGTAGACGGCGACGGCGAGATGGACGTCCTCTTGGCGTCCTACGACGACGACACGGTCGCGTGGTACGAGAACGACGGCTCGCAGTCCTTCACCGAGCACATCATCACGAACTCGGCAGACTACGCCTGCTCCGTCTACGCCATGGACGTCGACGGCGACGGCGACGTCGACGCGCTCTCGGCGTCCGAGCGAGACGACACGCTCGCGTGGTACGAGAACGACGGCTCCGAATCGTTCGCGGAGCGCATCATCACGACGATGCGAGACGTCTTCTCCGTCTACGCCATCGACATCGACGGCGACGGCGACGTCGACGTCCTGGCGGGCACGTGGGACCAGCACGTGGTCGCGCTGTACGAGAACGACTGCGCGACGTCCGCTCCGACGACGTCCCCGCGGCCGACCGCGACGCCGACCGGTGCGCCGAGCGCGGCGCCGAGCCCCGGCCCGACGTCCGCCGCGCCGACGCTGACCTTCGATCCGACGCTCGCGCCGTCGCTGTCGCCGCCGCCGACCGCGGCGCCGACGCACGGCCTCTGCGAGCCCGGGACGTTCTCGCCGGACCGGTCCGCCGCGTCCTGCCAGCCCTGCGTGGCGGGCACCTTCGCCAACTCTACGGGCGCCTATGCCTGCGCCGTGTGCCCCGTGAACACGTTCAGCGTCGGCGGCGCGGCGACGTGCGCGGCGTGCCCGAGCGGGCGCCAGAGCGGCTTGGGAAGCGACATCTGCGGCTACTGCCTCCAGGGCCAGTACCAGACGCTCGGGTCCAGGGGCGAGAAGGTCTGCGTCGACTGCGACGCGGGCTTCTACTCGTCCGTGGGCCTCACGTGCGCCGCCTGCGGCGCGGGCCTGCACACGCCCGACGGCGTCGCCTGCGTCTACTGCGAGTCCGGGAGGTACAGCAACGGCTCGTCGAATGATGCCTGCTACGATTGCCCCGCGGGCACGGCCGCGGAGAGCGGCGCGGCCGCGTGCGCGCGCTGCGAGGCCGGAACTTGCGACGGCGGGGCTTGCGGCCAGGGCACCTACAGCTACGCGGCGGCGTCGGCGAGTTGCCTCGCCTGCCCCTTCCCCCTCGTCGCGACGACGTCGGCGGCGACGTACTGCGACGGCTGCGTCGCGGGCTACTACTGGTCCGAGGACGCGCACGCGGCGTTTCTGGAGAGCGACACGCACGAGGATGGCACCCAATGCGCGGCCTGCTGCGCGACATGCCCAGACGGCATGGTTTGCGACACGCTCGGCCTCAACGTGGAGACCGTCGGCATCGACGCGGGCTGGTGGCGCGGCTCCGTCGCGTCCGTCGAGGTCGAGGCGTGCGTCCGCCGCGGCAACTGCCCGGGGGGCGCGTCCCTCGGCGGCGACGACCTCTGCGACGACCACTCCGAGGGCATCCGCTGCAACGAGTGCGAGCGAGGGTACTCCATGGGCATCGACGGCTCCTGCTACGCCTGCGGCTCGTCGCGGAAGGTTCTCGTCGCGCTCGGCGTCGGCGCCGTCGTCGCGGCCGCGGCCGCGTACTTTTCGCGGCCCTACGCGGCCCGCGTGCCCTGGAAGAAGAGGCGCTGGTGGGTCACGACCCTCCTCGCGCTCTGGTACACCGCCCAGTCGAACGTCATCTTCTTCCGCATCGAGCGCCTCGACCCGCCGTCGCCGTTCCGCTACGTCGTCGCGGCCTTCGACTTCGTGACGCTGGGCTGGCTCGCGCGGCTCTTCTTCACGCCCTGCGGAGTGAACTTCTACGCGACGATCGTCGCCGTCACGGCGGCGCCCGCCGCGCTCCTCGTCGTCGCCGTCGTCGCCGCCGCGGCGCGCGCGGCGCTCCGCGGCGCCGACGTCGAGGGCGCCGTCGAGGGCTGCCTCGCGGCCTACGTCACGGCCTTCCTGCTCTGCCACGTGTCCCTCTGCGCGTCCATCGCGGCGTCCCGCAGCCGCGACGAATGTCGAGAGCTTTCGACGGGGAACGCGACGAACCGTCGTCACCGGCACGCGTCGCAGGTTCATCTTCGACTTCTTCCGCTGCGACGGCCCCTTCGAGCGGTCGCCGGGCCGGTCGCGGCGCGTGCTCGCGGTCGACTACGGCGTGTCTTGCGAGTCCGCGGCCTACCGCCGCGCCTACGTCTACATGTCGCTCGCGCTCGCGATCTACGTCTTCGGCGTGCCCCTCGCGCTCCTCGCGCGGCTCTGGGCGAACCGGCGGGGCGAGCCGCGGACGCCGAGCGAGCTCGCGGTCCGCGACGGCCCGCTCGCGGCGCTCGCGACGAAGTACAGCGCGCAGTTCTATTGGGTCGAGTTCGTCGACGTCTTGGAGCGCCTCCTGCTCTGCGGTTTGACCTTTTTCGTGTTTCCGAACAAGGCGGGCATGAGAGTCGCCGTGTGCCAGCTCTTCCTCGTCTTCGAGGTCTGGCTCGGCGCGCAGTACAAGCCCGTCGTCCGCGAGTCGCACCGGACCATCTCCCTCGCCTGCTGCGGCTACCTCGTCATCTGCGTCAACTACGCGGGCATCGAGCTCTCGGACGCGACGCCGAGCCGGCTCCAGGAGGCCGCGTTCAGCGCCGCGCTCTTCGCGGCGGCCGCGGCCGTCGCGGGGCTCGCTAGGTCCGCGTCGACGAGCGAGCGCTTCTACGGCCTCGTCGCCGCCGTGCAGAACTCGGAGCCCTTCGACGCGGCGAGCTTCGCCACCGCCTACGGGTCCGCGGCGACGGCCGCGAAGCTCCGGAAGACCGTCTACCACGCGGCGTGCGAGATCATCCGCGCGCCGACGGAGGAGACCTGGGCCTTCCTGAAATCGCACCTCCAGCCCCTCGACGTCGTCTGGGCCGACGCGCTGCCGACGCGCATGCTCCTCGCGGCCTACGGCGACGACCTCGGCTTCGACGAGGTCATCGCGGCGCGCGCGGCGGCGCCGCGGCGCGACCTCGCGGGCGTCTTCGGCGAGGCGCAGGCGGCGGCGCTCGCCGCGGCGGACAGGGCCGGCAGCCCGAGGAGCCGGATGCGGCGCAAAATGTCCTTCGGGGGCAGCCCGAAGCGGTCCGGCCGCGTCGCGGTCGACCCCGCGCGGCTCGCCGCGCGGCACGACTGGACGCCCTGGGAGGGCTTCCGCCTCGCGGCGCTCTGGGCCATGCGCGAGACCAAGGCCGAGATGGGCAGGAGGTGCGCCGCCTTCCTCGCGCTCGAGCCCTACGGGTCCCGGCTCCGGTCCGAGCGCGACGTCCGCGCGAGCGTCGAGCAGCCCCTGCTCCGGCTCAAAGAGGTCGCGGCGGTCACGGACCTCGTCGCGCCCGAGGGGGCCGCGCGCCTCGACTTCCTCGCCGACGTCGACCGGCTCTGCTTCCCGGAGCTGCTCAAGGCGCTCTCGACGGCCGCGTTCGACGAGCTCGAGGCCCACTTCCGCGAGCTCCTGCCGGGCATCCGGACCTTCGTCCACGGCGGCGGCGCCGACGACCGCGAGACGCCGCCGCCGCCGCCGCGGGACCGCCCCGAGTTTTCCCCGCGCGAGGACAACGCAAAGCGCGCGTCGTTCTGGGCGAACTGGCGGGGCGCGCCGCCCGCCGCGGACGACGCCGAGCTGCTCGAGAGCGGGGGCGTGGCGCTCGCGGAGACGAAGCGCGGCGACGACGACGCCGTCGTCGATCCGGAGGCGTGCCCGGTGGCGGCGGACGGCGTCGTCGTCGACGTTGACTCGTGGCCGACGCGGTGCCTCCTCAAATGCGCGCCGGCGGTGTCGATCAAGCGGACGACGCGCATGGCCGCCAAGGTCGACGAGTACGAGCGGGAGAAGGGGCCCGGGCGCTACCCCTACGCCGCGTTCATCGGCGATTCGCTCCGAGCGTCCGTCGTCTGCGACGACGCCGAGGCGTTCTGGAAGGCCTACGAGGCCCTCCGCGGCGACCCGGACGACGCGAAGCAGCGCTTCAAGGTGCTGCGGCTGAAGAACAAGCTGGGGGGCGGGCAGGAGCCCTTCGACTACCACCTCAACTGCAGCTTCCAGCCGTCGACGTTCAAGGCGCCCATCCAGGTCGAGGTCCAGATCTGGGCCGCGTCGATCATGGACCTCAACGACGTCAGCCACTGGCAGTACGAGGTCGCGCGCGCCGAGAACGTCACTGATTTCTAAAGAGGCTAATTAGCGGCGCGGGGCCCGCAGGTGAAGCGCTTCACGTCCGGCGGCGCGCACGCGGCGTCGAAGCAGAGCGCGCCGTGCTGCTTGCGGCCGTCGGTGAAGTACTTCGTCGTGCAGCCGGAGCCCGGGAAGGCCGGCCCGTCCGGGAAGGACGCGAACCAGGCCGGGTCGGAGTAGTAGGCCGC
>Ga0257106_1001397_pt1 | contig 12035 bp, 6 predicted proteins | sample LP_taG_3_FD_190177 | JGI IMG/M metagenome (GOLD analysis project Ga0257106, IMG submission 190177) | Marine microbial communities from Northeast Subartic Pacific Ocean, Canada - LP_J_2011_P26_10m | ecosystem: Environmental > Aquatic > Marine > Oceanic | place: Canada: Northeast Subartic Pacific...
AAACCTAAAAATCTATAAAGAAGGCCGGTGTTTGGGTTTTTATCGGTTACCCAATACTCGGTTGGTGTACTTTGGGCAGGAATATCGTCAACAACGACATTTTGCCCGCCTGTAACCCAACTAGTGCTACCACTAGTTGCAGAAGTAAACTTTCTAACTTCTTTGGTGCTAACAATATACGACAAAGGATTTGCGGAATACCCACTATGTTCATGATCAGGATAAATCCCATCATTTCCCGCAGCAAAAGCTTCTGCCTGTGTCATAACAACAGCAGTTTCCGTTGCCAAAGGTATCGAAATATTAGTTTCAACAGTACCATCATCATCACGCGTTACAGAAACAACGGTAGTATTAGAAATAGCAGATATAGAACCTTGTTGTTCGGTGTAAGGTGTCCCTGACTCAGTAACGATATACCCCCCAGTGGTCGCAGAAGTCAAGGCCACCTCTGGGTACTTCTGCAGGGGTCGATCGTGGGGACCGGTATACTCGGCGACCACGTTGGATTCCACTGAGATTTGGGGCTTTGATGTGTAGCTCACGTTCCCACTGACTGTGAGATCACGACCCACAGTAACGTTCGCGGTGGTGACGAGACCCGTGGTCGCATTCGTAAATTGGAGGGTGTTGCTGGTAGTGTTCCCAGAATTCGTGACACTCTGGAGACCGAAGGAAGCCCCAACAGTTATACCACCCACGGTCATCCCGAGGGCGTGAACGTTTCCTGAACGAACACGGAGGTTGGCATCCTCGATGTTCAAAAAGTTATTTGAACCACTCGCTGACATCTACTATTGATAAATGTTATTTTCTTACAAAGTGGGCTGCACTTTGGAGGAAAATTGTTATTCGTACAACACGTCAAAATGCCAACAAGTATACTGTGCTTTTATAGCCCCGTGCCGAAGTCGAGATACCTGGATCTGTCTGTTTCCCCGAACCTATAGTTTGAATTGGTGAGTTGTAATGCCAATCGTTTCCCCAATAACTCCAAAACGTGTGCGATGGATTGTTACTTCGCCAACTATCAGACTTCCCGTTCCCAACAGCAAGAGTTCCAGAATAGGCACATAACACCTGCGTATCGTTGTCACTATCATTATTGATACCCCAAATACAAAACTTATCGGGGAAAGCAGTACCCGTGTTAGTCTGAAAATTACCACCAGACTGAGAAACACCAGAGGAGGTTCCTGAATACCCACTACTACCTGCCGTAAAGTTTGTAACCGATGATGATTGGAATAGGTTATCATAACCTGCCCAATTTGAATTTTGCCTATTGTACAGATCCAATCTTTTTATGATTTGATTTAAACTCTCTGACCCTGTCCCAGAGCTCACCAAATCATACACGATGTAATGACTATGTGATGTCGGGTCGCTAATTGAACCATCGCCACTCACCAATGCTACCTTGGTTATACCAGTTTTTGTGAAAAAGGCGTTATACAGACCAACTGCGTCCCCTATAGCTGTCCGCCCATTCGCACCCGTACTACTGGCTGTACATGATTGCCATGTCGATGTGCCCGGGTTCCCAAAGGAAGACGCGCTGGAGGTAGTTTTTGTTCCGTCTGTCTTCATGATAATTTCCCATGGAGCTCCGATAGTTTTATTCAAAAAATTTGTAAATCGAATAGTCCCTGATGCTGGTATCGACGTACCATCAGTAAACAATGTACCTCGTAATTCGGTAAATCCGTGTGGTAATGTTTTATCTGCAGATACAGATATAGCACTTAAACTTATCGGGTACGCAGACATTATATAATACCATGAGAAGATTTAAGTTCGTCCATTTCGCTTTTCAATTCTTTTATGGCTTCTATTATCAAACCTGCCATATTTCCATATGCGAGTGCGTACATCGTGTCCTCTGAACCTCTTACAACTTCTGGGAGAACTTCCTTTACTTCCTGTGCCATACACCCAGATGAAGCCTGATCGTTGTGTGTGTACATGTACCCATTGATCTTACTTATTTTTTCTAAAGCACCCTCTATTCTTTTGATATCAGATTTCAGACGTCTATCAGAAGTTACGACAACATCCGTCGTAGCACGAATAGTTCCTACGACGTCTAAAGTGTAATCCGGACTCGTCGTCCCGACCCCAACCCTATCATTCACTGAATCGACAAAGAGGGTATCGGTATCCACTGAAACGTTCCCCGTAGCACGAATAGTTCCTACGACGTCTAAAGTTTCACCTGGAGTCGTCGTCCCGACCCCAACCCTATCATTCACTGAATCGACAAAGAGGGTATCGGTATCCACTGAAACGTTCCCAGTTGTATAAGAAAGGTCGGACCCCGTCGTTGTCCATGGAGAGGACGCAAATGGGGCTCCATTTTGATTGAATGTTCCGAAGAAGTTTATATCACCGGTAACTGTTAAATCGGTTGAAACGTAGGCGTTCCCCACGACGTGTAGATTGGACGTGGGTCCGCCGACATCGACCCCGACCCCGACACTTCCTGTAGTTGTGTCGATGACCGTGTTCGATGAAGCCCCGACGAACGTGATTTTGTCGACACTCTTGAAATCGAGTGTGCCTTGGGAACTCTGCATCGTATCTACTATTGATAAATGTTATTTTCTTACAAAGTGAGAGGCACTTGGGAGGAAAAGGTTAGGCAGATGGAATTGGGGGCCACTCAACACCCGTGAGGTTTCCATCTTCATCGAGATCCGGTGAAGACATACCTGGGAGGTCACGGAGATGCTGGCGGTAACGTTTCCATTTTTTAAAGGTTTCATCGTTTATGGGGTAATCCCTCATCGCGTACTTATCTGTGGAAGGAATCAATGCGTCCCGCTCAGAACGGAGTTTAGTCATGGCCTCAACTTTGCGTTTTTGTACGACTTCTGCGGCAGCAATTTCTTCTGGGGTGGGTAGAGGAGTCCCGTCAGTCGATAAGTCTGACATATACTATATACTTGATATTTAAAGTTCTGTAATCGTAACTGAACCGGGACCGTCGTGAACATTTTGATCTTCACTCGTGACCGTGAAGAATGTAGCCTTGTATGACCCCCCACCTCCCCCAACATAGGGGAGGTTAACAGACCCCCCACCACCGGAGTAACCGCCACCACCACCACCGTGGGTGAGGCCATGTCTCCCCCCTCCCCCGAAACCACCTTGCCCATAGGAGTTGTCAGTACCCCCTATCCCTCCGTTGGTAAACGACGATGCAGTCGAGCCGGTGGAAGTGAAGAAACCTGCACCCTGGTTATTATCATACCCAGATGTACCTGCGTTGCCGGAACCACCACCTGCGACGCCGCCCGTGCCTATTTGTCCACTTGTACCTAAATTAGCGTTACCAGTGGCGGCCACTCCATAGGTAGAGTGACCACCCCCACCCCCACCTGCGATGACGATGATAGATGCATTGGTATTATATGGAGATCTCACGACAAATGTCCCACCACCACCACCGTGCGATGCACTGTTGGTCGCATTTATACATGTCTGACCAACTAGTATATAAATGACCTCACCCATAGTTAGAGTACAAGTACCAGTAATTCGAGCACCGTACCCTCCCTGATTCGTAGCACGCGAACCAGATCCATACGCCGCGATTCTATACGATTTAGTATCAGGAACGGTCCATAGCTGTATTCCACCCATAAATCCACCCACGTTAAAAAAATTAGAATTACCAACCCACTCTGTCGTACCACTAGTACCGTAACCAGTAGAAGGACTCTGTAATTGGGAGAGATTAGGACCTGACCGTCCATATACACCCGCATTCGTAAACGTGAACGGGGAGGTAAAGTTGTAGAGTACTGATGTCCCCACGATATCAACTGCTCTATCCGTGAACAGCCCAGTGGCAGTATCAGTCAATCGGAATGTTACGGGAGTTGTAACACCATCTTGATTCGCCGCAATTTGACCTGATATCACACCGCTTTCTGTAAGAGCGAGAGGTGATGGTAAGGCGTTAACCCCTGTGCTAACAACGGTGAATTTCCTATTGAAACCACCACCACCATCTGTACCTACGAGTGTGTGAGTCGTGGTCGCAGCAATATTGAAGTTTAGGGTCGCACCAGCCGCGGGGGAAGTCCACCCAACCGGAAACCCAATCGCGGCAGTACTGGTTCCGGTCAGACCTGAGGTGCTGTTGACTTTAACTTTATAGGGTTGATTTGCGATGGTGAAGGCACCACTCGCCCCGAGTGTCCCCATTTTAAAAGTCACTTGGCTCCCAGCGGCGTTCGGTGTCACGTTGGAAACACTGTACAAACTTCCATCGGCACCTTCCAATTGGACCGTCGATCCACTAACAATACCCGTACCGGTAGCCGTGAATATTTGGGTTGATGAATCTAAGATTTCTGTTGTTGCGTCAAAGATGTAGACGGCACCAGAGTTGGTACCATTCGTGTCCTCGAACGGTGCCCCTATGACAACCCTCGACCCATCCGCGCTAATAGTGACACTGCTACCCAAGGCGTCACTCTGGCTAGAATCAATTACAGCCGCCAACAACTTCGCATCTTGAGACCACGTCGAACCATTGTAGGTGAAGGTATATGCGGCACCGGTGTCGGTGCCAATTGATGGGGTGTCCTCTGATTTTGCCCCCACGATAAGCTTCGTCCAGTCATAGTTTATGGAGATGGCCACACCGAAATTGTCAGTCGCCTCACCGTCCGATGATATAATTTTCTGTTGTTCAGACCACGACCCATTACTGTAGATGTAATGGTAGACGGCACCAGCGGTGACCGTACCATTACTCTTACCCGTCGCCCCCACAAGCATCTGGGTCCCGTCAGCGTTCATTGCGACGCTGTGACCGAAACTGTCCCAATCCGCAGCATCCCCCCGTTCAACCTTCGTACCCAAATCCCAAGACCCACTACTATTACTATAGGTGAAGACATAGACGGCACCTCGGGCACCGACACCCGTGTTCGACTTGTAAGACCCTACGACAACCGTCGTCCCGTCTCCGGACATGGCCATATGATTGGGTCCTAGGTTACTGCCTGGTGCACCGAACCGGTAACCCGCCTGCCCATCCGCTGCGACAATCTTCGTACCCGTATCCCAAGACCCACTACTATAGGTGAAGATATAGGCGGCACCGGCGTCGGTTCCTTTATCGTCATCGTTCGGTGCCGCTACGATAATCTTCGTCCCGTCATCGTTCATGGCGACATGTGTGCCGAAACCGTCACCCACCGACGCACTACTCGGTGGTGAAAACTTTACCTCTGAACCCCATGACCCACCGCTGTAGGTGTACAGGTAGGCGTAACCGGTGGTATTTCCCCACCCCTTCTGCCCTACGAGAAGCTTCGTCCCCGAGCGGTTCATTGCGAGGCTGGAACCAAAACTATCATCATTCACCGTATCTGACCCTTGTGTCTTCACCGGTGAACCCCACGACCCACCACTGTAGGTATATGTATAGACGGCACCGTCGTTCACCGCGTTTGTAGTTTCGGCAGATGCTGTGACAAACTTCGTCCCATCCCCTGTTATGACGGAGTACTTACCGACGTAATCGTTTGCCGCACCACCACTTATCGTAAACTTCGCACCCGTAACACCAACAAATCCAGCCGCCTGTCCACCACTACTAAGTGTGGTTAACGGCGAAATACCAGTGATCGTGGGTGGTTGGGCGATAGGGGCCCACCCCACCGCTGCGTACGCTTCCATGAACCCAGTTGTGGAGTTGTACCGAATCGTACCCAAAGTAGGGTTCGCTGGTCTCTGCGCTGTAGTCCCACTGCCTAGAGTGCTACCCCCTGTTCCAGTGACCACAAGGTCTGTTGACTCAACCCGACCTGAAACCATCAGTTCAGCCGTTGATGAGATACTCATCGTAGCTCCCATACCCGCGTGTTGTGTACAGTAATAGTAAAGTGTTGTAGGGGCACCCGCTGGGACTACAAACGTTCTCTTTTCATTACTTCCATATGTACCCGTAGTTGTTATACCCGTATCGTATGCATCACCAGTGGCAGTTTCTGAAATTCTAAAAGGGTGACCCGATAGTGTCGAACTAGATAGATCAAAAATATACGTTTGGTGTTGGTGTAATTGTAAAGTTGGACGATCTACACCATTGATCTCATACTTACCGTTGCTGCCAACCTTGACCACAAATGTCTTAGTAGTTCCAATCGTGACTACATTACTCACCGAGGCAGCCCCAGTAACGGTCAAATCCTTCCCCACCGAGACGTTCCCCGTGGTGGTGAAGGCTGTGTGGGTGTTGGTGAATTGTATGGTGTTGGACGTAGTATTCCCCACGTTGGCGGTCGTCTCTAGACCTGGGTACGAGTTCACGAAGATTGAGCCAATCTTGATATTTTGGGTCTCCAAGTTGGAGGTCCTGAGGGTTGCGTTCTTGATATCCAAGTTACCTTGGGGGGTCTCGATAGGCATCTCGTCTACTATTGATAAATGTTATTTTCTTACAAAGTGGGTTGCACTTGGGAGGAAAAGGTTAGGCAGATGGAATTGGGGGCCACTCAACACCTGTCAGGTTTCCATCATCGTCGAGATCTGGTGAAGACATACCGGGGAGGTCACGGAGATGTTGGCGGTAACGACCCCATTTTTTACGGGTCTCTGGATTTATGGGGTAATCCCACATTACGTACTTATCTGTGGAAGGAATCAATGCGTCCCGCTCAGAACGGAGTTTGGTCATCGCATCGACTTTGCGTTGTTCTATGACTTTTTGAGCAGCAATTTCCTCTGGTGTGGATTCGATAGCATTCACTTCCATATAGTGTATATTGATTTTATAATTGGGTCACGATGACGTAACCATGGCCGGTATTAGCACCGGTCGAATTTGACTGATTAGTACCACTATTATAGGAACCACCACCACCGCCATTCATGACTTCGTCGGCGCTGTTCCCAGGACTTGCGACCCCTCCTCCTCCGGAGTATCCTCCTCCACCCGCACCCCCTCCAAAACTAGCAGCACCACCACCACCAAATCCACCGTCACCTCTTGAGTATCCTCCGCCGAAAGCGGCGCCCCCTGTACCCCCATTTGTAAATGATAATGCAGCAGATCCGGCTGTGGCGGTCGAACCACTATGCAAGCCTTCCCCATCCCCACTAAATCCAGCACCTCCACCGGAGGCATAAATCTGGCTATCATTCGTACCACCATTCCCACTCGTCCCACCAAGTCCTGTAGTCCCCGAGGTCGTGGTTTCAGCATCCTGACCATTATTACTAGTCGTTCCATCTCTTCCTGCGTCGATCGTAGTGTCGGGCGTACCACCACCCCCACCAGCGATGACCAGTATCGAACCGGTTGAGTCATACGGTGAACGTACTACAAAAGTCCCTCCGGCTCCACCGTTGGACATATAGTAGAATTTGGTGCCGACTCCAATTTCGTGTTTCTGTCCAACTAATATATGAATAATTTCACCGTGGGTCAATGTAAAGTCTCCTCTCATACGAGCACCCGAGCTATAATGCGCGCCAGCCCCAAACGCCTCAATCCGATACGTCCCCGACACTGGAACCGTCCATTCTTGGATTCCTGCCGTAACGTTCAAATTACTGGTATAACCCGTCCAGCCCGGTGAATACGCGTCAGACCCATTGGTTAAATCTGTGAGTGTTGGACCTGTCCGTCCCGTAACACCCGCATTCGTGAACGTGAACGGATTTGGGCTAAAGACGTAGAGGTCTGAAACCCCCACGATCTTGATTACTCTATCTTCGAACTGTCCACTACCGTTATCGGTCAATCGGAATGTTACGGGAGTTGTAATATTCAATTGATCTGCCGCAATTTGACCGTTTATCACACCCCCGGCGGTCACCGGTTGAAGGCCCGATGGTAAGGCCTGAACAGCAGACAGGGGTGATATAGAGAACGTCCTATTGGTACCACCACCACCATCTGTACCTACGAGTGTGTGAGTCGAGGTACCTGAAATATTGAAGTTTAGGGTCGCATCAGCCGCGGGTGAGGTCCACCCAACCGGAAACCCAATCGCGGCAGTACTGGTTCCGGTCAGACCCGAGGTTGAGCTAACTTTAACTTTATAGGGTTGATTTGCGATGGTGAAGGCACCACTCGCCCCGAGTGTCCCCATTTTAAAAGTCACTTGGGTCCCAGCGGCGTTCGGGGGGGTCGCATCGACAACGTTGTATAGGGTTCCATCGGCACCTTCCAGTTGTACCGTCGATCCACTGACAATACCCGTACCGGTAGCCGTGAATACTTGGGTTGATACATCTATGATTGTCGTATCAGAAAAATCATAGTAAAAAGCGTGTCCGCTATTATTATGAGGTGTGTCGTCCAACCGCGCCCCGATAAGGGCACGGGTTCCATCTCCAGATATCGCTACAGAGGAGGCCCCACCGAAATTGTCCCCAACGGTCGGGCTATGATGGTAAATAGTCTGTACATATGCCCACGTGGCATTAGTCCTCTTGAAGTATAAGACTTTCCCTATTTCGGACCCCAGATTACCCTCACCAGTATCGTTATGAACCCCTAATAACGCATGCGTCCCATCCGAGCTAAGACGCAACCCTGCCGAAACTCCTAACAAATCACCCGCTGATGAGTCGGGGTCCACCAATGTCTGTTGAAATACCCATGAATTCAAAGACCTTACATAAATGTGTGCATTACCGTTGTGGTCGACGACGGGTGCGCGTGGCTCACCAACAAAGACGTAATTTGCATCTTGAGAAATCCCTACGGAACTGCCGAAATTGCCATCATTTGCCGGTGAGGGGGAGATAAGTGTGGTTCGAAGGGTCCATGAACCACCCGAATAAACTCCATCCGCCGATCCCGAATATTCATAAACATATACCAAACCTTCCCTGTTAACGGTGTTTGTTGTCAGAGACGCCCCAATTACGACTACCTTCCCATCTAATGACATTTCTACCGTGTATCCGAAGTATTGGCGAACGACGCCTCCGACGCTGTTTGGAGGTGTGATGGTGCCATAATATGTCCAATTATCTGTGATCGCAGCCCTCGAATACACATCAACTATTCCTCGGTAGGAATTATAATTGTACTGACCCACAACCATATTTAGTCCATTCCCTGCCATAGACGTACCACGTGCCGTATCAACACCGCCCCAGACCGCACCAGAGGTATTGCCACGCGGGTTAGTAATTCCACTCACGTAGGAGTATGTAGTCCCGTTAAACCTCCATGTGGATACCATACCGGCCTGGTCTTGCCCACCCTGTTGGGCAAATCCTGCTCCAATTACTAGTGCCTGTCCATCAGAGCTTAGACTGATAGCGGATCCAAATTTGTCGTCGGTCGCCGCCCCACTAGGTATATTTTCATGTTGGATTTGTGTCCATTGGTTTGTGGCCGTATTTCTCTTAAACATAGTAACCGTACCCGACCTAATTCCCCCACCCATATCATCAATTGCACCGATGGCAGCATAATTACCATCCGAAGACATTCCGATCACAGTACCGAATTGGTCACCTGCTAATGCGTTGGAGTGAATTAGGTCTTGGTGCTTGTTCCACCCAAAAGTCGTCCCACCACTAGTAAATGTACTTAACGGCGAAATACCCGTGACCGTGGGTGGTTGGGCGATAGGGGCCCACCCCGCCGCTGTGTACGCTTCCATGAACCCAATTGTGGAGTTATACCGGAGCATACCGTTAACCGCGGGCACAGGTCTCTGCCCCGTATCCCCACTGGGAACGGTTAAGGATCCCGTTCCACCCACAGGGAGAATGTAGGAAGAACCACCTTGTGTTAGGTTCCCAGTAAAGTTGATGTCACCCACAACATCTAGGAAACTACCCTTGATAACACCATTTACGTCTAGGGTTGCCGTCGGTGTATTCGTGAGGATACCAACCCTAGAAGTTGAGGTATCCACAAAGAGATCGTGATTCGTAGTTCCAACCTCAATGTTGGACGTCGTCGTCAAAGCTGTGTGTTGGTGGAGGAATTGTATAGTCGATCCAGTCGACGTGGTGGTCACAACCTCCAACTGTCCCAATTTTAGACCATCGGCGTGCACGTTACCGTATACCCTGAGGTTCGCGTCTTTGACATCGAGGAAAGTATCTTCTGGGGCAGTAAAGGACATCTACTATGGAGGGAGGTTTTTTTAAACGAAAAAGTCCGAAGGACTTTGTTTGATACGAGTGGCTCCGCCACTCGGTGCGGGGTTTCTTACAAAGTGGGTTGCACTTGGGAGGAAAAGGTTAGGCAGATGGAATTGGGGGCCACTCAACACCTGTCAGGTTTCCATCATCGTCGAGATCTGGTGAAGACATACCGGGGAGGTCACGGAGATGTTGGCGGTAACGACCCCATTTTTTACGGGTCTCTGGATTTATGGGGTAATCCCACATTACGTACTTATCTGTGGAAGGAATCAATGCGTCCCGCTCAGAACGGAGTTTAGTCATCGCATCGACTTTGCGTTGTTCCACGGCTTCTCGGGCAGCAATTTCCTCTGGTGTGGATTCGATAGCATTCGCTTCCATATAGTATATAATTGATTTTATATTTTGGTGATGATGACACTACCATGACCCGAGTTCCCACTCGATGCACCGGCGGAATTTGACTGATTAGTTCCCGAGTTATAGGAACCTCCACCTCCACCATTCTTCGGCGAGTCTACGCCACTGCCAGTACTTGAGACCCCTCCTCCTCCGGAGTATCCTCCTCCACCCGCACCTCCCCCATAACTAGCAGCAGCACCACCACCAAATCCACCATCACCTCGAGAGTAAGTGCCGGCATCCGCCCCCCCTGTACCCCCATTTGTAAATGATAAGGCTGCGGTTTGAGGATATGAATACCCAGAATAAGAGGGTAACCCATCCCCAGAAAATCCACCACCTCCACCGGGCGCGTATCCCCCCGAGAGACCAGAAGCTACGAGGTTCAGACCACCACTCCCACTCGTCCCACCAGCTCCTGTATCCCCCGAGTTCGTGGTTTCAGCATCCTGACCATTATTACTAGTCGTTCCGTGACGCCCTGTGGTGTTTGGGGAACCATCCGAGGTCCACGTGGTGCCACCACCCCCACCAGCGATGACCAGTATCGAACCGGTTGAGTCATACGGTGTTCTAATTACAAAAGTTCCACCACCCCCTCCTGCACCGACCGTGTCTCCATAATGGTAGCTGCTCGATAGGCCGACGATTGATTTCTGACCTACTAGTATTTTAATGATTTCACCACGTGTCAGGTTGAAATCTCCACGCATAATAGCACCAGTACTACCACCAGAACTAGCAGCCCCAGCCGCCGTTATCTGGTACGTTCCAGACGTAGGAACAGTCCATTCTTGGATTCCTGCCGTAACGTTCAAATTACTGGTATAACCCGTCCAGCCCGGTGAATACGCGTCAGACCCATTGGTTAAATCTGTGAGTGTTGGACCTGTCCGTCCCGTAACACCCGCATTCGTGAACGTGAACGGGAACGCCATTGTGTAGAGTTCTGAAGTCCCCTTGATATTGATTACTCTATCTGTGAACAGTCCAGTGGTGTTATCGGTCAATCGGAATGTTACAGGAGTTGGAATATTCAATTGATCTGCCGCAATTTGACCTGATATCACACCCCCGGCGGTCACCGGTTGAAGGCCCGATGGTAAGGCGTTACTCCCGGGTGCTAGAGAGAAGGTCCTATTGGTACCACCACCACCATCTGTACCCACGAGTGTTAGAGTCGAGGTACCTGAAATATCGAAGTTCAGGGTCGCCCCAGCCGCGGGTGAGGTCCACCCAACCGCAAACCCTATCGCGGCAGTACTGGTCCCGATCAGACCCGAGGTACTGTTAACTTTAACTTTATAGGGTTGATTTGCGAGAACCCAAGCTCCCGATCTACCAAAAAATTGTACATTATTGAGTATAATATCATAGTTCGCAGCCGTGAACTTTGACTTTATTACCACTCTGAAATAAGAGAATGCTTCAGTTGACCCCGGGGATAGTGTTGTGACATTTGTGGACAGAGTCGTCCCCGTCCCAGCATGAAG
>Ga0257106_1001398_pt1 | contig 12022 bp, 5 predicted proteins | sample LP_taG_3_FD_190177 | JGI IMG/M metagenome (GOLD analysis project Ga0257106, IMG submission 190177) | Marine microbial communities from Northeast Subartic Pacific Ocean, Canada - LP_J_2011_P26_10m | ecosystem: Environmental > Aquatic > Marine > Oceanic | place: Canada: Northeast Subartic Pacific...
GCCCGTCTTCGCGAGGTCGTTCTCCATCTGCTTGATGGCGATCTGCACGACGCGGTGCGCAGCCGCGGCGAAGCCGGCGAGAAGGCCGAGGATGAGAAGGACGCGGGTGAAGAAGAGGCCGAGGATCGACGCCACGAGCCACCCGACCATCCGGAACGGCCACATCAAGATTGCAAAAATACCGCCGATGAAACCGCGGCTGCCGTTTCGCTCCCGCACGGGCCTCACCTTGACGTACCGCTTGGTGCCCAAAAGCCGCTCCGTCCTGCTCTCCACGACATCGCTGTCGTCAGGGGGCTGGACGCGGCCGGTGCCGGGGTAATGCTTGGGCTTGATCGGCTCCACGCCCTTGGACTTAGGGGTCACGGGCTCTGACTTTTCCGCGAGTTTGCGAGCGTTTCGGAGCGTCTTCATCGCCGCGACGTTGGACTCGGGGAGGCGGCCCATCTCCTTCATCACCTTGTCCTCGAGCTGTGCGCGCTTAGCGGCGAGCACCTGCGCGAGCCGTTCGGTGTCTTCGTCCGCGGTGGTGTTGCACAGGCCGGTCTTCGGAAGGACGAACGACGGCGCCAAACAGCACTTGCCGGACTTGTCCGTCTGCGCCGCCGCGTAGGAGCAACCGCCGTCGCAGCCAACCGCCGCGCCGCCGCCGCACACACCCTTGCAGTCGATCGTCGTGTCGCCCTTGCACCGGCCCGAACAATCCTGGACGGCGCCGCTGTCGCAAACCTCGTCGCATCCGACGATACCAGGGCCCTGGCACCGGATCACCTGACGCTTACCGCAGTGGTTCACTCGTTGCCGGTAGCCGTGTCCGCACCGAACGGAACACGCGGTCCACTCGCCCCACAGCGTCTGCCTGCATCGTTCCCCCCATCGCAACGACCCGCGCGATAGCTTGGGCGCGACGGCCTGAGGTAGGTCGCCGTACAGTTCCGGGTACGTGCAGAAGTAAACGGCGGGGCGCCACGCGTAGGTGAGGAAAGCGCCGAACGCTTTGCGCGGGGCGTTCGTGATTGGCGATAGCGATCGGCCCCATTCGTCGACGGTGGGTCCGATGGCTTCATCGTACGACTCCTTGAAGGTGTACATCGCGTCGTCCACGGCGTCCACCACCGCATCCTTGGCCTTCACCAACGGCGGCTCGAGGCCGTCCCACACGAAGTCCAGGAAGGGCAGGGCGTATCGCAGCGGAGGGCCCACGACTGTCCACGAAAGTCGGAGGCAATTCACGGTTCCGCGGTAGGTGTACGCCGCGGATGACTTGACGCTCGCCCACGCCTCCGGGATCATCATGACGTCGGCGTACTCCGCCGCGATGGGAGCCGCGAGGTCGATGGCTCCGTCGGTGGTGTACCAGACGGCGTACTGCGTCGCTTTAGCCGTCCCGGAGATGGCGTCCAGGGTCTTCCTGCAGGTGAGCCTTGAGAAGTGGTACGAGGCGGTGGAGACGCCGAGGAATCGGTCGACGTTGTGGATGTCCTCGAGGACGCCGTCGCCGAAGAGGACGTTCTTGACGTTTGTGAGGTTGAGCATCTGGGCATTTCAGGGTTGGGGGGATGGGCAGGCGGTTGGTGAGCACACGTGTGTGAGCGGTCGGTGGGGAGCGCATTTGATTTGGCAAGAAACACTCGTGATTTCGGGTTGGGGCGTCGCCAAGCTCGGGGGCGCCCGGGTCGGCGCGTGGGTGGGTGTGTGATGTATTCGAGGGCACGTACCGCGCTCTGCTCCGGCGGGGGCGGGGACCCGAACACGCTGCCGTAGCATGACGTCGCGACGGCGACGATGGCGTAGGCTTGCACGATGGCGAACGCGGCGTTGAGCGGGGTGTGCCTGGAGCCGCCCGCGCCGTCGTCGGCGTCGTCCCCGCGCCGGCCTCTGCGGCCGAGGCGGGTGACCACCTTCGCGGGCTTCTTACCGACGACCGTCGAGCCCATCGTGGGTCTTGGGTCGGTCGATGAGGTGCGTCGCGGGTGACGGTAGGTGTGAGATCGGTCGGGGGCGCGAAGTTGGTGGTTACACGCGGGTGGTCTGGGCCCAAATTTGTCATTGAGTTAACTCAAGGAAATAGACCGTCAAAAACGGCACCAAGCAGTGCGCGCAGATCTGAATTGCCGCCGACGATCGCCCTCCCGCAAACCGCCTCCGCGCGGTCCACGGCTCGTGCATCCACCATGAGCCCGATCGCCGGGCACCACCGTAAGCGGGACGATGTCCACCCCCTCGAGGGCGCCTTCGGCTCCTTCGCGCGCGTCGCCGTCCTCGCGATCGCCGCCTACTTCGCCTACGACATCCGCCTCTTCGCGGTGCGCGAGTACGGCCGGATCATCCACGAGTTCGACCCGTGGTTCAACTTCCGCGCCACGCAGTACCTGGCGGACAACGGGTGGAAGCGGTTCAGCACCTGGTTCGACTACATGAGCTGGTACCCGCTCGGCAGGCCCGTGGGCACCACCATCTACCCCGGCATGCAGGTCACCGCGGTGTCCATCTTCAACGCTCTCAAAGCGCTCGGATCCAACTACGCAATGTCCTTAAACGACGTCTGCGTGTTCTTCCCGGCGTGGTTCGGCGCCGTCGCCACCGTGCTCGTCGCGTTCCTCACCGCGGAGTGCTCCGGATCCGCCAACTCCGCCGTCATCGCCGCGCTCGTCATGTCCATCGTACCCGCGCACACCATGCGATCCGTCGCGGGGGGATACGACAACGAATCACTCGCCGTCACCGCCATGTGCCTCACCTTCTTCGTCTGGTGCCGCGCGTTGCGAAACGAAAAGAGCTGGTGGATCGGATCACTCGCGGGGGTGGCGTACGTGTACATGGTCGCCGCGTGGGGAGGGTACACCTTCGTTTTGAACATGGTCGGTCTACACGCCGCCACGCTCGTCCTGGTCGGCCAGTACTCGCAGTCGCTGCACAAGGCGTATTCGCTCTTCTGGATAATCGGAACCTTGGGCGCGATCCAGTTCCCGGTCGTCGGCCTCGCGCCCATCAAGAGCCTCGAACAGCTCGGCCCCGCGTTCGTCTTCCTCGGCATGCAGGTGCTCGAGGTTGGCGAGCGGATGGTAAAGTCAAAAAAACTGACGGGCGCCGACGCGTGGCGAGCTCGCATCAACGTCTACGCCTGCGCCTTCGTCGGCGCGTGCGTCGGCATCGCGGCGCTGGCGCCCACCGGCTACTTCGGCCCGCTCTCCGTCCGCGTCAAGGGCCTGTTCAAGATGCACACGCGCACCGGTAACCCGCTCGTGGACTCCGTCGCGGAGCACCAGCCCGGTACGCCCGACGCGTATTGGCGGTACCTCCACTACTCTTATTACGTCGCGCCTCTCGGTTTCGTCGTTAGTGCCGCGCACTACGTGAAGACCAGGGACGCGTCCGCGCTGTTCCTGCCGCTGTACGCGATGACCGCGTACTACTTCGCCAACCGCATGGTCCGCCTGATCATCTTCCTCGGGCCCATCGCGTCTTCACTCACCGGCGTGGGCGCCGGGTACCTCCTCGACGACATCGCCGATAACATCCGCTGGCTCCAGAAGCATCTCTTCGAGGACGGGCCCGAGGGAGCTTCAGAAGACGATGAAGATAAGGACAAGGACGCGCCCAAGGCATCGAACGGCAAGGATAAGCCCGCTCCGTTCTCGCCCAACGTGTCGAGGAAGGGCGGCAAGAAGGCTGCCAAGGCGGCTGGCAAGGTCGGGTCCGCGTCAGTCGCCGACGACTTGAAGGCGAAGTTCGTCGAGCCCTTCCGCGAGCGGTACAACTCGAAGAACGGCCGCGGCGCGCGCTCGTTCGTGTGCATCGCGCTGCTGCTGTGGGGCGGGCGGCACGTCAGGCAATTCTGGGACTACTCGCACATGATGGCGCGCGGCATGTCGCAGCCGTCCGTCATGTTCAAGGGCACCCTCCAGGACGGTCGCACCGTCATGGTCAAGGATTACGTCGAGGCGTACCACTGGCTCCGCGATAACACCCCGGAGGATGCCCGCGTCATGGCGTGGTGGGACTACGGGTACCAGATCGCGGGCATGGCCAACCGCACGTCCATCGCCGACGGAAACACGTGGAACCACGAGCACATCGCCAACCTCGCCAGGTCCCTCACCGCCCCCGAGGAGAAGGCGCACCGAGTCATTCGGCACCTCGCCGACTACGTGTTAGTCTGGGCGGGCGGCGGCGCGGACGACCTCGCCAAATCCCCGCACCTGTTCCGCATCGGCAAGTCCATCGGGCACACGACCGGCACCGTGGACATGTACGAGATCCAGTCCAAGTTTGGCGTGGACCAGTACGGACGGCCCACGCCCATGATGGCCAACTCGCTGCTGTACAAGCTGGTGTCGTTCCAGGGTAAGGTTTCCGAAGAGCGGTTCCGTGAGGTGTACACATCAAAGTTCCGCAAGGTGCGCATCTACGAGGTGGTCAACGTGTCGATGAAGTCCAGGAACTGGCTTAAAGATCCCGCGAACCGCATGTGCGACGCGCCGGGGTCGTGGTATTGCCCGGGGCAGTACCCGCCCGCGCTGGCAAAATTTACGGGAATCATCAAACCGGCGTATCGAATGCCGGCGTTCGCGAAGCAGCAGATGGAGGAGCGCGCGAGGCGTGATGCGGAGAAGAAGGAGGCGGCGGCGCAGAAGGCGGCGGAGATGAAGGCTGCGGAGGAGCTGAGGAAGGCGACCTCTGCTGAGGAGGGCGAGACCGCGCACACGGAGCTGTAGTCTGGGCATTTTCCCATTTTATTGAATTGAATTGACTTTGCCTCGACAAAAGTAGGCGCCTCGATCTCTCGACGGTTAACCCAGGTAGTGCTTATGCCATCGCCACACACCGAGGCCGCCCCGCACGGGACCTCAGGACATAGATCTCGCGCGAAGCTCGAATCCTTCGGATCGATGAAGGAGAAGCGTAAGTCGTCCACCGGCGATGCGCCGACCCCAAAGTCCGGCGGCGCGAAGAAGCCAAAGACCCCGTCCAAAAAGGCGGCGGTTGAGGAGGAGAATGACACCGGCACACCTGGGGTTCTCCTGAACGACTGCGAGCGCGCGTACCTGGCGTGGATGAAGAAGAAAGGGGTGAAGCTCAACGGCGTCTCCATCGGCCGTTTTCCCCACACGGGCCGCGGATGCGTCGCCACCCGCGACATCAAGGAGGGCGACGTCCTCGTCGAGGTGCCCGACGATGCCATCATAACCGCCGACAGCTCCGTCGCGGGATCCGCGCTCGAAGCCTTCGGCCTCGGCGGCGAGGCCCTGCTCCACGAGTACTCCCCGCGGCTCGAGCGCGAGGCTCTCGTGCTCGCGGTCATGGCGGAGATGTCGTTGGGAGACGAATCGGAGTTCGCGCCCTACCTCGCGGCGCTCCCGACGCTCCGAGCGACCCATTCGCCCCTCGGATGGTCAGGCGCCGAACTCGCCGAGCTCGAGGGAACCTCCGCGCTCAACCGAATGAACGCCGAGGATGAAGACCTCGAGCTCCCGAGCATGACCGCCGACCACTGGAGGTTCGTCGCGCGGCCTTTCCTCGAGCAGAACCCTCCGTTCGCCGCCATGCCCGGCGCCGACGCCGACGACGAGGATGCCGAAGATCTCGCCGAGGAAAACGCCCGGAAGATGTACCTTCACGCCGCCGCGCTCGTCGCCGGGTTCTCGTTCACGCTCGGGGAGGACGACGACGACGTCGATGACGACGATTCGGATTCCCAGGTGAGCACCGGCGGCGACACCGCGCAGGCCATGGTCCCGTTCTGGGACATGCTCAACCACGCGGACCCGGAGTCGTCCTCCGTCCGATTGGACCACGACGAGGACGGTGAGACGCTGCGGATGATCGCGGTCCGTCCCATCGCCAAGGGCGAGGAGGTGTTCAACACGTACGGCGCCGCCGGGGATGCGGAGCTGCTCAGACGGTACGGCTTTGTCATGCGTCGCAACCCGCACGGGGGCGGCGTGGAGGTTAGCGCCGAGGAGTGCCTCGCGGCGGCGGAGTTTTCGAGGTTCGAGGCGGACGTTCACGAGAACTCCGACTCCGACTCTGAATTCGACGACGAGGATAGGGACGACGACGACGACGACGACGAATCTGACGGTGATTCTGACGGTGAGATGGACGGTAAGATGCCGCCCATGAGCGACACCGAGGAGGATGAAGAGGATGACGAAGACGACGAGGACGACGAGGACGACTCCGGGGACGAAGAGCCGATGTTGACGGACTTCCGCCCCGGCGCGCTGGATCCCGAGGAGACCCTCACGCGACTCCGCATGCTCCGTCGATGGGGAGTCATGCGCAACAGTAAGCAGACGTTCCAGATCTCTCGCACCGGTAAGCCGTCGCTCGAGCTCAGATACGTCGCCAGGGTTCTCTCCATGAACAGGTTCCAATTCCGGAGGCTGCTAGCCGCGGATGCCTACGAGCGGGGCGAGCGGGACGATCAGGACGGGGCGTACTCGGACGAGGACGACGATGACGACGACGGGTTCGCGGGGTACAAGCCGCTCACCGTCGAGCAGGTGTGGGACGGCGACACGATTGGCACGGGTGAGACGCCCGCGATGACATCGCCGCTTTCTCTTCTTTCTCTTCCTTCTTTTCCTTCTTTTGAAACGTCGGGTCGACGACCGAGTGATCACGATACCTTTGTGGGATCTCCGACGAACTGAAAAGTTTGAGTGAGGAGGAACAAAGGAGCGCCGCAAGGCGCAAACCTCTGACGGTCATCGTCCCGACGAACCCGCATCGTTCTTCTCTTCGCCGCGCGAAATCCCGAATCTTTTTCCCTGAACCTCCATCTTTACGCCGATCGACGCTCATTTACTCACGTTTACCCACCCGTTCGCAGATGAAGGCGACGACGACGTCAGCGAAGACGAGGACGAGGAGCTGGAGGAGCGCGAGGACCAGATGGGCCGCGTCTCCGTCACCCTCGTCGCCCTCGCCGAACGGGCGCTCACCGGCGATAGGTACCCCACCGACTCGCTCACGGCGGACATGATCAAGCTCAAGCGGCTGGGCCCCGAGGCGCCCGGGGAGCGCGAGCACGCGGGCCTCGGCGGCTGGCGCGGCGCGGTGGGCGCGAAGGAGGACGCCAGGCGCATCGGCGACATCACGTTCAAGCCGAGCTGGAGGGACGAGGAGCGCAGGGCGATGCACAGGCAGCGCATGGCGCTCATCGTGAGGATTCGGGAGAAGCGCGCGCTCGTGGCGCTCAAGCGGTGGGCCACGCACCCGTGCAGGACCGAGGACGATATCCTGCCCCCGCTCGTCAGGGAGGAGCCCGGTGACGAGGATATCGACGCGGATCTGTGCCAGCCTGTTGTCTAAATTCAAACGCTTAACCTCTGAACGCTAATATCAACGCTTCGTAATTTTTTCCTCGGAAGGTTCGAAGAAGCCACGACCCCAACCCCTCTTCACTTTCGACGGCGCCACGGTCGCGCAGAAGATGAAGATGGAAGAATACGAGTCTGATGTCGTGTCACTTTTGCGACGTGGCAGTGTCTCCATCCTCGAAGTCATTGCCATGAAGCTGCCTGAAGTGTTCGCCGCCGAGATACTCCCCAAGCTCGACGTTTTTGACACGCTCAGCTTGGCCCAGGTGAGCAAGTCGTACAACGACGCGGTGTGGAGCGTTGAGGGTGTTCGTTGTATGGATGCGAAGCTGGAGGCGTACGCGGAGAAGACTGGAAAGAAACCTTTACCATCGATACACTTAGCGGCAATATACGACAACTTGCCCGCGCTCAGGGCCCACTTGGAGTCTGGGGAGGACGTCAATAGGAGAGACCCCGAGCGAGGGCGGACTGCCTTGCACCATGCGGCTTACTTGGACAAACCGGTAACATTAAAGGCACTGATCGAAGCAGGCGCTGATGTGAACGCACACGATAGTAGTAAGGGCAACACGCCGCTGTACTTTGCCGCCCAAGAAGACAACCCGATGATTGTCATGGAGCTCATAAAGGCGGGCGCGGATGTGAACCTCGCGAGGCCCAACGGCGCCACTCCCCTTCACATGGCCGCTCAACAAGGACACGAAAGTTGCGTAGTGGCGCTAATCCGAGACGGCGCAGACATTCACCGACGTACCAATATTGGCACGACGTCGATTAGATTCGCCATCGTTAACAAACACGAGAAGATCGCGAAGATGTTGAGACGACTTGGAGCGCGAGACGACTGAGAATTGTTTATAAAAAAGAACTCACGGCACGGCGACGAGGTCGTGCCACAACTGCTCTTCCGTCTTCTGCAGCGTCACCACAACCGTCCCGCTCCCGATCGGCCACGTGCGGTCATCCGGCCTCCCTCCACTCTCGCTCCGCCTCGTCCGTGTCGTTCATCTCACGAAGAGGCCGCCATATCCCCTTGCGCCATCCCCGGGGCTTCCCCTCCGCGCGAGCCTGCCGAACCGGGTCGAAAACCGTGTCGCAACGTCGAAGCGTGACGCCAACCCGCTCGCCGATGTCCGACGCGAACGTCTCTGTCCGACACTCGTCAACGTCCTCGTCACTCCCCTCGTCGTCGTCATCCTCCTCCTCGTTTTCCTCGCGCTGACCTCCACCCCCCGCGGGATGGATCGCGTGCGTCCACCGCGCGTTGAACGCCATGTTGAAAAACACGGCGGAACCCGGCTCGAGGTTGAGCTCGAACGAAGCGGCTCGTTTCGCCGCCTTCCACGCCACGCGCGTCTCCCTCGCCGTTCGCGCGGCGGCGGCGACCTTCGGGCTCGATTCGCGAAGCGCCGCGGCGCGCTCCCGCTCGCGCGCCACGGCCGCGGACTTCTCCTCGCTCCGCGGCGCGGCGGCGGACTTGGCCGCCGTTATTTCGCGCCATTCGGCGTCTTCGTCGAGCGCGAGGGCGAGCGCCTTGGCCGCCTTCTTCACGTCCGCGGCCGACACCCACCCGCGGCCTTTTCCCCCGTCACCACCGACCAAAGGCGCCTCAACCCGCGGCTCGAACGTCATGACCCGCGTCGCGCCGAAGCTGACGCTCACGACGAACGAATCGTCCTCCAGGTCCAGCGCCTTATCGCCGTGAGCACCGATGGAATCGCATCCGTCTCGGTACCGGTTCACCACGGCGTGGTTGCAAACCTGCCCGGACCGCTCGTACACCGCGCGGGACAGCTGTCGTATGATCACTGGGGGATGTCCTGGCGCGGGTTGCTGCGTTTGCGTGGGGTTGTACCTGTACGAGCACCACCAGACGCCCTCGTTCGTGCGCTGGTCCGATACGGGCGTGGACGCTCGGTAGCTCGCGGCGTAATACGCCTGGTCCCTCGGCACGGGCGATCGCGTCCCTCGCCTGTTCGCCGGCGTGACCAGCGGGTGCGTACGGGGCAGGTAGTCGCCCTCGACCTGCGTGTGGAGCGCGTGAGCTCCACTCACGGGATCCCAAAAGTCCGGGCAATACAGCGCGGCGGCTCCGGTGCTGGGTTCCCACCGGACGACTCGGGCGCCGACCACTTCCGGCGGCTTCGTCTCGCACCTCATACCTGCGAGTAGGCTCTGGATCTTACCCCTGCTCCACCTCGAAGCCTCGGCGACGACGGCATCGCACGTCGCCGCGCGCGCGCCGTCTGTCCCGGTGCACTCGACGATGGCGCGTAGTGCGTCCTCGTGGCCCCACCTGACGGCGAGAAGGCAGAGATTCGTGGGGTTTATCAATCCATGAGAGCCCGGAGACACCCGGAGACACACGCGGACGGCGTCGGCGTGCCCCCACCTCGCCGCCGCCTCCACCGGGGTCCGCCCGTAGGCGTCTGTCACCATGAGCGATGAAGGTTCAGCGTTTTCCAGAAGCGCTTCCAGAACGGCGGAGTGTCCTCTCTCGGCGGCGGCGTGGAGCGCGTTTCCGCCGGGTCCCTTACCTTCCGGGTCCCTTCTAGAACACGCCGGGTCCGCGCCGCGGGCCAGCAGGTGAACCACGGTGTCCAGGTGGCCAAACTCCGCGGCACGGACCAACGCGGCGTCCACGTCGGCACCGGAGCACGCGGCGAGGTCGAGAAGCGCGGCGACGACGGCGACGCGGCCGAAGCCGGCGGCGGCGGCGAGGGGCGTGTTACCAGCCCCCGCGGGCTCCGCCGCGGTCGCCACCGAATGCCCACACACGTCCCCTTCAGCCCCCTTTAAGTGTGCGCACAGCCCGGAAACGTCGCCGACCCACGCGGACCTCCACACGTCAACCCCGCCGTCGCCGTGGACCCGCGCGTAGTTCTCGTTGCGTCGCAACGCCGCGTGCATCACCAGCGCCCGGCGCTCGCGTTCGTGCGTCGCCGCCCCGAAAGTTTCACTCGACGGGTACACTTTCACGACGTCCTCGTCGCGCGCGCTCATCTTCCCGCAGCATCCCGCGTCCGTTATCCGCACCATCACGTACAGCGCGCGGCTCACGCCCGTTTTCCGAGTCTCCGATCCGACGCGTTCGACCCAGAAACCGCGGGTCAACGCCGCGGATGAAACGTCCGCCTCAGAAACGCCCCCTTCGCCGTCCCACCGCTGCAACCACGCCGCTATCCTCCCCCCGCGCCTTAACCGCGCCTCCGCGAGTGTAAGCAGCGCGAGGAACATGTCCATCGGCGTCACGGTGGCGTCCGGCCCGTCCCCGACGCCGATGGCGGCGGAACGAACGCCGTACGGCAGATCCGTCACGATGGCGTCCACCGCTTCGTCGGACCCGATTGGCCCACGCCACGGTTCGTCGAGTAAACTCGCGTGGCCCAGCGCGCACGCAGAGGCGATGTCGACACACAGACCCGCATCGCGTTGCATCGCGTCTGCCGCGGCGACCAGCGATTGCGCGTCCACGTCCGCGCCGATGACACGGGCGGCGCCGAGCTTCAACGCGGCGAGTAGCACGGCTCCGCCGCCGACGCAGGGATCCATGACGACGTCGCCCGGTCGGACGCGCGCGGCGTTGAGCGCGAGGAAGGCTTGCTCGGGGGGCATGGCGTTGGGCGCCCCCACGGCCTTAAGCGCGGCGCGGGAGTCCATGCCCCACGCGATGACCTCGCACATCGAACCCTCGGGATGGAGGTACACGTGCGGGTCGATTGCGGGATTCGATTCGTCGGCGAACTGTTTTTCCTCGGACGTGGCGTTGGCGATGAGCCACGCGCGGTTCGCCGCGACGTCCTTGCCGACGCCCGCGTCCCATAGCTCGGCGCCCACGCGCTCGAGAGCCACCCTGGGTACGCCCTTACGCCCCGGCGCGAGCACCTGCGCCGCGCATTTCGCCGCGCGTTCGGGTCCCATGGCGGTGGCGACCATTGTCGGATCGCCGGTCGCGACGGGCGCGAGCGCCATGCGCGTGAGCGCGCACCGTCGTACCGCCGCACGCGCGGCGGTTAAGGATGGGAACGCCACACTGGCGGTCACGACCGTCTCCGTGGCGCCGCCGGACGTCGAAGGGACCGCGTCGCCGATCCACCGCGGCGTTGGGGCGTCGCCCATGCCGCCGCGAATTTCGGTGACCGCCGCGAGCGCGGAACCGAGCTCGAGGAGCGCCATGCTTCCGAGCTCGGCACCCACGCGCCCACCCTCCAGGACCAGGGTCACGTCCACGGGGCCATCGTCCGCGGACGGCGGCATCCTGGTCTTCCTCCTCATACCAGCGCGCGCCCCTACTTGTGACGAAAGGTCTACCTAATCTTGACGAAAGTCTGCGGGTGCTGCATTGACCCTTCAGTTATAAAACGTAACTACGAACCGTCGCCCTGCGTCACGCTGTCCAGCGCCCCGCTCACGAGCTTCTTCACCTGAACCTCCTCCCTCGCGACCCTCCCGCGGTGCATCGCCTGGATCCGCGTCGCCGCCGCGTGCTCGTCCATCTCCTCGCTCGCCGCCGCCGCGGAGGGTATCCTCACGACGTCATCCGCATCCGCGCCCGCCTTCCCCGGGGGGGGTTCGACGATGGCCTCGCCCTCGGCGATGTACTCCTCCAGCTCCGCGATGCGCGCATCCTTGGCTTTGGACTCCACGCGAAGGCTCGCGATCTCCACGCGCGCGGATTCAACCTCGCGGCT
>Ga0257106_1001399_pt1 | contig 12022 bp, 17 predicted proteins | sample LP_taG_3_FD_190177 | JGI IMG/M metagenome (GOLD analysis project Ga0257106, IMG submission 190177) | Marine microbial communities from Northeast Subartic Pacific Ocean, Canada - LP_J_2011_P26_10m | ecosystem: Environmental > Aquatic > Marine > Oceanic | place: Canada: Northeast Subartic Pacific...
TATAACCCAAGGTTCTATGATTAAATTGAACATTTGATCTGTTTTCAAATAGATTGAGTATCTCTATGCTTGGTATCCAATAATCAGATGGAACAATACTTAAGCCCATAAGGGGCCAGGTAGGATAAATAAGACCAGCATCCAACCCTGACATAAGGCCTCCAGAGAAAATTTGGATAAATACAACAGCTAAGAAAAGTGTTGCCCAAAATGGCTTCAGGCCAGTTTTTTCTGTAATATGAATTCTTGATACTTCAAATAACAACATTAAGGTATTGTAAATAATAATAAAAGCCATACAGAGATGGATTGAAAGTCTGTACTGACTTACATCTACTCTATGCGTTAAACCGCTTTGCACCATATACCAACCAATATAACCTTGAATACCAATCAATACAGAAATTAAGAATGACCTTCTAATCTCACTTTTTGATAATTTTTTCATACTCCAAAAAATTAAAAAAGGAATAACACAAAAAAGACCTACTAGCCTTGCCAGTAATCGATGGCCCCACTCCCATAAATAAATCACTTTGAACTCTGACAATGACATAGAGTTATTAATTAAAATATATTCAGGTATTTTCTTATACTTATCAAATTCAACCATCCAGGATTCATAAGATAGAGGAGGAAAAATACCTATTACTGGTTCCCACTCTGTTATAGAAAGACCAGAATCTGAAATTCTTGTAGCACCGCCAATTAAAACAAGAAGCACTAAAAGAAACAGCAAAGTAGATGTCCAAACAATTAGAGGAAGATTTGTATTTTTTTTAGTTTCATTCAATTTAAATCTCTTTATACAGGATAGTTAGACAATAATTTAATACAGGGATTGTTATTTAATGAGCATTTTAAAACAAAAAAATAAAAAATTGATTGGCACAATTATTATTCCTATCTGGTTAATATTTTTTTTAATTGTTGTAAGTATTTTAGGTGAGATTTTTTTACCTAATTTTAATAAATTTGAAACCTTCTTATTTTATTTTATTGGAGGGATGTCTTGGATAATTCCAATGCTTCCTCTTATAAGTTGGATGCAAAAAGAAAAAAATTAATCAAAACGTCCGTATGTAATTTTATTTAAAAAAAGAATGGCGCCTAAAAAAATCAATATTACTAAAATTGCTGTCATATAAATAACCTCTCCGTATAATAACTAATTTATAGACTCTTTTGTACAAAAATTTAAGACTACTTATTGACGCACTAAAGATTCTATAATTTTATATCATTATATACTCTAAGGGACATAAGTTGAAAAATAATAATAAGTTTATGAGATATTTTATAAAAATACTTTTTTTAATTTTTATATTTAATGTTGATTATGTTTTTGCTCAAAAAATATCAGCGGGAGAGGAGCAATATGAAGAGCATTGTTCAGACTGTCACTCTTTGAATCTTAGGGGAACGGCTCATGGTTCTTCATTAATTGGCTCGCAGTTTATTGAAAAATGGGAAAAAAAAGGTTTCGAGGCACTCCTTGCTTATACAAAAAAATCTATGCCACCTGGCAAACAAGGCTTGATTAGTAATGATGTATATAATGAGATTCAAAAATATATTTTAAAAACTAATAATAAAGAAAATGATGATAGCTGGGTTGCCTTTAGCGACCCCAGTACCATTGATCAGCCAAATGAGAGAAAAACTAATTTTAAAAATAAAACCTTATTAAATTTTAAAAATATAACATCAGAGGATATCAATTCACCACCATCATCAGACTGGTTGTCTTGGAGAAGAACTGTTGATGGACAAGGTCATAGCCCTTTAAAAATTATAAATACTAAAAATATTCAAAAACTAAAACTTTCATGGAGCTTGAGCATGAATGAAGGGAGCAATCAAGCTACACCTTTAGTTAGCCAAGGTATTATGTTTTTAACTAACCCTGGTAATATTATCCAGGCTTTAAACGCTAGTAATGGTGAGTTGATATGGGAATACAATTATCCTTTTCCAAAAGGCTCTAAAACATTAGGGGGGCCTACAAGGAATATAGCAATATTTGAAGATAAGGTTTTTATGGCCACATATGATGCATCGCTTATTGCACTTGATATAAAAACAGGAAAATTATTATGGAAAACCAAAAAAGCAAATTTTAAAGATGGTTATACCCACACAAGTGGTCCGATAATAGCAAATGGCATTGTTGTAAGCGGTATCAATGGATGTGAAAGATATATCAAGGAGGGATGCTTTATAACGGGTCATAATCCAGATAATGGTAAAGAGATATGGAGAACCTCGACCATTGCTTATCCAGAGGACAAGCATGGCGATACCTGGGGAAAGACAGAATCTATATTTCGAGCAGGAGGAGATACATGGATACCAGGAAGTTATGATCCTAAATTAAACCTTTTCTTTATTGGCACATCCCAAGCAAAGCCATGGGTTGCCGATAGCAGAGGTATGACAACTAAAGATTCAGCTTTGTATACAAATTCAACTTTAGCAATAAATCCAAATAATGGTGAAATTAAGTGGTTTTATCAACATATTCCAGGGGAAACTATTGATATGGAGGTTGGATTTGAGAGAGTTTTGATAGATGAAGATAATAAAAAACTTTTATACACTATAGGCAAGGATGGAATTCTTTGGAAGATGGATAGAGAAACTGGAGAATTTATTAGTCTTTTGGAAACAGTAGAACAGAATATATATCAAAAAATAAACTATAAAACCGGCGATCTCACCTATAGAGATGATATCCTTAATTCAAAAATAGATAATGTATTTTCAGTATGTCCTGGTATTTATGGAGGCCATAACTGGCAGGCGATATCTTATGATAAAGAAAATAATTCATTAATTATTCCTCTCCATCAATTATGTGCGGATATGATAGGAAGACAAGTTGAAAGAAAGGAGGGTTTTGGAGGTTTTGGAGCCGACTCAAGGTCTTATGAAAAACCAGGTGTTAATGGGGAAATCGGTAAAATAATTTCTGTAAACCTTAATGAAATGAAGATTAATTGGTCTCATGAGCAAGAAGCAATGTTCTTAACCTCCTCTTTATCAACAGCTGGCGGCATTACATTCATAGGTGATTTAGATAGATACTTTAAAGCATTTAATTCAAAAACAGGAGAAGTTATTTGGAAAACTAGATTAAGCTCTGCTCTTCATGGATTTCCTATAACTTATAGCATTGATGATAGACAATATGTTGCAGTTACAACAGGAATGGGTGTATTTAGAGCCTTAACATCATTAGTGAGTCCTCAAATTTATCAGCCTGACAATGGTAACGCTATTTATGTATTTGAACTAGGTGAAGAATAATGAAAAAAAGCAATCAAACCAATATTTATGGTAAACCATTAGAAATATGTTCAAACGATCCTTTAACAGGTTTTTTTAGAAACGGATGTTGCGATACTGATAAGAACGACCATGGACTTCATACCGTATGTGTAATCCTAACAGAGGAGTTTTTAAGTTTTTCCAAAGAAGTAGGTAATGATTTATCCACGCCAAGGCCTGAATATAATTTTCTTGGCTTAAAACCTGGTCAAAAATGGTGTTTATGCGCAAATAGATGGCTTGAGGCTCATGAGGCAGGTATTGCTCCACCAGTTTTAACCGATTCAACAAATATAAAGACTTTAGATATTATCGATCTTGATACAATTGTTAAATATTCATTAAACTAAATAAAACTTTATTAATCATAAGCTTAAAGTAATTAATTAATGTAAAAAAGTTTTCAAAATAAAGTCAAAAATTACTAATTTTAAAATGATAAGCAATACAATGGATACTAGTAAGGTTATTACTATCTTTTCTATAAATTTTAACATTAATTAATTCCTATTGAATTTTAATTTCTTAGTTCTAAATGATTTCTTACATCAAGTTAAATTTTATTACGAAAAAAAATAGAAAAACTTATAAAATTAATAATTGACAGTAATTTATTTCTACTTAATATCCATTCTCAAGAGCATAATATTATCAATATGGGAGATTAAAATATGCATACTGTTTTAGCACAAACCGATTATGTCGGTATTTCTTTCTGGTTTGTTTCTGCAGCATTATTAGCTGCTACAGCATTTTTCTTTTTAGAAAGAGGAACTGTAAACGACAAATGGAAAACATCTTTAACTGTTGCCGGCTTGGTAACTGGTATTGCTTTCTGGCACTACCTCTACATGAGGGGAATGTGGATAGAAACTGGTGAGTCACCAAATGTATACAGATACATTGATTGGCTTTTAACTGTTCCGCTTCTAATTGTAGAATTTTATTTAATTCTTAAAGCTGTAACAACTGTAAGAGTGGCAATTTTTTATAAATTACTTATAGGTTCTGTTATAATGTTAGTAGCAGGTTATATGGGTGAAGCTGGTCTTGCTCCAGTTCTTCCAGCATTTGTTGTTGGTATGGCGGCTTGGTTATACATTATTTATGAAATCTTTGCTGGTGAAACTGCAAAAGCAAATTCCGCAAGTGGAAATGAAGCAGCACAAACAGCTTATAGCGCTATGAAATGGATTGTAACTATTGGTTGGGTTATTTACCCTGCAGGTTACTATCTTGGCTATCTAACTGGTGGTGGAGTAGACGCAAGCAGTCTTAACCTAATCTACAACCTTGCAGATTTTGTTAATAAAATCTTATTTGGTCTTGTGATCTATGCAGCTGCTGTAAAAGACTCACGTGCTTAAATAATTTTATTTAGAATTTAAGGGGGCTTAATTAATTTTAAGTCCCCTTTTTTTTGACTCTATTTAATTTGAAGATCTTTTTTTGAATATTTAAAACAAATTATAAATTCATTATAGTCTGTTAACATAAAGAAAGAGCCATCATGAAAGTAAGCAGTTCTCTCTAATGACTTAGATGTTTTCAATTTGACCTCAACACCCTTCTCTATTGCTAACTGGCATGCTTCTGCATTAGTTTTTTCTTCTTTATTCCAAACAGATTGAGACTCTTCGGCAATTGCCGAAGAGAGAATAGTAAAGATAAAGGTAAGTATAATTATTTTTTTCATTGGTATTCTTTATATTATTAAATTTTAAAATTTCAAATAAAAATTTTATAAGCCACTAAATAGAATGTTTAAATAATCTAATTCCCATATCAATTAAACAAATAATCGAAATAAACCATAAAATTGTTCTAATGTAAGTTACACCAAAGCAATATAAGATGACATAAATAACCCTTAAAACTAACCAAACAGTCGCAGCCATTAAAACATCGACATTTATAATAATGCTCAAGAGAGACAGAGGAATAAAAATAAATAAGCTCTCTTTTAAATTATTGTGAGCCCTTATAAGCCTCTCAGCAAGATTAGGTATTTTAACAACAGCATCTCTTGTTGAGAGATAATGGGAGAAAGGCACACCATTGATTACCGAAACTATCATTGGAAGAGGTATTTGAATAAAATAAAATAATATTGTTAATAAAAGTATGTCAAGCATTAGAGAATCCTTATTGTTTTTTAAAAAATTTACCTACTAAAAAAGTTTTAATCTTATTTAAAAAGACTTAGCCTCGTATAAAATTTTCACAAGCTAGAGAACAAAAGTTAATTAAACTTTTGCTTATGTTTCTTTAATTTTAATTTATGTAAATGAGCATATAAATTATAAAGTCTTTTACTGACAATTTCTTTTATTTTTGCCCTTCTCTGTCTTGCCCTTTCAGATTTAAATAATCTTTCGGATTTTTCCATAATTTAACTTTACTAAATATTAAAAAAAAATCAAGTTAACGAAAATAATCTATTAATATGGTTGTAGAAAGCCAAACCACTTATAGACAGCATTAAGCATTAAAAGAGCAGATGATATAAACATGAATAACAAAACAATTCTTAATAACATAATAAATCCCCCAATTTATTGTTAGTAAGAAAGTATCATACAATAAAAATAAAAAAATCAATTTAAAAACTTCATTTAATTAATTTTACAAATCGTTATAAGTACCTCATATGAAAAAATTTCTTTTAGAATCAAAACATTTTTTAAAAATAGGAATCCCCATACTGGGGTCTCAGATGTCCTACATGATAATGTATACAACGGACACTATTGTATCGGGTCGCTATGGCGCAGATGAATTATCTGGGCTTGTAATTGCAAATGCATTCACCTTTCCAATTTATATGCTCTTTCAGGGGGTAATGTTTGGAATAACCCCAATAGTCGCACAACTATATGGTGCAAAAGAATTTACTCAGATTGGTGAAAAAATGAGACAAATTTTTTGGGTAGCTCTATTTTTGGCAGTTTTAATATTTTTTATCTTTTTATTTATAAGTGAAATTTTAATCTTTTTTCCTATGGATAAGGGTATTTTAGGAATATCAATTTCATATTTAAAAGCTGTTTCTTTTGGTATGTTTTTTTATGTTTTATTTAGATTTCTTAGTTCTTATAGCGAAGGTATGACTCTAACTTTACCGGTTTTTAGTGTTGTCTTCATAGGCTCTTTGATTAATATTCCTCTGGATATTATCTTTGCCTTTGGATATTTTGGTTTCCCTGAAATGGGCAGTGTTGGATGTGGATATGCTACATCGCTAGTATCACTTATGATGCTAGTTTCACTCGGATTTATAGTTACTTTTTCTAAAAAATATAAAAAAACTAATCTTATGAAAGAGTTTTCAGGGCCCTCCAAAGAAACTAGCCTTGAAATTTTTAAACTAGGCACACCTATTGGTATAGGTATCTTTGTTGAGATGAGCATGTTTTCGGGCGCTGCTATTATAATTGGTCAATTAGGTGAAATTATACTTGCAGGCCATGCTATTGCAATAAATATTGCTGGTATTGTATTTATGCTTCCATTAGCAATTGGTCTAGCAGCGGCCACTAGAATAGGAAATTTAATTGGAGAGAAAAGATTTACAGATGCTCAGTACTCGTCATATACGTCTGTATCATTGTGTTTGTTGGGTGCTTTTATTAATATGATTACTCTTATGACACTAAAAGAGACTCTTAGCTCTTTTTACACAACCGATATTCTTGTTCTTGGTGTTGCAACACATCTCTTGTTATTTGCTGCAATTTTCCAGATACCTGATGGAATTCAAATGGGCAGTTTAGGTGCACTCAGAGGTTATAAGGATACTTTTATTCCAATGATTTACTTAATAATATCATATTGGATTTTTGCAATTCCTTTCGGTTATTTTCTTACTAACCGAGGTTTTAATGGGCCATTAGGCGCTGAAGGGATGTGGATTGGAATGATTCTAGGCCTAGTAATTTTTTCTATCTTCATTTTTATTCGATTAAGATTGATATCATCAAGGTTTATAGAAAAACTAGGGTAACGATTAACTGAATTATAACGTTACCCTATTTTCTATGATGTCTTGAACCACCTATAAGGCTCTTTTCCAGTTATTTTAAAAATTTGTAAACTAAAATTTAATTAAATTTTTAATGCAGTTTTTTCTACATCCTTGAGGAATCTTCTTCTCATTTTATCATCTACAAAAGGAACAGCAAAATATCTCTTGTAGATAATATCCTTCATACCACAGATATAAAAGACGCCCCTCTTTAGTCTTCGAATAGGTAAATTTAAAAAGAAAGTTGTTATGGCTAATCTTGGAGAACCATAAGTACAGAAAATTATTGCTTTTTTATCGCCTAAGTTACCAAGCGGATATCCATAATTTCCAACTAATTGCTTGAACGAAAAGGCCCATGGAGGTGCTAATACTCTATCAATCCAACCCTCAACCATCGCTGGCATTCTAAAATTCCAAATAGGTGCAATTAAAACAATAGTATCGCAATTTTCGATTCTTCTTCTATGATCTAACACCTCTTCATCAGGCTCTTCGCCAGAAAAAACAGGATTAAAATTTTCTTTATAAAGATCAACTAAATCAACTTGATGTCCCTGTTGATTTGCAGCTTCAATAAATGTATTTTTTATAGAAGCATTAAAGGATTTATCATCATAATGGCCGAAAACTATAAAAATTTTCTTCATAATATCATTATACTTAAAAAAATAGATTCAGTAAAATCAATCATTAGGGAATCTTTAATATGAAAAAAGGAAAAGTTCTTATTGTTGGAGGAAGTGGTGTAATTGGGAATGCTGCACTTGAGCAATTTGTTTCATCCGAATGGGAAACTATTTCTATATCACGGAGATTGCCTGAGTGTCTCTCTGGAGATTTTCAACATATATCCTTGGATTTAAGAGATACTAAAGAATGTAAGAAAATATTCTCAAAAATAAATGGGATAACTCATATTATTTATACAGCTTTGTTTGAAAAACCCGGCCTTATCTCAGGCTGGTATGAAAAAGACCAAATGGAAACAAACCTTCAAATGATGAAAAATGTATTAGGGCCAATTTGTAACTCCAATCGTAATTTAAAGCATATTACTTTTCTTCAAGGTACAAAAGCTTATGGAGTTCATTTTCATAGCATACCAACACCATCAAGAGAGAATTTAAGGCGAGATGAAAATGATAATTTTTATTGGCTACAAGAGGATTATGTTAAAAATTTACAGAAAGAATATAACTGGAATTGGACAATTTTTCGTCCTCAAATTGTTTTTGGGTATTCGTATGGAACGGCAATGAATCTTATTCCAGTATTGGGGGCCTATGCATCAATTTGTAATGAAACTAATGAACCATTTATATTTACCGGCAAGCCTAATGCAATACTTGAAGCTACCGATGCTAAATTAATTGCAAAAGCATGTGAATGGGCAGCCCTTAATAAAGAAAGTGAAAATGAAATATTTAACATCACTAATGGGGACGTCTTCACGTGGACAGATGTATGGCCCTCTTTAGCAGATAACCTAAATATAAAATACTCAAAGCCATCAAGAGATCTATTTAAATTAAGTGAATGGCTTCAAGAAAGATCTAATATTTGGAAAAAAATTGTAGAAAAATATAATTTAAAAAATATTTCACTTAGCGAACTTCTTGGGGAGTCTCATCATTATATTGATTTTTGTTTTGGTTATAATTCACCTGATAAAATTCCACCTGCGATTGTAAGTACAATAAAATTAAGAAAGGCGGGTTTTAATGAATGCGTTGATACTGAAGAAATGTTGAATAATTATTTAACTGAACTTAAGGAAAGAAATATTATTCCATTTTTTTAATATCACAATATCTAAAACAATCTTTTGAATGATCATTAATTAATCCTGCGGCCTGCATAAATGAGTAACAAATAGTTGATCCAATAAATTTAAAACCTTTTAACTTTAGGTTTTTTGACATCTCATCGCTAATTTCACTTCTAGATGGCACTTCATGTTCGTTTTCTCTATCACAATGATTTGTTTTCTCGTGAACAAATGCCCATATATAATTACTAAAGCTACCGTATTTTTTTTGAACTTTTTTAAAAATAATGGCATTATTTCTTATAGAGTATAATTTTAATTTGTTTCGAATGAGTAATGTATTTAAAAGAAGTTTTTCTATCTCTAAATCACTCATGTTAGATACTTTTGAGATATCAAAATTATAAAAAAGACGCTTATAGTCCTCTCTTTTCTTTAAGACTGTTATCCAGCTTAGGCCTGCTTGCTGTCCCTCTAGGCAAAGAAATTCAAATAAAACTTGATCATCATAGGTGGGTACTCCCCACTCCTTATCGTGATAATTAATATAAAGTGGATCTATTCCTACCCAAGAACAACGTTTTATCAAATTATGACTACCCATTTATTGCAAGAGATACAATTAAGGCTACTAATAAAGCTAGAAAAAGTCCTAATAATCTTTTTTTCATAATAACAACTTATTAAAATTTTTTATATTCCTAATTAAGATTAGTTTATATCAATTGGATTTATCACAACTTCAGAAAAATTTGTATCATCCATTTTAACTATCATATCTTCTTTTTTAGACGAAACCCATCTAACTAAAGTACTGTTTTTATATCTAAGAAATTGATAACCAAGATTATTTGATATCTCGTAGAATTTATCCTCATACTGATCGGCTCTTCTTTGTGCGATTTCATCAAAACTGTCGAAATCTGTATTAGATTTATTGTTATCTTTAGATATTTGATACTTAATCTTATTTAAAAGCTCAACTCTGAGCTGCGCATACTCCACCTTAAGTTCTTCAAAACTTAATTTTTCAAGGTAGTTAGTACCGGTTTCATTAATTTCCATTATAACAGATCTTAGAAAGATAATTGCTGAAACCATAGGCAGCATAGGGCTTATTTCATGAGACTTTTCTACCTTAAGGTGTTCTTCTTGATTTAATTGTGTGTATTTTTCAAAAAGAATCTTATTACTATCACACTGTTGGAGCTGAAGCTTTATTTCAGGAGTCATTGTTTCGTTCAGTTTTTTTAAATCGCCAACAGAGAATGTCCATAGATATATAAATAAATTTTCAAGAAAATGTGTCATTTGGTATCTAGAACCTAGATAACTCTTTTTAACAAGAGGGAAAGTACCAAAATTGCCAACACCAAAGCTATAGCAAATTTATTCATTTATTTACCGAAGAGCTCTTTCAAAACATCTGTTGGATTTATCTCGATAGGTATAAGTTTTTCCATTATAGGAGTAAACTTTCATATCATTAACGTTAATTATTTCCTTACCATTTTCAACTGCTTTTAAACATTCTGCACGTTTATTTGCATGAACATTAGGCGTTAAGAGTACTATTAACAAAATAGGTAAAAATAAATTTTTCATGAAAATACTGTAATAAATTTATTATTTTTTGACATGTGGTAATTCGTCACTATAGCTAAAATAAAACGTAAAATTTAGTTTAAACACATCAGTCAATTTTATCTACCTGAATTATAGGCTGGCCGGGTTACGGAGAAGGCCCAATAAAAAAATACAAACTGCAAAACTAAGCGAAAATATAATAATGATAAAGGAATATTAGGAAATGCTTCGGGTGTTATTGCCATATAAATATTAGCAGGATAAACAGCAACCAACAAGGCAACTAAACCCCAACCTGCTATTTTACGAAAGCGTGGTATAAGAACGCCAACACCTCCAAGAATCTCAAAGAAACCACTTATATAAACAGCCTCCTCATGAAGTGGAAAAGCTGGCGGCATGATAGATAAGTAAAAATCTGCATTAGTAAAATGATCTATTCCAGTATATGTGAAAAATATAGCCAATACTATTAAGACTATTTTTTTCCATAAACTGCTGGGTAATTGAAGTGGTGAAGAAAAGTTTTTTATTATTATTTTTAAATTTTTCATTTTTATTACCTTATTCTGGTCGGAGCGAGAGGATTCGAACCTCCGACCCCTTCACCCCCAGAGAAGTGCGCTACCAGGCTGCGCCACGCTCCGACACTATAAAATCTTATACATTAATCATTATACGCCTTCTTTTTTATTTTTTATATAGCCCCTTATGCCAATAAAGGTATGAATGATATTTACTATAACAAATGCATAAAGGTCTAAAAAAACAAATAAAATAGCTCCACTAAGTCTTCCAAGAGCAGTAACAATATAACCGCTCAAGCGTGTTTTTGGCTTTGTTGAACTTACAAGTGTTATTCCTAGTAAGCTAATAATGACAACAACCCATTGCCCATATTTAATAAAATCTTCCATATCCTCTCCAGCTCTATATAAAATTAAAAAAAGTACCAAAAACTAAAAGAAATGATACCCCACCCTATAAAAATTAAAAAAATAACAATTATTATAAAATTTGATATGCCGTCCGCTAAAAACCTCAAAGAAATCAAAAAAAATCTTAGTATTGTTTTTATGAAATTTAACATGGCCTATAAAAAGGTTATTAAGGAATTATTGCAACCTTTTAGATTAAAACTAAATTTATTTGGTTCTTTTGCGAATATGGCTATAATTATTTAATTAAAATTCTTAATAAAAATAATAATGGGGAATTAAATGAAAAATGATATTATGTGGCTAATAGGAATTCTTTTTTTTCTATTCGGACCAGCAGTTGCGATCATTATGTTTTATGTAAACGTCTAA
>Ga0257106_1001400_pt1 | contig 12020 bp, 8 predicted proteins | sample LP_taG_3_FD_190177 | JGI IMG/M metagenome (GOLD analysis project Ga0257106, IMG submission 190177) | Marine microbial communities from Northeast Subartic Pacific Ocean, Canada - LP_J_2011_P26_10m | ecosystem: Environmental > Aquatic > Marine > Oceanic | place: Canada: Northeast Subartic Pacific...
TAACTTCTTGGCCTCTAACATAATGATACAAAACGGAAACATCCAACGAATAGCTTAAAAATACAGCCGCGGCGAGCATGGAAAGCCAGAGTAAATCGCACAGTTGCTCTCGCGCGAGAGGATGTTTTGCCCACGACTGTCGGCGCGTCATTGGCGATGGCGGATCGCCATCGCCGTCAACATCTGGCGAAGAAGCGTCCATTTTCTTCCTCAATCCAACAGCCGCGGCGTACTTCGCAGGATTGAAAAAGTAACTCGAAATAAGCGCGAATAAACCTCGGGATGTTAACACGAACACTCGCACGGGAAGCGAAGTCAAGATGCCTAAAATCGCATCGCCGCACAACAAACATCCATAAAAACACAAGCGCTCCAACTCTCTCGGCAAGTGCCAGAGCAAATCAAACACTCTCTGCCGAGCGTTTGCTAATTCTGCGTTGCTTTTTTCGTCGTTTTCCCTGTTTGACGGCGCCAAGCCCAACTCGGCTAAAACGTATTCCCTCCAAAAGTAGTTTCTCTTCGCGTTCGATTTCTTTTCTTCACCGTTTTTCTTCTCGTTATTACTGCTTGTTGTATTATTATTATTATTATTATTATTATTATTATTATTATTATTATTATAAATGGTAGTAGCACTGCTACCACTCGCACCATTATTGGGCAGATGTTGATGCAAAGACCTCGCTATGGTCTGAATATCCGCCGGTAAAACCGGCGATGTCGTTTCCGAACCTCTTTCTTTCTCCAACTCCTCCTCATCCGTCGTCGCGTCCAATTCTTCTTGAGAAGTGTTGAATTGAGAGTTGCTCTTGCGTCGGTGTAAGAACCAGTCCGAGGAACCTCTGCTCATGCTCGAACTCGCCGTCTTCCGCATTTTCTGATAAAGAGTTTCTTTCTTTCTCTTTCTCTCTCTCTCGCTTTGACGAAGAGACTGATGATGAGTGTGCGGGGAAGGATGGTTTATTATTATTGTGCTGCGCGAAATTTGCAGAAGAGAGAGATGAGCAAAAAGCGAAAAAAACAAGAGCAACGAGGGGGCGAAGAAGAAGGAAAAACCATTTAGTGGTCTCGCCATAAAAAAACGGTGGTTTACCCCGTGTTGCGACGAAGGAATCGCGGAAACGCGACCTTAATCTCATGGAGTCTTTTTCTAAGAGTCCTCCAGGGAAGAGCGACAATCTGTCAACCTCCCCGTCCTGGCGGTACGTTAGGATTTATTATTATTATTCTTTCCCGTTTTTGCGCCGTGCTCTTTTTGCTCCCTTATTTCGTTTTAGCGGAAAAAATTCCGTCTTTTAGACGCGCTAGGGGCGTCGCGAAGTCGCGAAATCGTCTGAAAACGCAGAATTTGAAAGTACAAACACTGACGAACGTTTTATTTCCGCTCTCTTGTACGCGTGAACATACATAAATACATAAACAGGGACTACGAGACTTCTTTTTCGCAGTTATTGAGTGATGAGATTCTTAAAACTGAAACGCGCGGAGATGTGCCGCCACGGAGTGCATCTGCGGTAGACTTGGTACGTTTGGTTACACAATATCGTACTCATGATTGTTCTTCTTTCGAAAACGGGTTTTGATTCGGATTTTAATCTTCGGAGGTGGCCATACGCGCTCGTTTTCCGTGAGCCGCCACCAACAAAATTTCGGTTTTGTGTACAAGAGGGCGAAAGTTGTGGTCTCAGGTCGACCCGACGAAAGTGGGCGTCCTAACTTCGTGTCAAAGTCAAAGTCAACATATGTTACTTCACTGCGCACATCTTTTTTTCTCTCTCTCTCTTTCTCTCTCAAAAAAGTCATTATACTTACTAATTGAACACTATTATTTATAACAACGAAAACAGCCGTATGCAGGAAGTGGTGCGACATCGGCTGTCGGATCCTCGGGTTTAAACAAGACGGGCGGTTTCGGCGATTCGTTTTACTTGAATCAGCACGCCGGGAGTTTCGCGAATACAAACGATGCCGCTTCGTTGACGTCAAATGGCGGCAATGCAAATAGTCTGTTAGAACCAAGCGGTTCGAGTGGAAAGACCGCTGCTCAAAGTTACGGAGCGGCTTTTAATAACGATGCTCTCGGCACGGACGTGCATCGAGGGTTGAATCCGACGAGCTCGGACGGTTTAGCCTCAGCGTTTGGTAACATCGATTTGGCTGGAGTTGCGAATAGTTTAGCGCGACCATCGACTGCTCCATTACCGCCGCATAGTTCTAGAAATGGATTGAATTCTTTGCAAGCGCATCATTCGTCTCGGCTTGGTGATCAAACGACGAATTCTGCCGGAGTTGCGTCTGTCGCTTCTGGGATGGGCGGCGGCATGGCGGGAGATCTTTCTGGGTTGCAAGCACAACAAGCACTATTACAGCAGCAAGCCGCGCAGCAAGCGCAAATTAATCAATTCTCTATGCAGCAGATGCAATACAATACAAATGCTGGCGGGGCACACCATCTCCAACAACAAGGGCTTGGCGGCGGTGCTGGTAATTTACCTGGGTTTGATACCTCGGCAGTGAATCAAGTTGCAGCAAACGGAGGTACCGTGGCGGAAGTGTATCAAGCTGCTTATGCGGCTGCCTTGTATGCTCAGCAGCAACAACTCCAGCACTTGGTGCGCATGCAAAGTGGGGCCGGTATGGTTAATCCGCAAAACATGTCGTTCCCCGGTGGAAATGTGAACGCAGCTGCGGGAATTAACGGCATTGGAGGAGCGTACGGAGATTTGACGAACAGCGCGAATGCCGCTGCAGCTGGAATGCTTGCCTCTCAACTCAACGGTAATCCACACTTGGGTTTCACGAACATTGTCAATGGAATGAATCCGCTCATGCATCAGCAACAAAACATGGGTGGTAATCTTGGACGAAACGGTCAAAGAAACGATGGAGGTGGGAATAGGAGAGGTTCCAGAGGTGGACGAAACAACGGAAGAAACTCGGCGTGGGGTAACGATGGGGGTGGCAGTGGTCCGCGCGGCAATCCATTAACAAACAACGCAGAGCTCGCTACTCTGAACTCTGCCGTGCCTGGTGCAAACGGATCACCGACGGCGGAAGAACTCGCGGAGATTGATTCGAGATTTGGGTCCATCGAAGAGTGCGTGGGTCAAATTTCTATCTTGGCCAGAGACCAATATGGTTGCCGCTTCCTCCAGCGTAAGTTTGACGAGGACGGTTCTGCCGCTATCGACGCGTGCTTCGAGGAAATTATCGAAGAAGCTGTTGACTTGATGATGGATCCGTTCGGAAATTATCTGTTGCAGAAACTTTTAGAGTGTTGTTCGGATAAACAAAGAGCTGATGTCGTGCGCGCCGTTTCGGTAGTCAACGAGAACGCAAATACAGGCTTACCTGAGTTGGTCTCCATCGCTTTGAACGCACATGGAACGAGAGCAGTACAGAAGCTCATCGAAACGTTGAGCTCGGACGAGGAGATTGAGCTCACCACGAAAGCTTTGCGTTCTGGCGTTGTCACCTTGATCAAAGATTTGAACGGAAACCACGTAGTACAACGCTGCTTGCAGAGGTTGTCCGCTGAGGATAATCAGTTCATCTATGAGGCCGCGAAGAAGCATTCGGTTGAAATTGCTACTCACCGTCACGGCTGTTGCGTGTTGCAGCGATGTATTGACCACGCGACTGAGGAGCAAAAACGACCGCTCGTTCAAGAAATTGCCGACCAAGCGTTGACTTTATCGCGCGATCCTTTTGGGAATTACGTGGTGCAATACATTTTGGACCTCGGATTGTCTTGGGCAAACGCTGAAGTCATGATGCGATTAGTTGGGAATTATGCCGAGTTATCTATGCAGAAGTTCTCTTCAAACGTCGTTGAAAAGTGTTTGAAACTTGCGGATCAGCAATTGGAGGAGCACAGAAACGTCGTCGTTCGCGAAATCATGTCGAGCCCATTGTTGGATCGACTTTTGATGGATCCGTACGGCAACTACGTCGTTCAAAGCACACTTATGGTCACGAAAGGACCATTACATGCGGATTTAGTGGAGAGAATTCGACCCCACTTACCGCTCATTAAGAATTCGCCCTTCGGGAAGCGAATTTTAAGACTTCTTCTCGAGAAGGCGCACAACAAGTAAAAATTGTTCGATGCGCTTTCTCGAAGAACGAAATTGTTCAAACAGAAATTAAAATACATTTGTAAATAATGTAGAAGGTTTTGCTTGTTTTATGTCATAAGAAAAACAAGCCAATTGTACGAAAAACATTTGGAGGGTGTTTAGCGGAAAAGAGAGCAAGAGAGAAATAGATTATGTGGATTAAAACTAGAGGTGGGTAATGTTTATAGTCTAGCACTCTAGGGCGAATCAGACGCGAGAATGTGCTTTTTGCATTTTCATCGCGAAAGACGAACCAAAGAGAAAGAGAAAAATAGAAAGAGGGTGAAAGGTAACGTTCGAAGCAGAGTTCGAGAAAGCGTTATCTTTGCTGTATACAGAAAGAAAATTAACAAAAATGTGTTTGTATTAATCAATTGTAAAGCACCGCAATTACTACTTAAAAAAAAACAATCTCGTCCTCTCCGCATACGCGACTCGCGCCCATATCAACATTTTTTCAAGGCGTCCAAGACTTCTAAGAAATCTTGCGGAGGTTCTCTAGAAAAATCCAAACTCTCGCCAGTTCTAGGATGGGTAAATCCTATGGTTCTCGCGTGAAGCATGGGTCTCACGCTTCGTTTCCCTACTGCCTCTGCGTTTACTTTCTTTATTCCTGGATTGTTCAACAGCTGTTTCTTCACGCGTTCCTTGTTCCCGTCGTACGTTTCGTCTCCGAGGATACCACATCCGAGAAATTTAGAGTGCACGCGTATTTGATGCGTTCTTCCAGTATCTAACTTCCATTCTACGAGACTTGCGCTAGTCGCAGTATCCGCTGAAGTAGGAAATGTCTCTAGTGTTCTATAATTTGATCTTGCGAAACGTCCGGTTCTGAGACTCGAGGCGATGCTCATGCGAAGCCTATTTTTTGGATCACGACCGATTGGCTCTTCTACAACTCCTGCAGATGGATTCGGATGGCCTAAAACTAACGCGACGTAAAGTCTTCGGACTGATCTCGCGGCAAACTGATCGCAGAGATGTTGATGCGCCGCGCCGTTCTTTGCGCAAACGAGAAGTCCAGATGTCCCTTTATCCAGTCGGTGAACGATTCCAGGACGAACAGTCGTATCCTCTTCTTCTGGTCCTAAGTACGGCATAATTTCATCATCATCATCATCGTTATCGTTATCATCATGATCATCATCTTCTTCTTCTTCGTTCTGTACTTCTGCAAAATCTAAACTCTTCGGAATCTTCCTCCCTTCTTGGACGACTAAGGCGGGGCATCCGCAGTGATATAACAACGCGTTCACGAGCGTCCCGCTCGAATGCCCAGGCGCTGGATGCACCACCATCCCCGCCGGTTTATTTATAACAATAACATCCTCGTCTTCGTAAATCACGTCCAATTTTATATCCTCCGGTTCAGCCGTTAACGATTTCGCTCGTTCAATCGTCAATCGAATAACGTCTCCTCTTTGCACTTTGTACGTTTTCTTCGTCGTCTTTGTTCCGTTCACGAAGACGTTCCCGTTGGCGATGGATCTCGCCACCGCGCCTCGGGTTATCTTCTCCTCGCGTAAATTTTCCGCGATGAACGCGTCCAATCGAGACGGTTTAATAACGACACCACCACCACCACCACTCGCAGAAGCGGCGATAATCTCTCGAACGTTTGTGTTGTTGTCCTCCTCCTCGGAAACAACGAGTTCGTTAGACGAGGACGACGAAGTAAAAAATAAACTCTCCCGTCGTCTGCTCTTTTGATCGTACGAAGAAGAAGACAAAGAAGAAGCCGACAAAGTGCGAGTCCACCACGACGAAAACACGCCGCGCTGCTGCATGGTGGTGTAATGATGCGACGAACAAAAGCACCGTCTCGCGAGTAACATTTTTGTTCAATTTGTCACGCTCCTTTGGGGAAATTCACTCTTCACTACTCCATTTATTATCCACACACACACTACTACTGACAGACATACGTCGTACTGACACGTATTTAAAATAACACAGAAGAAGAAGTTTAAGACGAAAGAAGAAAATGGGCGCGTGTTGTTCGAAACCGGTCGAAGAAGACACCCCGGAAGTCATCGCAGAACGGAGAGAGCAGATGTTAAAAGCGGCGGAGGCGAGACAGAAACAAAGCGAAAATCGAGGCGTGAAAACGCAAAAGATGAAGACAAAGTTGAAGACAGCGCAACAACAACAAAGCAGAAAAGGAGGAGGAGGATTAAACGAAGGCGAGAAGAGAAGAGCGGAGGGTGTGGTGGCCGATTGGAACTCTTAGAGAAGAAGATAAGAAGAAGAAGAAGAAGTAGAAAAGAGAATAATAAATATGCGTAAATAGAGAGAGTGATGATTCTTTTGTATACCGGTATGTATGTAATTGTATTTTATAGCAGAGAGAAAAAGTGTTTGAGATGTTGTTGTCGTTGTTGTTGTTGTTGTTGTTGTTGTTGTCGTTGTTGTTGTTGTCGTCGTCGTCGTCGTCGTTCTTTAATCCGACCCTTCTGTCGTTTTCACGGTCAACCCAACTCTCTCAAACTCTTTCTTCAAGCTCCCGTCTTGGTGCATGGTCATCAAAATATCGCTCCCTCCCAAAAATTCCCCGCCGACGAAGACTTGCGGAATCGTCGGCCAGTTGGAAAACGATTTGATTCCGTTCCTTAAAGCGTCCGAGGCTAACACGTTTCTCGACGCGTACGGGATCCCGTAGTGGTCTAAAATGCGACAGGCGACGTTTGAAAAACCGCACTGAGGGGCGTTCGGACTTCCTTTCATGTAAATCACCACGGTTTCTTTCGCAACGTCCGAGGCTATTTCCTCGTGCGCGTTCGACGCGTCCACGTGCGACTTGGCCGCAAAATCGTCGTGACTTCCCGTCGTCGTGCTGAATACATGCTTTTTGTTCTTAATGTTGTTGTTAATGTTGTTGTTCTTAAAGACCAAGTGGTGTTGTGCTGCTCCTACCGAAAACGAGTGAGAGGAACCAGCAGCAGAGTTCGAGAAATAACTCGTCGACGCGTATCGAGAGAGCGCGCGTCTGCTCGTGGAAGACAAGAGACGTTGAGAAGACATTATTAGTATGTATAGATAATGTGTTGAAATGGAGTAGTTTTTAGAGTGACGTCCCTCTCCCTTTTTCTGTGCTTTGGATGACAATTTCATCAAAATTTCTCAGGTTTCACACACAAAACGGTCGCTTTTACTTTCCTTCAAAAAAAAAAGAAATCGCATCCTTCGCGTTTAAAGAAGAAGCTTTGATTCATCAGACGACACGAAACGACACAAAAGCATCATGTCTTCTTCTGCTCATACTGCGTATACTCTTAGGGTGAGGACGAGAGCGCAAAAGAGGCGGATGGGCGAGAGAGATTTGTGGGACGTGATTGTGCATAACGACGATATTTGTTTTAAACTCATTCTCCCGAGATTGAATAGAACGGATATCAAATTCTTGTACGAGGTGAATACGGAGACGAGAAAGTTGATTAAGAGATCGTCTCGCAAGGAGGAGTTGAAAAAGAGGTTTAAAGTGAGAGAGATGTCGTCGGTATCGACTTTGGAGTTTGCGTGGGAGAATAAATCGTTGTGGCCGAGATGGTGGACCGAAACATATTTCTGCTGGAGAGTTGCTTCCACGAATAAACTCGAGTTGCTCAAGTGGGCGCGAGAGGAGAAAAAGTGTGAGTGGGGTGAAGGGCCGATTCTTACGGCCGCACAAAAAGGTAATCTGGAAATGGTGAAGTATTGCGTTGCAAATGAGTGTCCTATTGATGAGAACGCGTGTGCATGGGCTGCCGATGGCGGTCATCTCGAGTGCCTCAAATACTTAAGCGAAGAAGTCGAAGAGCCTTGGGATTCGCTAACTGCCGAATGGGCGGCTGAAAGTGGTCATCTCCACATACTCGAATATCTTGTTGAGCGTAAGTATGATCAATTTGACCGTTCTGCGTGTATGTGTGCGGCCACGAACGGCCACCTAGACTGTTTGAAGTACTTGCACGAAACCGCCAAAGCGCCTTGGGACGATGACGCCGTTCAAGAAGCGCACGAGAACAACCACCCCGAATGTGTACAATACCTCCTCGACAACAACTGTCCTCTCCCACCAGGTTGGCGATACGAAAATGGAGAGTTGCACGTGTCAGAATGAGAAACAGAATCAGAATAATCGCACACGTCCTAAAGCCGCTTTTGCACCCTTGTAATACTAAAAGAGAGAAAGAGAGAGACACACAACAAAACACTCTACGCTCTCTCACTTCAACTCTCTCTCTCGAGGAATTCGACTCTAAACTTGGCCAACTCTTGCTGCACTTTCTCTCTCGCCTTTTGCAACCAAATCTGGTCGTTTTCCTCGCACTCCTTTTCTTTTCTTCGTTTACTGTTTTCTCTTTCTTCTTCTTGGTCTTCTTGGTCTTCTTCTTCTCGTTGTTCGAACAGCGCGTTCAACGCGCTCGTCACACTCGAGTCAGTCGTCGTCTTTTCTAAAGCTTTCCTCTTCTTCTCTTTCAACTGCTCAAACTTCCGATCGTCTCTTTCCAACCACGCGCGTAACTCAATCTCTCTCACTTTCTCCTCCCTCTTTTTTGTCTCCATCTCCATCTCCATTGTACTCGTTCTGAGTTTCCTCTTCGCCACGCGCACTTCCGTCTCTCTCACCTGTCGTTCTTTTCGTTTCGCGACGGAATCGAGAAAGAACACCAACTGTTGCAACTTCGCGTTGTTTTCCTTTTGCGTTTTCAGCTTCTCTTCCGCGCGGTCCACCGAGCGAGACAACGACTCCGCCGCGGAGAGTAAGTTCTGGATCAGTTCTTCGTTCATGTTTTCATCTCATCTCAAGCAGAGCAAACAAACAGCTCTTGTCGTCGTTATTAATGGTGTGTGTGTTTTAAGGCTTTTTGTTTTGCGCGTATTTTTTTCCCGAATACTTCAAAGAATCCTAAAAATGATGGGCGAAGAAGAAGAAGACAAAGAAGGAGGAGGAGGAGGAAAAGAGGAGGAAAACGAAGAAAACGAAACCTTTAACAAAAGCGACGATGATGACGATCGATCCTCGAAAGAATATCACGAGAAGTGGACCAAGTTTACCGAGGAAGAAATGCATAAAATCCAACTCGAAGAGGCTGAGTTGAAGCAAGAGATGGAAAAACTGAGCGTCGCGAACGAGATTGAAAAGAAGACGAAAAAAGCGCAGGAGGAGAAGAAACGGATGCTAAGAGAGGCGAAAGAGAGGTGGGAACACACGGAGGAAAAGGAAATGTCGAGACGAGTGACGATTGAGAAAGAAACGGAGGTGACGAGAGCGATTCGCGCGGAGGAGTTGGAACAGAACTCGAAATCGTTGCACTTTCGCGAGGTTGCGAAATGTTCGTACGAGATTAAGAAGTGCGCGAAACCGATCAAGATATTCATCGAGAGCGCTAAGGATACGACGATTTCGTGCGCGGGGACCGTGAAGACGTCGACGATGGAGATTTGGAACTGTAGCAATTGCGAGATTACGTTCGAAAGTGGCGCGGCGTCGACAAAGACGACGCAAATAGACGAGTGTGAAAACGTTACGTTGTTGTTTCCATCGAGAGATACGATTGGATCGATTTATCACGCCACAACGAGTGGGTTATCGTTGGTATTTACAGACGAGAGCATGTTGGATGGGAAGAACATTCACGTCGTGGACGTGGATGATAACGATTTTAGGGAATTACAGAAGAAAGAGGAGAACGAAGAAGAAAACAACGACGGAAGTAGTAGTAATAGCAGAGTCAGGCAGCACGTCACGAGGTTTGTGAATGGTAAAATTCTAACCGAACGCGTCATACGCGGTGAAGACGAGTTCCCAACGACAGCGAGAGAGCTCAACGCGAATTCCGTGGAAGAAGCCGAAGCAAAAGCGAAAGAGGAGAGACGCGCGGCGAATAAGGCGAAAGGTAACGAGGCGTTTAAATCCGGTGATTACGGCTCCGCAATCGCGCACTACGAGCTTTCGCTGCAAGATACCGAGTTGGATTCGGATAAATCAATCGTTCACTCGAACAGAGCGGCGTGTTTCTTGAAGCTCGGAAGATTAGAAGAGGCTTTGAAAGAGGCTGAACGAAGCGTATCGCTGGACGAAAAGAACGTCAAGGGGAATTTTAGAGTAGGATTGGCTTTACACGCGCTCAAACGGTACGGGGAAGCCGTGAAAGCGTTGGAAAAAGCTCAGTCGCTTGAAAAGAAGAAGCAAAATAAAGACATAGAAAACGCAATCAGAATGGCTGAGTTCATGGGAAGAAAGCAAGCAGCAGAAACATCGGCGTAGATTTTTAGTAGAATTAGTAAAGAACACAGAGACAGAAGAAAAGAAGCCCAAGTCGGAGAAAATTTAATGTCACATTAGATACGTACCAAAACAAACTCAAATACAGAAAAAAATTGCAGAAATGTCATACAAATGCTAACAGTGTTCGATTAAATGGCTATGTGAATCTATTTACCGCGTTTCGGCAAAAAGATGAAATTAATGTCGCGATTTGATTTTCTCTCTCCTCTCGTCATCACATTTCGTCTCTGAGAGCCCACTCGCTCGTACTTGCCACGTTTCGATCTTTCAAACTCAACGCCCACATGATGGCTGAAAACGCGTTACATTTCGTCGCATCCGCTTGGTACGCGAACACGCACCTCACCTGCTCTCCTCTTCTAACTATTTTTTCAATCTCCTCGTCCGGAATACTCTTCAAATACGTCAACAACGACTCGTCGATTTTGGCCTCGGGCCATTTGATGGAAATCAACGACCAATCTAAAAACTCTTGAAACGGTAACCTCACCGAATCTGAAATAATCACCGGCACGCATCCGGCAAAAAAGGTCTCGTACGTTCTCAACGTCCACGGCGATAAGCCTCTGGGAACGATACAAAACTTGCTATCTCCTAAAATCTCGGCGTACTTTGGCGTCCGACCCGAAATCGCGAGCAAAGCGTCCGGATACTTTTTCGAAAGTTTCAACAACCGTTCTCTCGGGTGCGCTTTTACGTGCTTCTCGTCCCCTTTCAACGCTTGCCCATCTGGTACGGTCCCTGCAAACGATGCTAACTTTGTCCTCTTACTCGTTCTCTTGTTTGTTTCTAAATACGAATCTTTCCTACCGTCCATAAATCCCGGCAACACGACGTCCTTCCAAGGATCAAAATACGGCGCTAACGTTCTGTACGGATCGGTATAAAACCCTTCCGGAGTTAAAAATATCGAGTTTGGTATTTTACACCGCCAATTCTTGTACAAAGTCGGCCCTCTTCCGCTCGGCCAGACGAAAACGTGATCTCTCCCCCCGGATTTCTTAATATACGGCAGCTTCTCGATGACGCCGTTCAACCTCTTCGCTAACTCGTCGTCGGTTAATCCCGCCCCGTTCGGCGGCGCGTCCAACATGCACTTCGGCCACCCCGGGAGGAAGAATAAATCCGCATCCGAAGGATTCTCCGTCCTCAACTCTTTCGATTTCAGCAAGAAGTCCGCGATGTGCACTTGACTCCCGTACATCTTCATCCCGCACACTCCAGACTTGTACGCTTGCGTCTCTTTCCCTGGGAACAAGAGTTTCTTCACGTCCGCGTCGTTATACACGTATATTTTAATCGGTGGAGAGATGTCATCTTTAATAGATCGCTCCGCTCGAGATGGAGCCGCGTTGAAGACCTCTCGCCACGTCCCAAAAGCTGTCGCGGATATTCCAAACTGATTCGATGATGATGACGATGATTCCGAAGCAGCAGTTTTCTTCGCCGAAACTTCAACAAAGCCCCCTTTCGACGACACCGAAAAATGAATACAAAAAAGACAAAAAAGAAGTGTAAGAGAACAACTACTCTTCTGCCGAAAAGCTCTCATCTTCTTCTTCTTTGTCTTCTTCTTCTTCTCTTCTCTCTCTCTCTCTCTCTCTCTCTCTCTCTCTCTCTGATTTGTTGTG
>Ga0257106_1001401_pt1 | contig 12017 bp, 12 predicted proteins | sample LP_taG_3_FD_190177 | JGI IMG/M metagenome (GOLD analysis project Ga0257106, IMG submission 190177) | Marine microbial communities from Northeast Subartic Pacific Ocean, Canada - LP_J_2011_P26_10m | ecosystem: Environmental > Aquatic > Marine > Oceanic | place: Canada: Northeast Subartic Pacific...
GGTGCTGCGTCGCGGGGCTCGAGGTTCACGAGGAGGTGCTCCGGCTGATCCTCGCGGCGTCCGCGCGGATGACCTCGGATGACCTGCGCGTCCTCGTCGAGGCCACGCTGCACGTCACGCGCAAGTCACGCAAGGTGAACAAGCGCCGCGCCAAGCCCATCGTGTACGAGTACGAGCCCATCGTCGCCAAGGGAGTCGTCGGCGGGCGTCGCGGTCCGAGCGGATCGCTCATGCGCTCCCTAGGTCCGGGATCCAGCGGCGATCTGAGCGGCTACGCGTCCGCGTCGTCGATGGGCGGTACACACGGCGGCGGGTACACCAGCGGCGGGACGGACGCCGGGAGCGACGGGACCGGAGGCGGCGGCGCTCAAGGCGCTGACGGCGTGCAGGCGACGTATCAGCTGTTGGTGAGGCGGGAAGCGGCTCGGTTGACGGAGGCGGCGGCGCCGAAGCTGCACGAGTACCTGGCGAGGAAGGACCGGCGGGATATGCGACGGAGCGGGCGCGCGGTGGGAGACGAGGACGACGCGGAGAGGCCGTTCTCCCCGTGAGAGAGCTAGTTGTGGTAAGAGAAGCTAAAATACAATTACTCGTGATTGCGATCGTCTCGATAGTTTTTTTCCAGATCTCGGAGGGCGCAAGGGTCACTCTCGAGCGCCCCGACGACATGGGTTCCAGGCTGGGCGAGGTCATCACCCTCCAGTTCGGCGGATACGCCAACTGGACCGGCTCGCACTTTTGGAACTTCCAGGTGCGCCGCCCCGTCCCCTTCCCTTCCTCTCTCCCTCCGCCGTCCAGCTGCTGGCTCCCGGAAAACAAAGCGACGGAACCATCATCCTCTGATCCCTCCCTCCCTTCCTCCGCACCATCGACAGGACGAGGCGCAGGGCCTGGCCGAGGGCGACGATGCGTCATCCCGCGCGTACGCCGGCGTCGACTCCCGCGTGCTGTACCGCATCGGCGAGACGGCAAAAGGCGTCGCGACGTACGTGCCGAGGGTCGTGTCCTTCGATCTGGGCGGGAGCATGGGCGGCGTGCGACGCGCGGGGCATCTCTACGGCGACGACGACGCCGTGAACCCCGATGACCTACCGGCGATCACGAGCTGGGACGACGGGCACAGGGTGTTCAGGCAGGAACCGGCGCACAAGTCCGCCTTCCTCCGCAACCTCGAGGAGGACGCCGGCGACGGATACCACGACGAAGAAGACGACGACGAAGAAGACGACGAGAACCACGATCCGGATGCGAGGATGGACACGGACGAGTCATCCGACGACGAGGACGACGCGCGCGGTGGACGGCGGCGGTCCAAGTGGGGCGGGTCCACGAAACGATCGAGGAACGGCGGCGACGTCGACGCCATCGCGGCGCTCCGCGCGAAGATGGCCGCGCAGATGGCGCTGGAGGCGGAGCGAACCGCGAAAACCGAGAAATCCGACTCGCGAGCGCCATCTTCTACGGAGACGAGGGAGGAGCGACAACGGCGCCGAAAGGAGGACGAGGAGCGCCGGTCCGCGGCGCTCGAGGCATCCGCGGCGGCGCTCGATACCGACGACGCGAAGTCATGGACCGACTTCTGCAAGGCGTGTTTCCACCCGAGGTCGCACGCCGCCTTGCCCGGGTTGTGGCGAGGCGTGGATTTATTCGCCGGCTTCGGCGAGGGCGTCGAACATTTACGAACCGAGGAGCGGCGAGAGGAGGCGAGGGACGCCGTGCGGTTCTGGGCGGAGGAATGCGACCACCTGCGCGGGTTCCAGGTGTTCGCGGAGGACTTAAGCGGCTTCGGCGGCGTCGCGGCGACGGTGTTGGAGGAGCTTCGGGACGAGTACGGGACGGCGCCGGTTACTTTATTCTCACTTCGCCCGCCGAGCGAATCAACTCGGGGTTCTTCAACGGATGCGAGGTCCCGGGCGTCCAGGTGCGCGCTGCTGAACGACGCGCTCGCGTCGTCGATCCTCGCGCCCATGTGCGACGCGTACGTGCCGCTCGGGACGCCGGATCAATCGCGGGTATCAAAGTTTCTTCCAGGGTACCGCGGGGGCGACGCCTATCACTCGGCGGCGTTTCACGCGGCGGCCATCGACACCGCCACCTTACCGTGGAGGGTCAGCGATGCGTCGACTGACTCGGTGGGCGGCGCCGGGATGTCGTCGGTGGTCAGGCACTTGTCCGCGCGGGCCGGTGGGCCCTTCACCGCGATGACCGCGACGACGCCGTGCGACGCGTTCGACGATCCGAGCGTCGTAGCGGCTCGATCGGATTCCAGAAAGCGCGACGAACGAAGGTCTCAGGCTGGCAGGGACTCGTTGCTGGCGTCCAGGGTGAACGACATGTTCGCAGAGGAGGACGATAAGGCGGCGATGGAGAACGCGCGCGCAGTGTTGTCCAAACAGGTGTACTTCACCCCCGGGTGCGTCGACGAGGACACGATGGAGCCGACGGCGGAGGTGTATTCCGCCCGCGGCTGGCGGGTCAACGACACCGACGGTTCCAACACCGCCGCGACCCCGTCGCAAACGCGCGATGCGCTGGACGCCGCGCTGAGGTACGAGGCGTACCGCGCGCCGAGGCTCAGGTGCGCGGTAACGGCGCCGCTTCCCCTGCCCCTTCCCTTTCCTCGGGTCTTCGGCGGGAGTAAGAACGGGAGTCCGAACCCGCGTGAGTGCGCGGCGATGACCAGGCTGGTGTCCACCGGCGCGTACGGCGCGGTGCTCACTTCGATAAACGCCGGGTGGAAGCGCGCGGTGCGGGGCAGCGCCGGTAAGGCGATGGTTCGGTCGTGGGGGTACGGTGACGACGATTTGGAGGAGGTGTCGGAGTCCTTGGCCACGGCGGCGTACGCGTACGGCGGCGACGAGGACGGGGAGGAGGACGAGTTCGAGTTCAACGACGAGGACGAACTTTGATGACGAGAACTTTAGTTCAACGTGTTTGTTTAGGCGACGCGCGCGATGTCTCTTATGTAACAAACGCCGAGAGGCTGTCTCCTCTCCGACTCGAGCTAACTCTGATCCGCATCATCATCGACCGCGCGTCCTCCACTGTGTGTGACACCTGCCCTTTGTATTAAACCGTTTTCCGAGAGATTGTAATACAAAGGCAACACTTCGTCTGTCGACGCCTCCGCCCCCTCTGTCGTGTACACGCCCGTGCTCACGATATGCCGCTAAGAAAGAATCCTCTACTAATTAATAAGCCTCTACGTGAGGTCCTTACTTGAGGGACTTCTTCTTCTCCCTGTTCCATCCGTTCACCGCGCCGGCGGGGGCGAGGTACTTGCGTCCCTTCTTGCGACGGAGCTTCAGCACCTTGCGGCCGGAGGCGGTCTGGAGACGGGCGCGGAAGCCGGAGGTGCGAGCGCGCGCGCGGCGGGTGCCGTGGAGGGTGCAGCCGAGGGACCTGCCACCCGCGGTCACAACCAACGCCCCACGGCCCACGGCGGGCTTGCGAGTCGCCATCGCGGAAGGCATGGCGACGCCTGGGTGGAGTGGATAACGGGGAAATGGGGTTTGTGAGCGAGACGCGGAATAAAGCGGATGAAAAAGTCGCGGACGGGGGTCCGGAAACGGCGCCGGGCGGGTTCGATGTCGCGCCCGCTCGCGTGCCACTCCTTCGAATCTGGCTGGTCGGGATGCGACGGCGACGACGCGACGCTCTCGATACGAGAGACGCCCCGTCGTCGCCGCGCCAGACGCGGATTGGGAGGCTATACGCACCCGCGAGAGAAGACTTCATGGTCATCTTGGACGCGAGCTTGGCGGGCATGAAAGCCGAGCCACCCACAGCCTTGACGGGCGCGCGCGCGGGCGCACCCATGCGCGCGACGGGCGCACGCGCAGCACCCGACACCGCGAGGCTGGCCATGGACATGGTGAGAGAAGCAGCCATCGTTCCTGGAGCGGTCTCCGGACGCGACGAATGACGTCAGTGCGCTTTCGACCTAAACCCTTGAGGTGAGCAGATGGAGGCCAATCCACTTTTTTCTAACCTATCGGACCCATAATCGCAATTTATTTTAATCAGCCGGTTGCAAATATGGTCGGGCATTTGCTTATCCTTGTAACTCAAGAAACCCCATATAAAATCGAGGGTCTAAATAGAGTATCGCAGTCCCCGCTCTCGACCAATGAGAGCTTTTGTTTTGGAGCAACAGGCAGCTGTTTTTCCAATCCCGACGTAAAAGCGTCCGGGGCCGCCCGACGAACCTCGTATCTGCACACACAGTACAGCACTACACATCGATTAAGATGGCTGCTCTCACCACCACCTCCGTCCGCGCCGTGTCCGCCGTGTCCGCGCGCAAGGCCAACTTCGCGGGCTCCCGCGCGTCCTTCGCCGCGCCCGCCAAGGCTCCCGTTTCCGCTCGCGCCTCCCTCAAGGTTCAGGCCGCGAACCGCGAGCTCTGGTGCGTCACCCGCCCGTCGTACCCACTCCCAATCGCCGCACGAGCGACGCGGGCGTCTCATTAGCCGGGTTTTTCATCCGTTCGCGGGGCGTGCGGCGCGTGCGACGCATCGCGCATCGCCGTGTGCGCGTCAATCCGGCATCACGTCCATCCGGGGAAAACGTGATAGGAGCTCGGAGGGGATGGTCCGATCGCGACCGATCGAGGCGTCGCCTTCGATGACGCGCCGCGCCGTCCGCCCCGTCACCGATCCGTGCACCTTCCCGGAGACCGGGCGATGATCGACGCCAATCCTTGAACCCGCCCAACACCGTCCAATGAGACCGCTTCACAGCTATCATGCGCTGACCAACCCGTCTCCCCCATCCCATCCATTCCCAATCCACAGGATCAAGGACTCCTCCGTCGCGCCCGCCCACCTCGACGGCACCCTCCCCGGTGACTTCGGCTTCGACCCCCTCGGCCTCGGCGCCGACCCCCAGCGCCTGAAGTACTACCAGGAGGCTGAGCTCATGAACGCCCGCTGGGCGATGATGGCCGTCGCCGGCATCACCGCCACCGAGGTGCTCGGCGTCGGCGGCCCTTGGTACGAAGCCGGCGCCGCGGAGTACGACCTCCCCATCAACGCGCTCCTCGCGGTGCAGTTCCCCGTCATGGGCATCCTCGAGCTCCGCCGCATCCGCGGCTGGCTCGCCACCGGCAAGTCCGGCGTCAACGAGACGTTCCCTTGGGACCCCATGGGCATGAACGGCGACGCCATGGCGCTCAAGGAGATCAAGAACGGTCGCCTGGCCATGATCGCGTTCGTGGGCATCGTCGTCCAGGCTATCGTGTACCGCACCGGGCCCGTCGCCGCGCTCAAGGACCACATCGTCGACCCCTTCGGCTGCAACATGGCGACCAACATCATGCACATCGGCTCCACCTTCTAAGTTAGAGCGCCGAGCGATTTCATCATGAGATTGGTATAGACATTCGACGCCGGCGCGCGGGGGATTGTTGAGACTTTGGGTGTGCCGCGGTGAGGCCGCGGACGATGGGGGTTAGGGTTACTCTCGGATAGAAGGAGCTAGATTTATGATAATAGATCCATCCGGTTCCGCCACCATGTCGTCAACAGCGTGATGTCCCCACCGTAATCTGACTGTGCAGCTGTGCTAACAATACTGCCCAAGACCGTTTGCTGGGTCGACGCAGATCCTGGTTTTTGCCCTAGCGAGCTGAGCGCCCCCCCCACAAGCACTCGCGCGTCGGTGATGACGACGGTGCACGTCAAGTTCCCGAGCGAGGCGGCGCACGCGCCGGTGACCGTGCCGGCGCCCGCGACACCCGCGGGCGTCTGCGCCGCGGTCCTCGCCGCGCGCCCCGATCTCGGCAAGCTGCTCGATGCGAAGGGTCAGTACGCCGGGTTCGAGCTGTCGCTCGTGGATCCCAAGACGGGGCGCCCGATGGACCCCGGGGTTGACGACGCGATCCCGAACGACGCGAAGATGGAGCTGGTGCTGAGCAAGGGCTACGCGGTGCGCGCGTTCGCGCCCGTGCGCAAGTACGTCGTCGGGCGATTCAGCGGCGAGAAGCCCCCAAAGTTCAAGTCCGGGCGCGCGACCGCGGTGGAGTGGCAGCTCTGCCGCCAGCGGAGCGACATGACCACGAGCGCGGGGCGCGAACCCAACCTCCAGCTCGTCAGCGAGAGCAAGAAGGGCGGCCGCGTGCAGTTCAACGGCTCCCGCGAATCCGGCTCACTCGGCAACTTCTTCCTCCTCATGATGCAAGCGAACACAACCGACGTGTGCGCCATCCCGATGGAACAGTGGTACAACTTCAGACCCGTCGCTAACCGACGCGTCATCTCCCTTGAAGAAGCCGAGGAACGACTCGAGGCCCGAGGCCGGCACACCACGTCCACGTCGCAGTGGCTCGAGAAGGCTGCCGGGTTGAAGGGCGGCGGCGGCGGCGATCTGGAAGACGACGCCCTTTCCGATTCCGACGACGCCGACCGATTCAAGACGCAGGCTGGTGACACAGACTCGGACGACGACGACAACGAGTACGATAAGAAGAAGAAGCGACGCAAGAAGGGCGGGGCGGGAGGCGGCGTTGGGGTCAAGCAGGAGCCGATCGAGGATGAGGCCAAAGCCGGCGACGACGTCGGCGAGGCTCCCGGCGCGAGGGGCATCGTCAAGGCTGAGGGCGACGATTGGGAGCACGACGCGGGCGCCTCCGACGATGAGGTCGCGGGCGAGGGCATGGGTGATGAGATCGAGATGGTGGACGCGGATGCCAAGCCGCCGCCGAAGCCGCACGGGCCGACCGGCGGCGGCGCGGACGACGACGACGAGGAGCTGGACGAGGAGGGCGCCAAGTTGAAGCGGCTCTTGGGCCGCGAGGAGGAGGCTGAGATGGCGGCGGAGCTCGGCGGGATCTCCGACGACGAGGACTCGGACTCCGAGTTTGTCGACCCCGACCAGGAGGAGCTCCACCCGTTCTTACTGCAGCAGCGTAACAAGGCTGAGCAGGCGCAGGTTCAGAAGGCGCAGGCGGCGGCTCGCGCGGCGCAGCAAGCGGCGGCGGCGGCGGCGGCTGCGGTGGTCAAGACCGAGCCCGTCGCCGCCGGCGTGAAGCGCCCGCGCGAGACATCCCCGGGCGCCGCGAACGTCCCGGTCAAGGCGCAGAAGACGGAGGCCAAGCCGGAGGCGGCGACGCGGCCGATCGAGGTGGCGCTGAGGGCTATCCTACGCGGCGGGAGCAAGGTGACCACGAAGGACGTCACGAAACAGCTGCGGAAGAAGGGCTTGCTCAACACGGACGCGGACAAGGACGAGCTCAAGTCCACGATCGGTCGCGTGGCGAAGATCATGAAGGAGGGCAACGCGAGCTACGTCGTGCTCAAGTGAGCGTTAGTAACTCTTGTTGGGATCGATCGATAAAAAAAACGCTTCCCTAATTCCGGTAAATGGCTAGCGTCGGAGTGTGGGACCCGCCGTCGATCGCCTTCCACGCGGTGCTCATCCCCATCGGCGCCCAATCAGGCCCGACGCCCTTGTACACCCCCAACCCGTCCGGCCCGTCGATCCACCAGGACCCGTCCAGAGCATTGCGGTAGATGTAGCTCCTATCACCATCTTTTTTGTACCACGCGCCGTCCTCGCCGCCGCCGTTGAGCTTCACCCACGTCGCCTCCACGTCCCACCCGTTCTCGATGCACACGTCCTTGAACCCCTCGGGGACTTCAGTGCGTGGTTTGGGTAGGTACGTCCCACTCACGGAGGGTTCCGCCTCGGCGTAGACGATGATCTTAGTCACGCTGTAAACAAAACAAGACGTCAATCAAATTGCCCATACAAGCGTTAAAATAAACTTACCGCTTCGACTCGACGCGGGTCTCGTACCGTTCGAGGACGGCGAGGACGTCCTTGGCCTCGGCGTCCATGGCGACGTCGAACGGCGGGCCGTGCGCGTCGGGATCCGCTCCGAACGCCAGCAAGGCTTGCGCGCCGATCGCCAGGTTATTCGACGCCATCCTGTCCATCGGCGTGTACCTGTAGGTGTCGAGCGCGGCGACGTCGGCGCCCGCGCCAATGAGGAACGCGGCGGCGTGTTGGTTGGACCGCGACATGCCGCACGTGTGCAGCGGGGAGGCGCCTCCGGTCGCGACGTCGTTGACCAGGTCGGGGTGCGCGTGAAGGAGCTTCGCGAGCGTGGTGTCCGCCTCGGCGACGCCGGAGTTGGTCTCGGGGTGGAACCGGGAGATGGCCTCGGAGATCGGCGTATATCCTCCGCCGCTGTAAACCGGGCCGGGTCGTGGGTTGTGGCCCTGGTACTGCTTCCCGATGACCACGCTACCGTCCGCGGCGCGCTGGACCGTGCCGCTGTAGATGCCCGCGCCCACGCTGTCGGCGTACGGGTCGAACCCCTCGTTGTCCGTCCCACCCGGGGCGCCGTACTTTTCCTTCATGCCGGGCGCGAACGGATCGTGCGTTATCTTCACGCCGTCCTTCCTGTAGTACGACGACATGGCGGCGCGGCACGATGTCGTGGCCGATCTGGTGGTGGGTGTCGCGGCGTGGACGGCGGACGTGAAGAGCAGCAGGGTCCTGGGGAGCCACGCGGCGTGCATCGGGAAATGCCGACGTGGTTCTTTCTGGTGACGGGAAGAAACGCCTTTTGATCAGTCGAGTGTGCTTTTTCGCCTCTCGGCTGGCTCTCTTGTGGCGCTACTTTACAAGTACTGTTTTACAAGTACATTCTACGTTCATTCTCGTTCGTCTCTTCCTCCCTACCACACTTGTACTCACTTGTACTCAGGAACCCTTTCTCGGCTGCTCTCTGTGGCGCTACTTTACTGCTGTTTTACAAGTACATTCTTCGTTCATTCTCGTTCGTCTCTTCCTCTTCCTCCCTACCACTTGTACTCAGGAACCCTTGAAGTCGACGCTGGCGCTCATGATGATCCCGACGATGACGCCGAACAAACCGAGCGCCGATCCAAAGATCTCGATGATGAGGATCTTGACAAACAACGCCGGGTTCGCCGCGTCCGCCAACGCACACGCGCTCCCCACGATCCCGACACATATCCCGCACGCCAAGTTCGCTAGGCCCACGGTCAGCCCGCACGCGAACGTGGCGTACCCGCTGGTCATGACCGATTGAGGGTAAGATCCGTCTGCGTTACGAGGCACGTACTCGATCTTGGTCTGGAGGATGATGGCCATGATCACGCCGTAGATGGCGACGGCTTCGCAGAAGATGATGGATATGAGGTTCTTGCTGGTGATGCGCGGGGTGCGAATCGCCCTGCCCGCGAGCGTGCTCCCCGTGATGAAGATTCCCCTGCGGGTCGCGAGACGAACGACGAGGATGGATGGATGTTAGCAAACTGAAGTTTTAGAAAAACCGCCGAACTTTCACGGTGGATCTGTGCGTCTAGGGTTGGAGGCGACGCGGGCGCGATCGTGGGTGGGACGCACCACGCGGCTCCGAGGACGGACAGTCCGATGGAGCTCGCTATGCCCATCGCCGTGAACAGGTACGGGTTGACGTGGCGGAACAGGAACCCGAGGTACGCCCAGTCCACCAGCCTGCGCGACTCCCCCGGCGCGACGGGCGCGACTCGCGAGATGCCGAGGACGAGCACCAGGATGCCGAAGAGCCACAGGCCGAACACCAAGGGCGGGAGCCGCGGGTCGATGTTCAGCCCGCTCGCCGTCCTCGGCGTGGGCTTCGGCTGACTCATGGAGACCCCCATGACGCGCAGCCACGTGCCGCTTGCACTGCCGATGGTGGGAAATGACAAATTTCTTAGAGTTACACAGACAGACAGGATATTTGACGAAGACGAAGACACACGTGCAATACATTAACAGGTTGACCCCCTTCGCATCACACGACCGTGCTCTCCAGTACGTTCGCGATGAAGTTCGCGAGCTGCTGCAGCTCCTCCTGGCACGCGCTGTGTCCCATCCCTTGGTACGTCTGGAAGCTCACCGCCGTCATCCCGAGTTTTTCCGTCATGTGCTCGTGAGACGCTACGCCGTATTGGTACTGGAGCACCTGGTCCGCGGTTCCGTGTGCGAGGAACACCGGTAAGTCCTTCGCGTTTGGCGACATGGCGTCCGGGAAATCGTCCCTCAGCGCGAGGTACGTGGACATCCCCACGGCGCCCGCGAGTCGTTCCTTGGATCGTAGCGCGGTTTGCAGCGCGATGACTCCGCCTTGGCTGAAGCCGCCTATCACGATGCGACTCGCGTCGACGCCCGAGTCCACCTCGGCTTTGATGAGTCCTTGGATGTACTCGGTGGACGCGAGGGTCTGGTCCCTGTCGTCCTTGATGTTGTCGATGGACAGGTCGTTGATGTCGTACCATCCGGTCATGCGCATGCCTCCGTTGAGGGTGACGGGTATGGTCGGCGCGGTTGGAAACACCCACTTGACGCCCTCGAAGGGCATCGAGGACGCGACGTCCGCCCAGCCGTGGCCGGTGTCGCCGAGGCCGTGGAGGAAGATGCACACCGCGGTGGTCGCGCCGCCCTCGGGCGGGGGCACGACGATGGGTTTCGGGTACGTCACCGGCATGGCGGCGTTCGAACCGCTGGCGGAAGCTATGATCAGCGGCGTGAGCGCAAGTCCGAGGGCTCGTCTCCGCGAAGATGGATGCGCCGCGGTGGGGTACGGGCGGGACGACGCGGGGGTTCGATTGGGTTTGGGTGCGAGGTTGAGCGTCGATACTCTGGACGCCAGGCGGTGCACAGCTCGAGCGGCCGCGGACATATGTCGTCGCGCACGGGTCCTCCTCGCGGGTTCAAGTGAGCGGGCGCTCAAGGTCCACGACTGGACTACTGAAATTCACATTGAAAATGGTTTAGTAAAATTGACCCGGCTTCTCGGCCGCTTCTATCGCCTCGCTCTCGCGGCCCAACAGCGCGTTGGCCCTGAACATCATATCACGCAGCCTACTTCGCACCACCTGCTTCGGATCCTTCGCGGACCCGCCCCGTGACTGGTCAGACAAAACCCGCGCGTTCGTCTCCTTGCTAACCGCCTTCACCTTGCGTTCACGTTCCTTAGAGCCCAAGTCCACAAACCCGCCGGCCCAGTTACCTTCGTCGAGATCGTCACCCTTCTCCCCGAAAACCTCTTGGTCCAGGAACCGGTACAGGTCGTGAATCTCCTCGTCGCACTTATCGTGCCCGAGGCCCGCGTACAGGGCGTCCCACCTGTTCTTGAAGCCCAGCTTGTGAAGCTTAGCCTTGGTGGCGAAGTAGTACTCCATCCCGAGCACGCCGTCGTCCTTGCCGTGCGCCTGGAACAGCGGCGTCTTCGTCTGGTGACCGTTCATCTTCTCCGGGTAGTCGTCGCGCATCGGCAGGTACGTGGACATCGCGAGGATGCCACCGAGCCGTTTCGGGTACCGTAACGCGGCGGTCAGCGCGACGGCTCCGCCTTGCGAAAATCCGCCGACGACGACGCGCCTCGGATCGATGCCGTGTGTCTTGACCTGCGTATCGATGATTCGCGTGATGTACGATGCGGCGGCGTCGATGTGCGTCCGGTCGTCCGTGAGGTGTCCGATGTGGAAGTCGTTCATGTCGAACCACGCGGGCTCGCGCTTCTGCGTCACCGCGACGTCCAGCTCTGGTGACCACGGAAAGATCCATTTGACACCGGGGCGCGCGTAGTTCTTCGACCCGTCGTTGGCGAGCCAGGTGTACTTCTCGGGTGAGCCGCCGAGGCCGTGGATGAAGATGATCACGCCGGTGGTCTTGCCGTCACCGGGCTGGATCTCGATCGGGTCGTGCCTCGCGGGGAAGCCTCCCGCGTGTTTGGGTGACCCCGACGGTGAGTGCTTCTCTCCAACCCCCGCGGCTGCGGTGGAGTGACGGGCGCGGTTCGGGTGTTCCGGCTCGTGCCGCGCCGCGTCGCACGTCGCGCACGCCGCGAACAGGAGCGCGACGACCAGCCACGACGATATCGGCCGCATCGTCAGGGAAAATTTGTCCCTCCGTCGCATCTCGCCGTCGGCTAGGCTAAGCGGCGCGTCCAATGCCGCGCGAAATTCGGGTGGTTACGGAGTTGAACCCGCGGACAATTTTGCAACCGACCATTTTTT
>Ga0257106_1001402_pt1 | contig 12015 bp, 6 predicted proteins | sample LP_taG_3_FD_190177 | JGI IMG/M metagenome (GOLD analysis project Ga0257106, IMG submission 190177) | Marine microbial communities from Northeast Subartic Pacific Ocean, Canada - LP_J_2011_P26_10m | ecosystem: Environmental > Aquatic > Marine > Oceanic | place: Canada: Northeast Subartic Pacific...
AAGGAGAACCACGTGTCCATCCTCGACCACCTCAAGGGCGAACGCACGCGCTCCGACGAGACGGACCCGATCACCGTCGCCAACGAAATCTCGGAACGTTGGAACCCGTGCCGCACCGAGGGCCTCCCCGAGTGCTTCACCGGCGGCTGGGTCGGGTACATGGGCTACGACACCGTCCGCTACCAGTACCTCAACAAGCTCCCGTTTAAAGACGCCCCCGAGGACGACAGGAACTTGCCGGACCTGTGCCTCGGGCTCTACCGCGACGTGGTGATCTTCGACCACGCCACCAAGCAGCTCTACGCGGTGCACTGGGTGGATACCACTTTACACGACGGCGACGCGGCGGCGGCGCTGGCGGAAGGTGAGGAGTCCCTGGACGCGCTCGTCAAGGCGCTGCAGCCGGAGTCGGTGCCCACGTTACCGTTCGGCGAGGTGTCCATGTCCCTGACGGCACCCCCGACGCCGCCCGCGGACAGCACCATGTCCAAGGCGGAGTTCCTGGGCGCCGTCGCCGACACCAAGGAGCACATCGCGGCGGGCGACGTCTTCCAGCTGGTGCTCTCTCACAGGTTCGAGAGGAGCACGTACGCGGACCCGTTCGACGTGTACCGCGCGCTGCGGGTGGTGAACCCGAGCCCGTACATGATCTACCTGCAGGCGCGCGGGTCCATCTTGGTGGCGTCGTCGCCGGAGATTTTATGCCGAACGGATAAGGAGAGAACCGTGGTGAACCGACCGTTGGCGGGGACCCGGATGCGTGGCAAGACCGAGGAGGAGGACGCCGCGCTGGAGGTGGACCTGCTCGCGGACGAGAAGGAGAAGGCTGAGCACGTGATGCTCGTGGACCTGGGCCGCAACGACGTCGGGCGGGTCAGCAAGGCTGGAACCGTCAAGGTGGAGAAGCTCATGGAGATTGAGAGGTACTCGCACGTCATGCACATCTCGTCGACCGTCACCGGTCACCTCCTGGACGATTTAGGGCCGTGGGACGTGCTCCGCGCGGCGTTACCCGTGGGTACGGTGAGCGGTGCGCCCAAGGTGCGCGCGATGCAGATCATCGACGAGCTCGAGGAGACCCGCCGCGGTCCCTACGGCGGCGGCATCGGATACGTGGGGTTCACCGGCGAGATGGACATGGCGCTGGCGCTTCGGACCATGGTGGTGCCCACGGCGCACACGGATAACATGTACAAGTTCAGCAAAGAGGCGTCCGAGCCGCCCCGCTCTAAGCGTGAGTGGGTGATTCACCTCCAGTCGGGTGCCGGCATAGTCGCCGACTCGGACCCGGAGAGCGAATACCAGGAGACGGTCAACAAGGCGGCGGCGCTGGGCCGCGCCATCGACCTCGCCGAGGAGGCTTTCGACGTGTGAGGCTAGGAGAGTGCGCCGCGCCGCCGTTTAATTCATCTGTGGTTTGGTCAAAATTCTACTCGTCGCCTAGGAGAGTGCCCCGCCCCGCAAATTTCTAGTTTTCGTTCGTTCGTTTGTTCCGCTCTAAGCGCGAGTGGGTGATTCACGGAGGCTGCTGCGGCGGCGCGCCCTGGCCCTGCATCAGAGCCATGAACTGCCTCATCACCTCCGGGTTCTGCTGCATCATCGCCGCCATCATAGGGTTCTGGGCGGCGTAATTCATCATCATCTGCTGCTGCATCAACCCCCGCTGCATCTCCTCCTGAAACGCCTGCTGCTGCTGCAGCGCGGCGTAGGCAGCCGCCTGAGGGTTCTGGGTGACGCTCGGCGCCGGAGCCGACGACGCGGGCGGGGGCATGGTGACGCCGCCGAAGAAGGACGGCGCGCCCGGAGCGGCGGCGTTCTGGCTCAACGCGTTCTGGCTCAACGCCGCAGCCACCGCCTGCTCGCCGTGCTTCGCCTGCGCCGGCTGCTGCTGCTGCTGCGCCATCAGAGCCGCGGCGTACGCCTGGTAAGCGGCGAGCGGGTTCACCGCGGGCGCGGACGCCTCCGTCTTTTCAACGGGCTTAGCCGCGGGCTTAGCCTTCTTCGCGGGTGGTGCCTCAACCTTGGGCTTGGCGCGCTTGGGCGCCGGCTTGGCGGTGAACGCGCCGAGGCCGAGGAGGAGCTCGGCGGCTTCGTCGTGCTCGTCGTCCAGCGCCGCCTCCCGCGACTTGGCCCTCGCCTCCGCCGCCTCCGCCGCCTCCGCCGCCTTTGACGCCCGGGACGCCGCCTTTGACGCCCGGGATGCCGCCTCCGCCGCGCCGCCGCCGCCGTTCGACGCCGGCGCGGTCTCGCTCTTCACCCTCTTGCCCGCCGGCGCATCCTCCTTCTTGACGCCCTCCTTCTCCACCTTGACCTCGACCGTCTTCGCCTTGGCGGCGGCCGCGGCAGCCTCCTCGCGCTCAATCGCGGCGACCGCCGCCGCGGAAGCCTTCCCGTAGGTCCTCACCCTGCCGTTGTTGAGCGCCACGTCAGCATGCCTCGCCCCGTGGAGCATCATCGCCCTTCCCTGCAGCTTATCCTCGATGTCGTACTTCCGGAGCCCGCGCGCCAACACCAGGCACTCCCCCGCGCTCTCCGGCGACACGAAATCGAGCGCAACCTTGAGGCAGCTTCGAAGGTTCCGGACCTGGTGCGCGCACCCCGCGGGTACAAACACGGCGTCGCCCTCACGTTGGTCGAAGGTCCACGGTTTGATCCCGGTGTCCTTCGCGAGCGCCGCGAGATCGGCGTCGGTGAGAAAAACGCGGACGTCGTGAATCGGGTGCCCCGTCGGCTTCTTGCCGTCATCCTGCGTCGTGCCCTCTGGTGCCAGGTTACCGAGAAACGTAGAACCCTCGCCCACCTTCGCGACGAGCCACGTCTGCAGCGTCGCGAAATCCTGCCTGCGGAAGATATCCCACCTCGCGCCCTCGACGGGGACGTCACCGGCCGGACCCCGGGGCTCGACGTGTAAAAGCACGTTGACGGCGTCCGACATATCCTGGTGGAGCCGGGTCACCGAGTCGCCCATGCCCCGCTGTGCCTCGCGGCCGTACGCGACGTACGACTTGGGGCCCAGGTCGGGCGGGACCCACTCCTTCGGCAGCCTGCACGATAGATTCAGCGGGCCGTCCACAGGGTTGGTGTACGGCTGGAACGGTAACATGCGCACGAAGTCGGCGTAATGCCGCGGGAGCTTCTGCTTGAAGTCATCCTCGGAGGGCCAATCCTTAACCTTGAGCATCTCGTCACCCGGCGCGTTGAAACCCTGGAAGAACGCCTCCACGCCCACGCTCTTACGCTCACCGCTCGCGCAGTCGATGACGTCCACGCTACGATCCGTGATGGCCGCGGTCACCGCCGCCGGAGTCCAGCACCCGACCCGCTCGCCCTCAACCCCGCGGACAACCACCGGGTCGCCTCGGCGCCAGTGCTTCTGAAAGTGACTCAACGCGGTGGCCGCCGCGTCCGCGCCGCACCGCCTCGGGTCCACGTCCGCGTACCTCGGCGCCCACACAGGGCACGCGTCGCCGGGCGTGGACATCGTGCGGATCGCGGCGTCGCCGCCCGCGCCGCTCGCGGCGGCGGTTGACGATCGCTTGGACCGGCTGGACGCGTTAGCCGCGGTGGCGCATCGAGCGCACGGCTTGGCATCCTCCTCGGGGCGAACCTTGCCCTCGCCGTACTCGTCGACGAGCGCAGCGAGGTCGGCCAGCGGATCCGGCATGGCGCGCGCGGCGTCCAGCGAACGCTTCGTGGTGACGCTGAAGCTTCGAACCTTGAGCGTCATCGAGTCAGCCTTCGCCTTCGCCGCCGCGGCGTCCGTCTTCGCCTTCTCGACGCAGTGCGGGCACGCGGTGCCGTTAGTTGACCGCACATCGGCGCAGCACTCGAGGCAGAAGTCGTTCTCGCACCCGTCGCAGTGCCTGAAGCAGTCGGCGATGCTGTTGGCGCACCGGTCGCAGACCAGCCGGTAGGTCCCGCCCGGCATGAGCTCTGGGGCCTTATGCGCCTCATGCGCCCGCTCCCGCTCAATCTGCTCAGCCACGCCGCGGATATCTCGGCCCATGCGTTCGAGCGCGTACCTCGCCATCGCCTTCGCAGCCTGCGCGTCCACGCCGGCGCTCAGCGAGAGCGCGGTAGCCTCCGCGTCAGCCTCCGCCTTCACGCTAGCGGCGGCGGCTGCTTCGCCGCGAGCGGCGCTTCTCGCCGCTCGCCCGCCCTTCGCCTTCTCCGCGGACACCGCGACTGGGGACGCGTCCTTGCTCGCCGGTGCCTTGCTCGGCGTGTTGGCGATTGGTGGGTCACCGCGCGCGGGTCGGCTCCGCGATCCCCGCGCGGGCGGCGGCGGCATCCCGGTCGCGTTTCCGCGCTCCTCCGAAGACCGCGCCGACGCCTCCCGCCGAGAAGGCGCCTTCTCTGCGCTCTTCGGCGGCTTCTCTGCGCTCTTCGGCGGCTTCTCGGTCTTGGTCTTGTCCGCCTTTGCCTTGGCCTTGTTCCTGCGCTCCAGGTACCTGTTCACGGCGCTCACGGATCGCAGCGACTTCATGTTCTCCCCTTTGACGTACTCGCCGACCCGATTGCAATCGTGGAAGGGTTGCTCCTCGCGGGTGGTCGGGTCGAAGCGCTTGTAGATGATGTCGCAGTGGTCGCCGCCGCCGGGCCTCGGGGTTACCTTCTTCCAGACATCCTCCTGGTGGAGGACGTAGCCCTCGAGCGGGGGCTTGGTGGAGGCGGAGGCGTCGCGGGAGCGCGAGCTTCGGCCGCCTGACTGGGGCGGTTCGGCAGATTTGGACACCCTCCCGCCGGAGGGCTTCTCCGCCGACTGCGTGGCGGACTTGGTGCTGCCGCCGCTCTTCGCGGGGGTGCTGGCGCGCGTGTCCCGCTGGTCCCGCGCGCGCTTCTCCCGCCGCCCCTCGTCCCTGGCGGACTCCGGCGGCTTGTCGCTCTTGAGCAGCGTGCCCACGCCCGGGGGTGGGGGCACGTAAACCTCCGGCGCCTTGCGCTCGCGGGCGCCGAGGCCGCGCGAGCGGTTGTACTCGGCGGCGTCCTGCTGCTGCAGCTGCCTGATCAGCCTCTCGGTCTCATCGTCCATGTCAGAAGGGGCCACCATGGCGATCGATAGCCACGGATCGAGCGCTCAAGAAGGCCAAGACGACGATCGGGAGGGCGGGAAGTATCTTGTCTTCCCAGCCGCGATTTATTAAGTGGCGAGGGCTCTCCGCCTGGAGACGCGCTGCTGGACGATCGACGGCGCCTTGGACGACGGATCGCGGCGTCGGGTCGATGCGACGGGTCGCTGCGCCTATGCGACTGACGCTCCCGATGTGGGGTGCCACCGCACGCCCGGTTGTGAGCAAACCCTCGTCGGAGGGCTGGTTCAAAATCGATGCGGTGCCAGCTCAAAAATTGTCCGTCGTTTGGCGGTTGTGAGATGCACCCAACGTCGCGCTGACGTTCTCACACGCCGGAGCGTCGGCAGACCCCGTAGGACACGGTTTCGCATTTAGATGGGAAAGAAACCCAAGGGTCCTCCCGTCCTCAGCCTCTCCGCCAGCGCCGACGCAACCACACCGGGGCAGACCGCCAAGCTCGCGTCGCCGCCGCCGCCGCCCGTCACGGTCGAGGACATCGAGGAGTTCCAGGATGAGCTCAGGAGGCAGAAGCAGGCAAACAACGCGCAGCTGATCCTGCAGGCGTTCGTCATCGGCGGTCTGATCTTCCGCTGGTTCAGGGATAGGAGGAAGGGCCGGAAACCCAAGGCGCCCCGCACGCCGCCCTCCAGCGACAGCTGAGGAAAGGCGCCCACTTTATAGGAAAAGGTTAGAAAAGTACATCGAGATGCCCAAGGACTCGAAGAGGGAACCGGCCATCACGTACCGGCCCCTCGCCGGCGGCCTCGGCCTCGGACTCCCTACCCTCGGCCTCGGCCTCGGCCTCGGCCTCGGCGGCGTCCAGCCCGCGGCCCCGACGGCGGCGACCGCGGTCGACGGAGGTAACCCTAGCGGGTCGAACTTGAACGACGACGACGGAGACGCGTCCGGCGTCCGCATCGGCGGCGGCGCGACGCGACAGGCGATCCTGCCAGTCACCGACACCGGCCTCGGCGACGACTTCATCGACTTCGACGACGATCCCGACCTCCCCGAGGATGCCATCCACGAGGCGCCGCTGGTGAACATCCCCGCCGAGGACGAGGACGAGGACGCGGGCGCGGATGGGGATGGGGATCTGCACGACGCCTGGGCGGCTGGCGACGAGGATCCAAACGCCGACCCGCGGTGGTGCCCCGCGGGTACCGCGGACAGGCTGGCGCGTGTGAAGTCACCGCTGATCCGCCTGCACCACGAGATTGTGGACTTTTGCCGGTACCTCGAGCCCACCGACGCGGAATCCGCCGCGCGATCCGCGGCTGTGGAGCGGGTGCGAGAGGCGGTGGCGTCCATCTGGCCCGGCGCGCGGTTCGAGGTGCACGGGTCGTTCGCCACCGGCATGTACCTGCCAAACTCCGACATAGACGCCGTCATCTTAGGCAGCGGGTGCAAGTCCCCGGCGACGTGCCTCAAGGCGCTGGCGCTGTCGCTGTCGCGCAAGGGAATGGCGAGGAAGATCCAGCTCATCGCCAAGGCGAGGGTGCCGATCGTCAAGTTCGAGGAGCGGCCGAGCGGGTTCCAATTCGACGTCTCGTTCGACGTCGCGAACGGACCGGCGTCGGCGGAGATTGTCCGCGCGAACATGCGCAGGTTCCCCGCGCTCAGGCCGCTCACCACGGTGCTCAAGGCTTTCCTGCAGCAGCGGGCGTTGAACGAGGTGTACACCGGCGGGGTTGGATCCTACGCGCTGCTGTGCATGGTGATGGCGCACCTGCAGCTGCACGACTCGAAGGAGACGGCGTACTCGTGGGCCGGCGACGGGGGCGGGCAGGCCGCCGCGGAGGGCTGCCTCGGCGCCCTTCTCATTGACTTTTTCGAGCTCTACGGGCGTAGGCTCAACATGGAGGAGGTCGGGGTGTCGTGTCGCGGCGGCGGCGCTTTCTTCGCCAAGAAGGATAAGACCTGGAAAGATCCCGGGCGACCGTTCCTACTGGCCATCGAGGATCCCCAGGACCCGACGAACGACCTGGGTAGAAACTCGTACGGCGTGAGGCAGATCAAATCCTCGTTTGAACACGCGTTTACGCTCATGACCGCGCCGGTGTCGAGTAAGAAGGAGTTTCTGTTGCGTAAGATTGTCCGCATGGACCCGAAGGTGACGCGCAGGCGACAGCCGCCGGCAGAGCCCGGGGCGATCGCGGGAGTCTCGGCGGATTTCCCCCAGTACATGAATAAGCCGTACGTGGAGGTGCAAGACAAGCCCGACGGAAGGGAGAGGGGAACGAAGAAGCGTAAGGCTGCGAAGACGCCGCAGCGTGAGAGTGAGACGAAAGATGAGTCCTCGTCCTCGTCATCGTCATCGTCGTCATCGGAAGATGAATCGGAGGGTGAGTCATCCAACGAGGACTCGGGCGAAGAAGGGTCCGAGGAGTCCGACGGCTCCGATGATTCCGACCGAGGCGGAGGTGGGCGCGGGGGTCGCGGGCGTAAGGGCGGACGCGGGCGAGGAGGGCGAGGCGGCAGGGGCGGCGGCCGAGGCGGGAAGCACAGCCAAAAGCTGAAGCCTCGAGGGAAACAGTTCAAAACCCCGGCGGGCAAGAAGCGGAAGAAAGGCCCGCCTCAGTCGAGCGGGAAGAAAGCTTACTTTAGCAAGGGTAGGCCAGGGAGTACCCGCTAGCTAGCTCTACGATCCAAATCTTAAACCTCTACAGAATCTACATCCAACCCTGCTTCGCACCCGTCGGTGCGGAGATGGGCACCCACGCGTCGGTGTATTCGGCGAGACGCATCGGCAAGTGACCATCCGCCCAGCACTGAATGGTCGGATGCGGCCCCGTCAGCACCACCTCGTTCCAGATGCCGTGCGCACCCCCGCGCCACAACGACCCTTGCCCGCCGCCGCACGTCACGATCGCCGCCTCCGCCGCGGCCACCGCCGCCTGCATGTTCGCGCTCTTCCCCCGCCCGGTGCTCAGGTTGGCTATGACCCGACCCCCCGGCGCGAGCGACTGCGCAATCTCCTCCCACGTCTCAATCCTGGTCAGCTGGGGTAAAACCGCGCTGTCCTCGTCGAAGACGTCCACGATGATCCCCGCGCATTTCCCACCGCCCTGATTCACGCGCCTGAGCTCCTCGAACGCGTCGCCGCACTGAGCGGTGAGCCGGCCGCTTCGCTCCAGCTCGTCCATGCCGAACCATTTGCGACCCAAGTGAAGTATGCTGGGGTCCAGCTCCCACCCGACCATGCGCCTGGTCTCATCCGGGTAAAACAGCGCCAGCTCCCTGGCGCACGTCCCCGCGCCGAGACCCAGAATACCGATCGGGTGCCACCCCGGCTGCCCCACGAGAAGCGGCGGGAGCATCGCGAAGAGGTCGAATATGCCGCCGGTGGCAGGCGAGTTTCCCGGTCGGTACTCCGACAGCACCGCGTTGCGATTGGACGCGCGCATCAGCAGCGTGGCTCCCGCGAAGGTGTCATCGGCGTGGTCGTCGTCTACGCGCATGACTTCGAGAAGGCCAAAGTCGGACGGGTATTCGTCCAGCACGGTCATGCCGTCTACCCGAGCCGGCGAGCGGGTGTCAAACTGAGAGGGTTCTAACGCAGACAGGACGACGCGTTCGTTCTCACTCGCCGACGCGCGCGTGCCGTGCGTGTCCGCCCTATCGCGCTCCAGGTCCGCGGTGGCCCAGGACGATCGGTCGGTCGCGCGTTGATCCCACCGTTCCCACGAGTCATCGGCCGAGTAAGAGGATGAAGAAGTACTATTACCAAACTCGACGTCGGTTTCCTGCGCGTCCTGGGTGGCGTAGTAGTACTCCACCCAGTCCGGCGATACCCCCGCCATCTCCAGGACGTACCTGGCGCTCGCATCGAGGGCGCTGGGGTGGACCCCGTGCGCGCGCAGCCTGACGGCCACCTGGAACGAGAATGATTTGACCCACTCCGCGTAGGTCTCGTCAGAGTCGGCAACCTGGGCGCCGTTCAGGGGAAACTCGTCGGTGACGCGATACGGGCGGTCCGACGAGCCGCTCGAGCTAGTGGTGGATGATGAGCTACTACCGTCGTCCCATGAGAAAGACGCCTCCTTCGACGAGTTCAATCGCGCCTCGTTGCGCGATGTCTCTTCCATGTGATACTCGTCCGCCCGGGCCTCCATCTCGTCAAAATCCGCCTGTCGCAGGTCAACCCCCGCGTTTTTGAGCAGGCGGAGGGACGTCTCGTCGAGCCACGACGGCCGAACGCCGTGCCGGCCGATCTGCGAGGCAACCTCCCACGCGTTGACAGTGGGCTTGGGCGGGGCATTGTATGTGCTCCCGGGCGGCTTGGGCGGGGGCGTGTAGGGCTTGTCCGCGGCGCGCTTGGGCTTGACGAAGTTCATGGTGGAGCCCTGGTTGGTGTCCACGGGCGGAGGCGGGGGCTTCCAGCCGTTCGACGCGACGCCGCGTCGCTGGTTCTCCTCGTCCTCCTCGTCGTCGAGCCTCCACTTGACCTTCTTCTTCCACGGCGCATCCGCCGCGCCGTAGTCCTTGTCCTTGCCGCTGTACTGCTGCCTGTCGCCGTGGTAGTTGACCACCACGAGACCGCGTCGGTGTCGCCGCGTCGCGGAGGAAGAATTCGCGCGCGGCCGACTCGAAATTCCCGTTGGTGACACGAACCCTCCGCGGATCCCTCGGGGCACGCGCGCGCCGCGCGTGCCCGAGACGTCTAACCGCGCCGACGGCATCACGCCGACGGCACCGGCTGGGGCCGACATGTTGCCGGTGTGGCCACGCGCCTGCGAGAGTGTCACGGAAACGTTCGGCAGAAATCTTGGACCCCTCACGGCCGCCCAGGTTCCGGATCTCGGATAAAGCTGCCACGTGGGCTTCGGGCCCCAGCACAGCGACTCTCGCGACCACACGGGAGCGATGTCGTCCGCTCTGATGTCGTCCACGGCGTCCGTGGTGGGGACTAAGCGTATCGGCGTCGCGCCGCGCCGGGTCCACCCCGCCGCGCGCGTCGCCCGCGTGACCCGCGCGGCGTGCCCGTGCGAAGATGGAGACGCCCCAATGGTGCCCACGCAGCAGATGAACAGCCGGGGCCGACGCGAGGCGCTGCTCTCCGCCGCTGCTCTCGCCGCCGTGACCCCCGCCGCCCGCGCGCTCGCCGCCGAGCCCCTGAAGGAGTCCTTTTACGACTACACCGTCTCCCAGTACGGCAAACCCTTCGATCTCGCCGCGTTCAAGGGCGGCGTCACCGTCGTCCTCAACGTAGCGTCCGAATGACCTCTGCAGAACGCCAACTACCCGGGCCTCCGGTCGCTGTACAACAAGTACCACGACCAAGGGTTCGAGCTGGTGGCGTTCCCGGCGAACCAGTTCGGGTGCCAGGCGCCCGGCACGAGCGAGCAGGAACGGGCGTACGCGTGGCGCAAGTTCGGGTTTGAGTTTCCGGTGATGGACAAGATCGCCGTCAAGGATAAACCGGGCCGATGCAAGGGTATCGACCCGAAGTCATACGAGGAGTTCAAGGACGATCCCGACGCCATGCTCACCGCCCCGCTCATCGACGACGTCACGAGCAGCTCCCCGATCGCGCCCGTGTATTCCTTCCTCAAGCAGGCACCCTTCGACGGGGAGATTCCGTGGAACTACACCAAATTTCTCGTCGGCCGCGACGGACGCGTGCTCAGGCGGTACTCCCCGGCGGATCCACTGGAGCAAGGCATGGAGGACGACGTGAAGCGCGCGCTCGCGGGTGAGCCCCTCAAGAAACGCGCGTTCTAGGAAACCATCGAAAGTGGGACCATCGAAAGGGATCCCCCGATCACCCGCCCGGCTTGTTCGCACTCACGTGACGACGCTCCGCTTTAAAACGCCGAATGGCGCGGCGGAGCGACCGATACGAAAGCGGACGCCGGGACGGTGGATACGGCGTGGATCCCATACGCGTCTCGTGTACCTTACTGATTAAGATTAGCCCTCTCGTTTGAATCCAAACATGCGTTTTGGAGAAGGATTCGTCACGTGTTCGTCGCCTCTCGTTGTCATTAACCAAACCGGATTTTCTAGTTGGACCCGCCCGCTAAGTCCCACCCCCGCTATCCCTCCCGTCTGTCTACCGAGCGTCCCACCGCCAATGGGCACGGACGCTCATGCGTACATCGTGTGTCGTCAGTTCGATCCACATAATCACCCTCGTCACCCTCACCGCCCCGACGTCGCCGCCCTGGTCGCCTCTTCCCGCGACGACGGGAAGAGCTCGACGTACCGCGACCCCATCGTTTGTCTGTCCCGGACCATCGCCGCCTTGGCGTCCTCAGCCGACGCGAACTCCACGAAGGCCATGCCGCTCGGCCTGCCGTCGAGCGAGGTGACGATGTGGATGGAGTCGTGGGTCAACGGCGCGGTGACGCTGAGCGCGGGGTCGTCGTAGAAGGTGATGATGTCGTCCTTGGTCGCGCTAAACGGCAGCCCCCGCATCTTGAGTACGCCCGTGTGCTCCTGCGGCAGCCTGGCCGCGGTAGGTGCGCCGTGGGGGACGGGCGGCGCGGCCCCGACGCCGAAGCCGGCGGCGGCCGCCGCGCCCTGCATCCCGTCGACGCCGCCGCCGTAGAAATCCGTCGGCGGCGCCGGTTCGTTCACCGCGTTGGCGACGGCGTGGTAATAATCTTGCTTTTTCGATCGAAACACTTCGATGTACCTTCGGCCCATCGGCCCTCGGTTCTTCTGCAGCGCGAAGTCCATCTGCATGGGGTTGGCGAACAGCACGTACGCCTCGCCGGTGGCCCTCCCATCGCGTCGCACGATCAGCACGTCCACGGGATCGAGGCCCTGGAAGAACTCGAGGATGTCGAACTCCCCCGCGTTGAACGGGAGTCCGCGCAGGCGAACCACGGGGAACACCTTCTCGCCGAAGCCGCGGGGGCCCACGCCGAAGCCGGGGCCCATCCCGCCGACCATGCCGGGACCGAATCCCATGGGGTTCATCATCGCGGTGGGATCC
>Ga0257106_1001404_pt1 | contig 12009 bp, 10 predicted proteins | sample LP_taG_3_FD_190177 | JGI IMG/M metagenome (GOLD analysis project Ga0257106, IMG submission 190177) | Marine microbial communities from Northeast Subartic Pacific Ocean, Canada - LP_J_2011_P26_10m | ecosystem: Environmental > Aquatic > Marine > Oceanic | place: Canada: Northeast Subartic Pacific...
TTACATTTACAAAAACATTTAATGAACCTTATGATACTCTTGCCATTCACAAATCAAAAAATATTGATGTTATAGGAAAAAAAATGATGCATGAAAGTGACAACCAAATTGCTGAAGTTTTTTTAAAAATGCTGGGCTTTGAGATTAAAAATGAAGGCTCTTCTGCTATGGGAATAACTATTTTAAAAGCATTTCTTTTTAATAAAGCAAAAATAGATACAAATTTTTTGCGCGTTAAAGATGGCTCTGGGCTTTCACGTTATAATTTATTAAATGTTGATCAAATAATTAGTTTATTGGTTTATATGAATGAGAGTCCATATGAAGAGCAATTTAAAAATTCATTGCCTTTTGGTGGGGAAAAAAGAAGCCAATTAGAAAATCGATTAGTTAATTCTGGAGGTCAAATAAGAGCAAAAACTGGTTCTCTTTCAGGAGTTTCAGCATTATCAGGTTATATAGAATCAAAAACGCATGGACCTCTCGCCTTTTCTATAATAATAAATGGCTTTACAGGTTCATCAGATCCATATAAAAAATTACAAGATGATATCTGTGAGTTTTTGGTTATGAACTGATGAAAAGTATTTGGATGTTAAAATTTACTTTTTTATCAATAATGTTAGTAATTAGTTGTGATTCTGGTATTGAAAAACAAGAAGATCTGCAAAAAACTCTTTCTTTTTTACTAAAACGGCTTGAAATCGATAAAGCACTATCCATCAACCAATTTACAATAAAAAAAATAGATGGGAGATGGAGCTTGGTTGGAAAAACAAATGAAAAGAGGGTCTATAATTCTTTAAAGTTTTATGCTGATTCTTTATCTTATTTTTATTCAATCAAAACTCTTCCTGATTCGGCCTTAAAAGATAGTATTTTTGGAATAGTCAATGTCAGCGTTACACCTATTCGGCAAGAGCCAAAGCACTCATCTCAAATGGTTGATCAAGCAATTCTTGGAAATTACGTTAAACTATACGAAAAAGAAGAAGATTGGTTTCTATGCCAAACAGAATATGATTATGTAGGATGGATAAATAAAACAGCTATCCAAAAATGCGATAAAAAAGAACTTTATCGTTGGAGAGAAAAAGCTTTGCATAAAGTGATTTCATTGAGTGGTACACTTTACTCAAAACCTAATAGAAGTAGTCTTCCAATTACTGATGTTGTATTAAATAACCTTATTAAAAAAACAGGGAATTCAGGACAATGGGGGGAGTTCATCTTACCTGATGGAAGAAAAGGATATTTACATAACAAAGACTATAGAACGATTAAGTTGAATGGTAAAAGCAACCAAGCCATCATATTAAATATAACTGAAACAGCTAAGAAATTGATCGGGACTCCTTATTTATGGGGCGGAAACTCAACAAAAGGTAGCGATTGTTCTGGTTTTACTCAGTTAATCTTTAAATCTGAGGGAGTCTTTTTACCTCGAGATGCTAGGCAACAAGCTTTGCTGGGTAAATTTATTGAAACAGGTCAGTTCTCTGTTGGCGATCTATTATTTTTTGGAGATGGAATAAAAGTAACACATGTCGGTATGAGCCTCGGTGGTTTTGATTTTATCCATCAAGGAGGAAAAGTTGAAATCCATTCAATAGATAAAAACTCATCTATTTTTAATAAATATCGAACTGAATCATTTATGTTCGCAAAAAGAATTATCTAAAATAAGGTTTACCCTTCTACTAAACGATAAAACATAACACCATCAAACCGGTATTTTTTATTTATCTTTATATAACTTAAAAAGTCAACTTCAACTGTTTTCCCCATTTCAGATGAGGCATGAAAAAGCCTTGAATTACCTATTAAAAACCCTTCATGAGCAATGACTATTCCTAATTTAAAATAATCTCTTTTTACAAATGCAACTCCACAAGATTTTGGAAGCTTTTCTAGTAACCCTCTATTTATTTTTTCAATTGGAATAAATTGTATTAATTCTTTAGAAGTCCAATTTAAATCTAGAAACTCATCACCATTTTCTTTTTTGTTCAATTCAATATCCAGTGTTTCTAGACTTTCTGCATTTGCTACTTTTGAAGTTATATCAATTGTTTTGGGGTGATGTAATATTCTATCAGAAGTAAAATGCCACCTCGAATTAAAACTAGGATTTCTAACACCTTTTTCATTCTGTTTATAATGAATTTTTTTGATCATGTTTCGCGCTTCTAGATAACTACTACTTTCAGCAAAGGCCATCGTAGTTAGTATATGTACTGTACAATCTGATGAATCATGTCTTATTAAAGGATCTTTGTCAATCCCTCTCTCCTCTCCGAGACAAAATAAACCATAAGGTGTATTCAGACGCCACTTATTTATGGCTTTTATTCTATCGTAATAATTAGGAAATTTATATTGAAACTGAGGTAAATAGACTTCAAATTCTTCATTTGTTAAATTTCCTGGTTTCGGAAGTGAATTTATCCATTTATCGTTATTTGAAGATACTTGACATCCAAAGTAAAAAAATATTGAAATAAGATATATTTTATTCATATAAAAAATATTTTTTTGATGTTTTTTTAAAGTCGGCAACATCTTTATCGATATCTTCTTTTAAGTTAATGTAACCATCTGATGAGACAAAAATTTCTTTAAACGAAAAACTACCCATGGCTTTTTCATACATAGATAGTGATTGTGGTGAACTAAGTTTAAAAGGATTTTTATCAGGATATAATTTGTTGTGTTCTTGTAAAAAAGAAAGTTGTAATAAAAATAAGTTAACTCGATCTAATTCAGAAAAATGAATTTGAATTCCACCAATTGAAGTATCCTTATAAATTGCATAATAAGGGGTGAAATTAATAGGTCTGAAAGTCACACCTCTAATTCCTAAACTATTCATTTTTTCAGACATTAGCTTAGCATCAATCCAAGGAGCAGCAATTACTTGAAATGGATTAGTATAGCCAACACCAACTGAGAAGACTCCTAGTTCCCCAATTGCACCAGTTGAAACCATATAAAATGGAGTTTCTTGATTAGGAACATGAGGCGAAGTAGGAATCCAGCTTAAATAAGTATTCTCAAATAATTTATCTCTACTCCAATGATTCATTTTCACAACTTCAAGATTACATTTTTCATTTTCTTTAAAAATTTCATTATTTATAAAAAGTGCCAATTCACCACATGTTAAGCCATATACATATGGCACAGGATACATCCCAATAAAAGATTTTGTTGCAATATCAAGAATATTACCCTCAACTCGTAATCCACCTAAAGGATTAGGTCTGTCTAGAACTACAAACTTTATATTATTCTCAGCTGCAGCACGCATAGCTAATCCCATTGTGGAAATATAAGTATAAGAACGAATTCCAATATCTTGAATATCAAATACTAAAACATCAATGTTTTGTAGCATTTCAGTAGTTGGCTTTTTTGTTTTTCCGTACAAGGAATAAAACACTAAGCCTGAACTTCCATCTCTTCTATCTTCTAATTTTTTACCTGCTGCTTCTGTTCCCTTAAATCCATGCTCTGGACTGAATATCGCTTTAAGATCAGTATTATTTGAATTCAAAAATAAATCAATATTTTGTATTAAATCCTTATTTAATCCGGTTTGATTTGTAATTAAGCCTATCCGCATACCCTTTAAAATATCAAAATTAGACTTATAGAGTACGTCTAAACCCGTTTCTGTTTTTTCATCTTCTTTCAAATTTCTTGGTATATGAGGAAACATTGAACAACTATCGAGAACATAAATAAAAGTCCATAATTGTATTATTTTTTTTATAGTTAATAAAGATCTTTTCATTCGTGATTAAATTTATTCAAATTATCTTTTGCATATGACAAACACTATTAAGAAAGAAATTGGTCAGCTTATTATTGCTGGTTTTCGTGGAAACTCAATAAACAAGAATTCAGACATTGTTAAATATATTAAAGATTTTAACATTGGTGGGGTAATACTTTATGATGAGGATCTTGAAATTGGAGGTCCAGGCTCAAGAAACATAACATCTCCCAAACAGCTTAAAGAATTAACAGAAAAACTTCAAGGCTATGCTGAAAAATCATTGCTTATTTCAGTAGACCAGGAAGGAGGAGAAGTACACAGGCTTAAATCATTATATGGCTTTACTGATACTCCACCATGGAAACAGATTGGATTATTGGATAGTGAGCTGATGACGAGACAGTTTTCAGATAATATTGCTTTTGACCTTTCGAAAGCTGGTATTAATCTAAATTTTGCTCCAGTTATTGATTTAGATTATGGAAAAGGTTCAGTGATATCAGATTCAAGTCGATCGTTTACTGATGATATAAAAAAACTAATTAGACATGCTGAAATCTTTATTAAGTCTCACAGAGAAAAAGGTATTATAACTTCAGGAAAACATTTCCCCGGATTAGGCTCAGGCATTACTGATACCCATGAAGGTTTTACCGACTTAACAAAAACTTGGTCCGTCAAAGACCTCCAACCTTTCAATGAATTAATTAAATCACAAGAACTAGATATGATAATGGTTTCTCATGCTCTTGATAAGAAGCTCGATCCTATCTTACCAGCTTCGCTTTCGAAAAAAATAATAAAAGGAATGTTGAGAGCAGATCTTGGTTTTGATGGAGTTGTTATCTGTGATGATCCAAGCATGAGAGCAATTTCAGATCATTACAGTTTAAAAGAAATATTCAAGCTCATGCTTAATGCAGGAGTTGACCTTTTTTGTCTTGGGAATAATCTAATTTATGATAATGAATATATTCCTAAATCAATAGAAGCAATATTAGAATTGATCATTGATAAAAAAATAAAAATTGAAAGGATTCATGAATCGATTGAAAGAATTAATGTTTTGAAAAGAAAATATAACCTAAATGTCTAAAAATCATTTTGTTGGCTTAGATTGTGGAGCATCAAAAATTTTATACCAAAAGGCTTATTTTAATTTTGATCTTGACCTAGTTATCCCGTCTGGGAACTCAATTGAGAGGTCATATTCTAACAACAAAAACTGGATTGAAAGCTTCGAGCCTGTTTCTATACAAACTCAACTAAAACAATTCTCAAAGAATGTTATAGTTATAACATCTGAAGAAGAATCTCAAGGAAAAGTAATTATTGAGGAGATTAAAAAACTTTTAGCTTTGACAGATCAAAATAATTCAAGTATCTGCTTTCCTGGACTTAAGTCAAATGAAGGTGTTTGCGTCATGAAAAATGGTCCAAGAATCCCTTTTTTTAAAAAGAAATTAAATCTTAATCAACATATTTTTAATGACTCTGATTGTTGTACAATAGGTGAATGGAAATCTTCAATTGGTTGCATGATAAATATTAAAAATGCAATTTATATAGGAGGTGGAACGGGTATTGCAGATGGGATAATAATGAATGGAAAAATACTTAATTTTAATGATAATTCAGACCTGAAACGCTCCTGGGAGATGGGCTTTAATGATTCTACAATTGAATCTCAAATTTCTCCAGGAGGAATGATTAAAACTTTAAATACAAAGTTTAATAAAAATATAAAAAACCTTGATGAGTTCCTTGAATCAAAGGAATCCTTAACTATCTTAAAGAACGCATCAAAAGCATTATCATCTCTAATCCAGAGTCGTACAAATTTTTTCAGGTTAAATGGTTTAGAACCAGAAATAGTAGTTATAGGACAGCGTCTTGGCCTTTTCCTCAGCGAACTAAAAGAAGAAATTCAAGAGATGTTTTATCAGTCGTCAAAAATCCCTTTAAAATTTTCTATCGACCGAAGAACAGCTGCACTTGGGGCAATATATAAAATGATTAAATATTAGAAATGAGTTTAGTTACCAATAATAAAGAGCCAATTATAGCTGTTGGAATTATTCTTCCTGAGGATAATCAAAGAAAGTTGAGTATTATAAATTCGAAATTAAATCAAAAATATGAAATCTTAATTAAAAATAATCAATTATTAATTAACGATGTGATTTATAGCTCTTATAGTTTTAATAGACCTAAAAATGATTTAAATGATCATTATTTTGATATAGATAATGTAAGCGCTGGTAGAGGATTCCACTGGGAAAAAAAAATCACCATAAAAGTAAAAGGTGACCTTGAAATAAAAGTTAAAAAAAAATCAATATTTTTAGTTAATTATATTTCAGCAGAAATGTACTTAATGTGTGTTGCTACTTCAGAAATGAGTGGAGATTGCCCAATATCTCTTTTGGAATCTCAAACAATTGCAGCCCGATCATGGCTCTTTGCTGCAGCCGAAAAAAAACATCAAGAATATGGATTAGATGTTTGTAATGATGATTGCTGTCAAAGGTATCAAGGTTTTAACCAGGTTACAGAATCTGCATTAATTGCATCAAAAAACACGTCTGGAAAAGTTCTATTTTATAATAATTTTATCTGTGACACTCGATATTCTAAATGCTGTGGTGGTCGTTCTGAAAATAATGAAAATGTTTGGGGTGATAACCCTAAAACTTATTTGAAAGGAATAATTGATAATTCTTCAAAGAAGAGCATTGGCTTAATGAAAGAGGATAGTATTAAAAGTTGGATTAAATCACCTCAGAAATCTAATTGTAATGATTCAATATTTGGTGAAGGAGAATTAAAAAAATACCTAGGAAACGTAGATAGATCAGGAAAATACTTCAGATGGAAATTAGAAATTTCACAAAGTCAGTTAACAAAAAATATTAATGAAAAAACAAAATTATCTTTTACCAAAATTAATACTCTAGTGCCCGTCAAGAGAGGGGTTTCTGGTAGAATATTAGAATTGAAAATTATTGGAAATGATGGATCAAAAGAACTTGAATTAATAATAAAAAGCGAGTACGAAATAAGAAGAGTATTACATCCTAAATTTTTATATAGTTCTGCATTTATTATAAAAACAGAAACATTCAACCATGTTGCTCCCTCTAATTTCATACTAGATGGTGCTGGATGGGGCCATGGTGTAGGTTTGTGTCAAATGGGTGCTCTGAAAATGGCGCTTGAGGGTAAAAGCACAAATGAAATACTATTACATTATTTTTCATCAACTGAGGTAAAAAAAGTATATGACTGAATCAATTTCTCTACATTGGATAGACTGGACTATCATTATCACTTATATAATTTTTTCATTGGGTGTCGGAATGTATTTTTCCAAAAGAGCGGGTAAAAATACTGAAGAATATTTTTTATCAGGTAGATCTCTTCCTTGGTGGATTGTTGGTACTTCAATGGTGGCAACTACTTTTGCAGCAGATACACCCTTAGCAATAACAGAATTTGTAAGAGGACCCGGTATTTGGGAAAACTGGTTTTGGTGGAATGGTTTATTAGGATCTTTGCTTGGAATATTCCTTTTTTCAAGATTATGGCGCAGAGCTGAAGTATTAACCGATAATGAATTACTTGAAATACGTTACAGTGGTAAACCCGCTGCATTTTTAAGAGCTTTTAAAGCTAGTTATTTTGCAATTTTATATAATTTTATAGTGATGGGCTGGGTAATTAATGCAATGGCTTCTGTTGTATCTGTTATGTTGAATATGGACAAATGGACAGCAGTTTGGCTATGTGTTATAATCGCTCTTGTTTATGCAATCCTTTCTGGATTTTGGGGAGTTGTTATTACGGATTTAGTCCAATTTGTCATTGCTATGTTTGGCTCAATATCCCTTGCAATTATAGCGCTCAATTATGTTGGTGGAATGGAATCTCTTCTCGAAAAGCTGTCTAATCTCGTTGATACAGGAATTGCTCATGAAAACACTATAAGGTTCATTCCTCCCATCCCAGATCAAAGCATAGCGGAAATAAGTTTTTGGGAATCCCCTTTTTCTAAATTCTTGATCTTTATATCAATTATGTGGTGGTCCCACCATGGTACTGATGGAGGTGGTTATATCATTCAAAGAATGTCGTCTGCTAAGAATGAAAAGCATGCACTCCTAGCTACGTTATGGTTTAACCTTGCTCATTATGCACTAAGGGTCTGGCCTTGGATAATTGTATCAGTTGTCTCTATCGTATTATTTCCTATTATTCCTGAAGCTTATTCAGAGCTTGGAACTAAAGCAGGGTACCCACTAGTAATGAACAGTTTATTAGGTCCTGGGATGAAAGGTATTTTAATAGTTTCTTTTCTTGCTGCTTTTATGTCAACAATCGATACCCATTTAAATTGGGGTGCCTCATATTTGATAAATGATATATATAAACGGTTTTTTAAACCAGAAGCTTCAGAGAAACATTATGTTTTAGTTGGAAAACTTCTAACTATAATTCTAATGGTCCTTGCCGCTTTCACATCTTTAAAAATGCAAAGCATTTCGAAAGCATGGGAATTTATTTTTTCTATGGGAGCAGGTATTGGTTTGGTTTTGATACTTAGATGGTTTTGGTGGAGGATTAATGCATGGACTGAAATTACAGCTTTATCAGTATCAATTATTACAACTACTACTCTTGAAATTATTGCTGCATATCAAACTATAACTTCTGGAAGCGAGTATACTTTATTTGGAAATTCACCGGTTCTATTTGGTATTTCATTACAAATCCATCATAAACTTTTAATTATTGTACCACTTTCCATAATTAGTTGGCTAATCATGACATTTATTACTGATCCAGAACCAGACGAAAAATTAGAGGAATTTTATAAAAGGATCCAGCCCGGTGGATGGTGGGGACCAATTACAAAAAACTTTCAACATACAATGCAACCTGTTTCTGAAGGCTTTCTCATTCAATGGATATCCGGTGCCTTAATGATTTATGGTTTTACATTTGGGATAGGAAATTTGATTTTTATGAACTATAGTTCTTCGATTTTATGTTTTGGTTGTGCTTCTATTGGTTCATATATGGTATGGAAAAGAGGAATATCAAAGCTTGGGTAATTAAGATGTCGAGTCCTAGACGCATATATTCAATTGATGTATTAAGAGGTTTAACCATCTCGCTAATGATAATTGTAAATAATCCAGGTAGTTGGGCCTCCGTATATTCCCCTCTTTTACATGCCAAATGGCATGGATGTACCCTAACCGACTTAGTTTTTCCATTCTTTCTGCTTATCGTTGGTGCTTCTACAAGATTTGCATTTGTCAAATGGCATTATTACCCTTCAAAAGAGTTCCATCTTCATGTTTTTTGGAGATCTTTATCAATTTTTCTGGCTGGTATTTTGCTTAACGCATTTCCATTTATAAAACAAGATTGGAATTGGGAATCGTTTCGATTTTTCGGAGTTTTACAGCGAATTGCAATAGCTTACGGTCTCAGTGCAATTTTAATAATTCGATATGATTTTAAAATAATATTAAAAATTATCACTTCTATTTTATTGTTCTATTGGGCTGCATTATATTTTTTCAACCCAGTATCTTCTTACAGCGTTGAAACAAATCTTGTTAGGACAATTGATATATTTTTGTTTGGAGAGAACCACCTTTACAAGGGTTTCGGAATAGCTTTTGATCCAGAGGGTTTATTTAGTACCATTCCTGCTGTTGCTACTGTTTTGATTGGATATTTATTAGGAGGGATGCTACACACAACAAAAAATTTCAATGATTGTGCCAAGCGAATGAGTATTTTGGGACTTGTATTAATTGTTACAGGGTACTTGTGGGGATTTATTTTACCAATTAACAAACCTCTTTGGACAAGCTCTTATGTCCTTTTTACTAGTGGTTTTGGTGCATTATCCCTTTCTTTTTTAACATATCTGATAGATATAAAAGGATTTAAAAAATATTTTATACCGTTTGAAATATTTGGTACAAACTCTATTTTTCTATTCTTATTATCAGGTTTATGGACAAAAACTATAATTGCCATAAAACTAGACCTAGATGGAAATCTCGTTAGCTCATATTATTATTTATACAAAACTGTTTTCTATCCTATTTTTGGATCCTATAATGGATCTCTTATATTTGCATTAACCCATCTTCTATTTTTCTGGATAATTCTTTTTTGGATGCATCAAAAAAAGATCAATATAAAGCTATAAATGAGATTTTCATTTTTGTTTATATTCTTTTTTTGTTTTATAATAGCAAAAAACCAACCATATGTTGTTGTGCTAGGAATTGCGCAAGATGGAGGATATCCACAAGCTGGTTGCAATAAGAAATGTTGTAGAAATATTTGGGGAAGTAAAAACAATAAAAAAGTTTCTTCTCTTGGTATAGTTGTACCATATAAGAGGAAGAGTTGGTTGATTGATGCTACCCCTGATTTTGCGGAACAATATCATACTTTAGAGGTGCTACATAAAACAAAAGTTGAAGGGATTTTTCTTTCGCATGCTCATATAGGACATTATTCTGGTATGATGCAACTTGGAAGAGAGGTAATGGGGATAAAAGGCATGCCAGTATTTTCTATGCCTAGGATGAAAGAATTTCTAACCAATAATGCTCCATGGAGTCAACTGGTAGCTCTTAAAAATATAGTTTTTACAAATATATCTAAAGATAAAGAAATAAAATTAGAACAGGATTTAATAATTGAACCAATATTAGTCCCCCATCGCGATGAATTTTCTGAAACTATTGCTTTTAAAATAATGGGCAAGGATCATTCGCTTGTTTATATACCAGATATAAATAAATGGAATATCTGGGAAAGAGATATTTTAAAAATAATTTTAAATAATGATTTTATTTTAATTGATGGTACTTTTTTTACAGGTGATGAGATTCCAGATCGGAATATGAGCGAAATCCCCCACCCTTTTATTACTGAATCAATTGAATTGTTTTCCAATTTGGGTAGAGCACATAGAAGTAAGGTTTTTTTTACACATTTAAATCATACAAACCCTGCTATTGTTGAGAATAGTGCTGCTTATAATTTTATCTTGTCAAAAGGTTTTAATCTTTTAAAAGAAGGTCAAATATTTAATTTGTGAAAAATATATTTATTTCAGGTGCATCATCTGGTATTGGACAATCAATGGCAAAATCCTATTCTAAACAAGGTTGTACCCTTGGACTTTGTTCTAGAAATATCAAAAAGTTAAACTTAGTTAAAAAAGAATGTGAAAAACTTGGAGGAAAAGTATTTATTTATCAATTAGATGTTCAGAACTCTCAGAAATGTATTGAAATATCAAAAAAATTCAATCTTGAAGCAGGTGGAGTAGATTGTGTAATAGCTAATGCTGGTATAGGAGGAGATGATGGTTTATTCTCTGGAAATAGCCAAAAATTTAATAATATATTAAAAACTAACTTGTTTGGTGTAACAAATGTTTTAATGCCATTCATACCTATTATGAAAAAACAAAAAAGCGGAACTTTAGTTTGCATCAGCTCTGTTGCTGCTTTTATACCAACTCCTTTTCATGGTGCCTATTCCTCTTCAAAGAGTGCTATTAAAATGATTTTTGACTCTTGGAGACCAAGTCTTAAAATTTTCAATATCAAGACAGTTACAATCTGTCCTGGTTTTATTGATACGCCCATGGTCAAAGGGGTTGGAAGAAAATTCCCAATAAAACCGGCAGATGTAGCAAGTGAAAAGTTTTTAAAAATAATAGAAAAAGAAGTCGATACCTACATCTACCCCTATTTTTATAAAATAATAATATATTTTTATAAATTAATTCCAAAAAAAATATATAACATGCTTATCACAAAAATCTTTAGCAAGCCAATATCATAATTTTTTAATAATATACAACTATGAAAACATTACATATTAAACAATCTGGTATTTTCTCTTTTGAAAAAAATACAGCAAATATATTATCAATTTTATTTGGATCCCTACTTATTGCCATACTTGCTCAGGTATCAATAATCGTCCCATTTACTCCTGTACCTATTACTGGACAGACTATTGGAGTAGTACTACTAGGAGGACTTTTAGGGTCAAGAAAAGCTGCAATAGCAGTTACATTATACTTAATGGAAGGAGCTCTTGGGCTACCGGTTTTTGCAAATATGAAATCGGGAGCACATATTTTAGTTGGACCAACAGCTGGTTATTTATGGGGTTTT
>Ga0257106_1001405_pt1 | contig 12002 bp, 9 predicted proteins | sample LP_taG_3_FD_190177 | JGI IMG/M metagenome (GOLD analysis project Ga0257106, IMG submission 190177) | Marine microbial communities from Northeast Subartic Pacific Ocean, Canada - LP_J_2011_P26_10m | ecosystem: Environmental > Aquatic > Marine > Oceanic | place: Canada: Northeast Subartic Pacific...
CTACTGAGGTTCATCCCGTTGCAGCTAAGATGTGTTGAACTCACAGAGTTCACACCCCCTCCCCCAAAATCTCTGGTGGAACCGCACACGCGGGTGTTGTGAGTGGGGGCCATACGCTGTCTTTGGTGACCGTGGCAGTGTCATTGCCCATACGGAAATCTATCTACCTATTCGGAGGTGGAATTTTTACGTCTCCGATCCGGAACTGTCTGTCTAACTGTGCATACGTTCTACGTGCGAGTGGGACGGATCTGCCGCAGACACGGACAGAGAGCGATTCATCGAGAGCCGAGTTGAGAGAGTCGCGGGACTTGCACACGATTGCCAGTCCCGCGAGTTACGTTCCCACCCTACACACGCGGGTGTTGTCACTATTTGCACTGTGCCAGAAATGCTGCCGGAGACTCGCGGAGATGACGTCAGACGGGGTGGTTCGGTGCTGAGTTGTCATTTCAGCCAGCGTCCCTCGATCCGCACCCGCACGCCACCATGTCCCTCGCCGTCTCCCAGTTCGCCTCCGTGCGCATCTCCGCCAAGCCCGTCGTGCGCCGCAACGCTCCCGCCCGGATGACCATCCGCGCCGAGGGCTCCTCCAAGGGTGGAGAGGTAAGTGGTCGCGCCTTTGGCAACGACGCGTTATCCACGGTCTAACCACGGTTTGTTCACAGGAAGGAGGTCGTGCCTTCGGCAACGACGCGTTCGGCATGGTGGCTAAGAACGCCAACTACGGTCTCTTCGCCGCCGCCATCTCCAAGGTGAGTCCACCGATACTCCGATACATCGCCCCGCCGGTACAACGCCGCGCACGCCGATTCCCACGATCGCACATTTGTTCACGCGATCGATCGCCCATCGGTTTTCCCGGGAGCTCGACGCGCTTCGGTAAACGCGACGCGCGGCGCGATCGGCCCCTCGCACCCGCGGCGTCGCCGGACCTACCCCGATATCACCCCGAGCGTGGACACGACACCGGCGCATCGCGGCATCGATCGAGGTCGCGCCGGACGCGACGACGCGCGTGTCACCCTTATCCACGCGCGTCTGTTCGCACCTCGACGCAGCTCGTTTTTCGGACCGTCTGCTCCTGGAGGATATAGAAACTGACACCCCATCGCCCCCGCTCGATCGACGCAGACCAACTGCGAGGGCCTCCTGACCAGCGCGGGCCCCATCACCGTCTTCTGCCCCAACGACGACGCCTTCGTCGAGCTCGCCCAGAAGCTCGGCACCACCAAGATTGACCTCATGTCGCACCAGGCGCTGCCCGACATCGTCAAGCACCACGTCATCCAGGGCGCGGTGACCCTCGCGGACATGTCCGAGGGCAAGACCTTCACCACCGCCGGCGGGTCCACCATCACGTGCTCCGGAGGCAAGGTGAACGGCATGTCTTTCAAGAAGAACGACATCAAGGTTGGCAACGGGATCGTGCACGCGGTCAACGGCGTGATTCCCTCCCAGTAAGCCGCCTCGCGGGTTCCGCGGACGTCACAGACTATTACCACCATCTGAAGTTGGCCAAGTACCAAAGCGCCGCGTCGCCGTCGGTGACTGGCTAGTTTCACGTTGCGCGCGTTGTCAATACCTCACGACTAAGTTTATCACACCATCGCGCTCTATTCGTCTGCTCGTTACTTCACATTTTCGATGCTATCTATGCACACGACCACTCGTCGACGGCTTGTCTCAGGTGGGTCAACCACACTGACAAAAATACAAAATTTGAAAATCTTTAGCCGCCCGGATGCTGCTCGCTGTCCGCTCCGAGCCATCTTCTGTCCGCACGGGCGCCCATCTATGGTGCTCAGTTGATGCGCCTGGGCTTGAGCGCACCGATCTCGTCGCACTCCTTCGCGAGGCTCTTGATCTCCGTCTTCGTGACCTTCTCGTCCACCTCCATATCGACGTCCTCGTCCGCGGTCTTGAATTCGTCGGTGTGCTCGAAGTTCTCGTCCGCGTGCTCGTCCTCGTCGGGCCAGGCGGCGGGCTCCTTCGCTCCCTTCTTACCCGGCGTCGCGCTCTTGCGCATCCTGGGGCGCATCGCGCCGATCTCGTCCGCCTCGTCCAGCAGCTTGGGCACCTCGTCCTGCTCGATCTCCTCGACGTCCGCGAGCTCGGGCTCCGGCTCGGTAGCGGGCTCGACGGCGTAGTCAGGGTCGACGGCGGGGGGCTCGTCCGCGTTCCAGTCTTCCACGGGGGACATGGTCGGAGTGTGTGGGGGTTGCGGTGGGAGAGTCGGTGGTTGGTCTCGGTCGTGCGACGCGAGTGTGTTGGAAAAGCGTTTGAAATCCGGGTGCTTGAAAACCAAAAAGAAGCCCGCCGAGGGCTGCTGGTAAATGTCTGCTGCCGGAGCCCCCTCGCTCACTGCTGAGAGGGGGAAGGGGGGTGCCGAACATGACGTCGCGTCTCACCGCATCGGTGGTGCTGGCCATCTTGATGGCGATTCCGCCGCTCGGGGTGGACGGATACGAGCCCCCGCGCATCCGCAGCGTCGCGGACCTGCGCGCTGCGATGTACCCAGTCGTGGGGCACTGGCCGTGCGTCCTGCTCCTCAACGCCACGGGCTCCGTCGGGTGCTCGACGCGAGAGCCCGTGTGGGCCACGCTTCAACGGTGCGAAGACATGGGATGCGTGCGGTCCATCGGGGGCGACCGAACCCTGCTGCTGCCCCCCGCGGTGTTCCCCAGGGCGATGCGCGAGTACCTCGACGGAACGGACCCCGTCACCGAGGGTTGGCGCGGGCGGGTCAAAGGAATGTTCGTGGAGGTTGGCGACGGCGCGGGAATCAACGCGACGGAGCTCGCCGGCGCGAGCTTCTCGCCGCAGCCGGCGTATCCCCAGGCGGAACTTCGCCCTTCAGACGATCCCGGCACGCACCAGTGGAACCCGCACGGATTCGGAGCAACCGATCGACGATTCGAAAACTTCCCCGTCGTCCTGCTGGACGCGGAAGGGACGGACCTGGCGAGGACGTTCGCGCGCATGAACCACGACACAAAATACGTAAAGCCGGACAGGGTGTCCGAGTCCAACCTCCCGATGGAATCCGCGCTGTCGTCGAAGCAGCGGCTCGGTGTGCCAAAGGTGACGGAGGAGAACTCGGAGTACTGCCTAGCCCGGCGCTCGTGCCTCCCCGTGGGCGGCTTCTCGGTGCTCGCCACCTCACCGCCCACGCCCAGGCAAGGAGGAGAAGGTGCCCTCCCGGGTAAGACGCCGTTCGTGCTGGTGAGCGCGAGGCTGGACGCCAGCGCGATGTTCCACGACGTCGCCCACGGCGCCAACGCCGCGATGTCCGGCCTCGTCGTCCTACTCGCCGCCGCCGAGGCGTACGCCGCGGCGCTTCGATCCGTCGCGCTCATCACGAGCCCGGCGATTACACCGGCGAAGCGCGTGGTGTTCGCGGCGTTCGCGGCGGAGGACTGGGGGTACGCGGGGTCCAGGCGGTTCCTATACGAGCTCGCGAAGGCGGGGGACGATGAGGGGGGTGGAAACGTCGGGGACGTCCTCGGTCTCGGCGCCGTCGACGCGGCGATCGAGCTGTCCGCGATCGGTCTCGCGCATCGAAGGGTCCCGGCGGACGTGACGTCCCCGGCGGTGTTCGCGCACGCCACCCCGAACGGCGCTGGGCTCGTGGATGACATCATAGCCGCCGCGGATGGGATCAACGTTTCACCGCGGAGATCCACGCCCGGGACGCCGATCCCGCCGTCGTCCACGTTCTCGCTGCTGAGGCGCGACGGCAACGTGCGCGCGGCCGTGCTCGCGGAGTACGACGATACGTACCTCGACCCGTTCCACGGCAGCGCGTGGGACGTCGGCGTGGAGGCGGTGGACCCGGCGCGGATGGCGGCCGTCGCGGTCGTGTTGGCGAAGACATTGATCAACGTCGGAGCCGGCTTCCCCGCCGGGTCGGCCCACTTAGCCGCCGCGACGGGGAGCATCGACGCCGCCGCGGTCGAGGCGACGACGCGCGAGCTGGTGGCATGCCTCGTGGACCCCGCGCTCGGGTTCGATTGCGCGCGGGCCAAGGCGTTGTTCGCGCCGGCGACTGGAGCGTGGATGGATAAATACGCTGGGGTGGTCCCGGGGTTGACGCGAAATCACCAGAACCCGCTGGGCAAGTCCGACGTCCAGCGGTTCGCGTGGAACTTCCTCGCGAACGCCACCGCGGACCGCGGCGGAGACGACGGGATGAGCTCGTTCAAGCCGTGCGTCTCGCAGGAGGAGTGTTCCCTAGGGGCTGGGGACGGGGGTAACCAGGAAGGGGGTAACCGGGCCGGGGGTAGCACTAACCACGAGGTTTGCGTCGGCGCGACGGGCGACGGAAGCCGCGGGTTCCTCGGCGCGCAGGAACGTCTGCGTTCGAAGCGGCGGCGGCTCATCGAGTCGTCGGCGGCGTCGTCGCGGCTCGGGTCCGATGCCGACGGACAGGGTGCCGAGCCCGGCGTGTGCCTCAGGACGAGCGCGCGGTTCGTGCCGGCGTTGTCGCACCGGCTGAGCTTCGACGCGACGGAGCTGATCTGGCGCGTGGGCGACGTCGACCCGGCGGAGGCTGCGCTGGGCGGCGGGGAGGATCCGGTTTGGACCGAGAGTAACTGGCCGGGGAACATAGGCGTCACGGCGTACGTGCACGAGGGGGACTTTCGTGACTGGATGATTTTCTTCTCCGGGCTGACCATCTCTGTCGTGAGTTGGGTTTACCTGAATCGGCTGAACAAGTGGTACGAATCCGTGGAGCAATCGGAGTGGGGTCGGGCGCCGTACAACTGGATCGATACCGGCCCGCCGCCGAACGACCACGGCACGCGCGCGGCTCGCGAGGCGAGAGAGGACACTCCCGCGTCGGCGACATAGTTTTTGGGATCCAGCTAGTGATCACATCGCAACCGAGCTAGTCTACCGTGTCAGCCGCTATGAGGCTCGTAAACGCGTCTCCAACGACCGCGGCACCCTGACCCGCGTCCCGGTTCGTCTCACCCGGCCTTCCCAGCGGCGGCACGGCCACCCCGCCCAGCATGACGCACACTTTCGTCTCGTCGTCCACCGAGTATTCAACCTCGACGTCGCAGAGCACGACCCGGTACGTCTCGAACCGTTTCCGCGCCGCCGCCGCTCGCCGCTCCCTCACCGCGCGCATGTCCAGCGCGAGAACCTCCCGCACCATCTCCACGAACGCCGTCCCGCTCGGGTACAGCGCATCCGGCGGCGCGAGGCCCGCGCGCCGGCGGTCCTTCTCCTCCTTTCGCCTAGCCTTTTTCTCCTCAACGCTCAGCCCGTCGAGCCGGCCCGTCCCGTCCTTGCCGCGGTGCCGCCGGATACCCCCGGCCGGTGACGGCCCAGTCGAGCCTCCCTCGTTCGCCTCCTTCGCCAGCCGCACGCGTCGTCGATCCGCGACGGCCCGCACGTACGCGGCGGCGACCTCATCAGCGGCGCCGTCCGCTTCGTCCACTCGGGTAATCTTCAGCGGCTCGTCCCTATCCGCCGCCTCCTTGCCGACCCACGCGGGCGCCGCCGCGTCTTCCACCCTGTCGCAGAAGGGCACGTACGGCTTGACGTCCAGCACGGGCGTGCCGTCCACGAGATCGGCGCCGGCGAGCGTGAGTGTTCCCGCGCGGGCGTCGACGGAGACGACGCGGCCGAGGCTGAGTCCGATTGGCAGCGGCCGGTGCGGCGTTCGCGTGGCGAGCGCGCCCACGGTCTTGCCGTCCAGCCTCGGCACGCGGACCTTCGCCTTGACCGCACCGCCGTTGCGCGTGTCTCCCGCGTTGGTGTTGGCGTGGAAGACGTAGATGACCCAGACGTGCGTGTACTCGTCCATGCCGGCGAGGAGATCTCGGGGCAGACCTGGCGCGAGGGTGAGGACGCACCTCGCGTTCGGCACGAGGTTCCCGCCCTGCCTCGGGGTCCCGTTGCGCCTGGAGAAGCACGAGTGGACTTTCGCGATGGGCGGGCCGAGCTGGTCGACCCCGACGACCGCCGTTGGCTTGATACCGGTCGGCAGCGGGTCGGGGCGGGCGAGCGGGTCGGGGCGGGCGAGCTCCGGCGCCACCGCCGCCGCTCCGCGGTCATCGGGGACGCGCGCGCGGTAGGACTCGCTCACTCGCAGCGTTCGACTGATGTAGATGCCGATACCGATGCCTACACCCGCCGCGACCGCCGCGACGGTCGTCGACGCCATCCGGGCCGTCGACGCGTCGTTCATCGTGCCGGCGCCCCCGCGCGTTTGGCTATCAGATTATTATTTGGCTTTTCTAAGATTTTGCTGACGCGGACACTGGTCTTGCGCACCCCGGATGAACAAGAAGCAAATCCAGCTAAAGAAGAAGGAAAAGGAGAGGAAGGATGGCGCCGGGGTGAAGTCGGCGACGAGCAAAGAGAGCTTGGCGAAGCAGGCGAAGGATGCGAGCGCCTATATCTGCCAATCGTGCCGTCAAACCTTCATGGTCACCTCCAAATCCAAGCAGCTCATCGAGCACTGCGACGGCAAGCACCCCAAGCTCCCGCGCGAGCAGTGCTTCCCCGAGCTTCAGGACATGATCGCGCGCGAAGCCGCGGGGGGAGGGATCAAGTGAGTGCAACGCGCATCGTGTGACATCGACGCGCGTCGGGCGGCTTCGGGGTTACCTTCGAGGGGGGGGTTAGTTTTTACCAGCAAAGTTAAAACGGCGTCACCTTCCCGGCGGATTGAAGTGTTGGTCGTGTTGAAGCGTTGAGATAGCGGTCAGATGAATGAATGCGTGTCTCACAACGGCGGCATCGACGTGCCCTACGTCTTCACTACTGTTTCATCCTCCCGCTAAGCCTAAGCGCTTTGGATCGATCGATGATCCCGCGTCTATCACGCCCGCTTAGTGCCAGCCACGCAGACCAAGTTGATGCAGTACCGGTTTCCCCGCCCGTCCGGCAGATTGTGCCCGAGGTGGGTCCCACCCAGCGACACCGCCTCGCCCCCGTCGAGCACGCGAACGTTCTCCCACACCACCTCTTCATCGCGGAAGCTCGGCCATCCGTGCGACTTGGACTCCGCCGCGAACTCGTCGAAGGATCTGCCCCTTGGGGCGACGAAGAGGGGCTTACCGCTGACGCTGTCGTAGTACGTCGTCTCCTTCTCGCGGTCCACCTCGTCCATGAACGTGGTCGTGCGAAAGTACCCGCTGTGCTCCGCGTAGTGCCTGTTTCGCGTGCAGATGCGGTCCGCGGTGGACGCGTCACAACCCCACAGGAGAGAAGCTTGACACGGCCCGTCGGTGCTCCTCCCGTTCGCCTTGGTTCTCATGATGGACTCGTCTCCCAGCACCAGCGAGTCCATCCGGGCCGCTCGGGGTGACGCCCTGACGAACGCGACCACCGCGCTGACTGCGGCGAGGACGCCGACGAACCTCGCGGCGGGCGCTGGCATCACCACCGGGCTGTGCTATGAAATGTGGCCCTCTGCTCGGAGCCTTCCGAGAAAAAGGAGCTCGCCGACTCCGACACGTCACAACCCCTTCGCGCCTCGGATACGCGTCTCGCTCGATACGTGTCCACCGTCGCAATGCACGCCGCGGTCTCACTCCCGACGTGCCTCGGCGCGTACGCGGCCACGGCGGAGGGTGCCCGTCGCCTACGCCGGCACCGCCGCCTTCGCCACCGCGGCGTCACATCCGAGACTTCGGCCAAGTTAAACTTCGATCTCGACTTGGGTCAGGTGCTCGGCACGGTTAAGAGGAACGAAGGCCTCTACGACAACCTTCCCCCCGGCCGTGTCGGACTCTTCGGCTTGCGCGAGACGTTCGAGTACCTCAACGACCCAAACAAGTTCATTCGCACGCGGGTTGAAAGGTACGGACCAGTGTTCAAGACGGCATTCTTCTTCAAGCCAGCGGTGGTGTTCGGAAGCGCCGAGGCCATCAGAGAGTTTAAAGAGTTCGAGGGCGACTTGCCCGCGGATGCGGCGCTGCCCGAGACGTTCAGGGAGCTTCACACCGAGTACGGCGCGCTGAGGATGAGCGGCGAGCGGCACAAGGCGACGAGGGCCAACTTCGGCAAAGTTCTCGGGCGGGCGGCCCTGACGTCATATACGCCCATTCTTTCCAAGCTTACCCGCGACTTCGTCACCGGCGATTTGCTCGAGAAGGGAACGATCCAGCCCGGTTTCGATTGCCGCCAGTTCTGTCTCAAGGCGCTGTTCCAGCTCTTCCTCGGGACGGTGCCGCCGCAGGAGACCATGGAGAAGATGTATTTTTACAACGAAGGGTTATTGGCGTTGGGGAAGATCTCGCCCGAGTTCACCGCGGGACAAAAGGCGCTGGAGGAGCTCCAGGAGTACTGCTTGAAGCACTACCGCACGGTACGCGCCCAGGGCAAGCTCGACGAACCGCAATACACGTTTCTGAAGGCGTACTCCGAGGCGACGGATGAAAACGGTGAACTCTTCACCGACGAGAGGGTCGCGGCGACGTGCGTCTTGATGATCTGGGGCGCGTTCATCGAGGCGGCGGCGTCCATGGGTCACACCATGTGGCTGTTGATGAGGAACCCGGAGAAGGCCAAGAAGGTGCGCGCTGAGTGTCGCTCCAGCTTCACCAGCGAGGAGCTCAAGAACGGGGAGCTGTCGCTGGACGCGGTGTTTACTAAACTCGCGTATACCGATTGCGCCATCAAGGAGGCGCTGCGAGTGATGCCGCAGACCGCGGGCGGGCTCAGGGTTAACCCCGAGACGCGCGAGTTGGCGGGGTACACCGTTCCCGCCGGGTACACCCTCACCGCCGATCCGCGAATCGCCTTTTTAAACCCCGATTCTTTTCCAGATCCGGAGGAGTACCGGCCCGAACGTTTCGAAGAGCCGGTGTCGGGCGACGTTTACTTCCCCGGTGGAATCGGCCAGCATCGGTGTCCTGGTATCTCGCTGTCCAACATGATGACGAGCCTGTTCCTCCTTTACATGACGAGCGTGTACGACGGCTGGAGCCCGGACATGGACGCCGACGAGATGGACGCGGAGGATCCTCAATACATCAAGGTGCCGATCGTCATCATCGACGACCGGTATCAGCTCAAGCTGGACACGAATTGGCAGTACGAGCAAGTCTAGATGCGCCGCGAGGGGTTAGCTTTGTAGTGAGAGCAATTAATGAGATTGAGATGCGAGCGAAACAAGCGCGTGTATATTAAGCGTGTATAACATCGACGGCTGCGTTCATTACAAGTTCGATGCCTAAATATCAAAGCAAAATGGAAGTTTTCGCGATGAGCGAGCGCGCATGGGTGTCAATGGTCAGTCGACCCCCATGAACGCCGCTCGCCCTTCGCTTAAATCTTAATTGATCTACTGGCTGTCGAGCTCGTCGGAAACCGCCTGGACAACCTTCTCCTTCACCTTGTCCCTCATGGCCGCGTCGAGGAAGCCGGGGATACCAGAAGCGGACGCGCCATTCTTCTTGAGAGCCTCGGCGCGAGCGCGAGCCGCACGCTCCTCGGGCGAGAGCTGGGGAGGAGGAGGGCTGGGGGAGGGGGGAGGGGGAGGAGGGGAGGGAGGGGGGTTGCACACGCGGTTGGCCGCGGCGCCGGTCTCCTTGGCCGTGCAGGTGTCGGGGTTGACGTACTCGTCGAAGTGCGTCTTCATCATCTCGTGGCAGAGAGTCGCGGTCTGGCACGCGTCGAGGAGGGGGCCCAAGAGGGGAAAGCCCGGGGGGAGCCTGTCGCGGGGGATGGTGGGGCACACGCCAGACTCGGGGTCGTAGAGCTCGTCAACGAGCTCGAAAACAGCCACAACCTTGGTGTAGACGGTGGCGATCTTGTCCTTGACGGGGTGGAAGGACTCGAAGGCGGCGATGGCGACGGCGAGGGCAGTCTCCTTGGCCTCAACCTTCTTGTTGTAGGCGTCAACCTCGGTGGTGTACGCGGAGTAGGCGATGGAGAACTTGTTGTGCGCGGCGACGAGAGACTCGAACGCGTCAGCCTCGGTGGCCTTCTTCATCTGGCAAGTCTCGGCGAAGCACATGAGCTGGGGGGAGGCAATCTCAAGAGACTTGAGGAGCTCCTCGAGAGCCGCGATGGAGGGCTCGCAGAGCTGCTGCCACCAGACGAGGCGACGGGCGTGCTTGCCGGAAGAGGGCTTGAAGTAGGACTTGGACGCCTCGGCGACGGCCTCGGAGATGTCAAACTCCTCCTCGGGGTTGGAGGCGTTGCACAGAGCCTTGAGGTCACCGATGGTGTTCTCCATGGCGTCGTAGTGAGCCTGGTAGAGGCCGAGGTTGTGGACCCAGAGGGCGTGGCCGATGGTGCACACCTCGGTGGCGTCGTTGACGGCGTTGACCCAGTCCACGTAGGCAGCCTCGTACTTCATCTGCGCGTAAGCCGCCTTGGCGAAGGGGGCGTCGGCGTCGACGCGGCAAGGGGGGACACCCGGGGCGAGGGAGTCGTACTCGTTGGTGACGTGGCCGAGCTCATCCTGCATGGTCTCGCACTCGTGGTGGTAGGTGGTGATACCGTTGCAGATGGAGCGGACGGAGGGCTCGCAAGCGCCGAAGGACTTGGTGGTGTAGTCGCAGTTGGCGGGGACGGGCATCTTGCAGGACTCGTCGCAGAAATCGGCGCGGGACATGCAGAGCTCGGTATCCTTGAACTTGCCGGGGGGAGTCACCTTGCAGGAGACGTCCGCGAGCAGGGTCTTGGAGTCGTTGTAGGCGGTGACCGCGGGGTAATCCTCGCGGGACACGTCAAAGACGAGATCGCGGCGGATCTGGTCAGAGTCGGAGACGTTGTAGCCCTCGGAGGGCTTGGAGTCGTGCGCGACGCAGCGCTGGTACTCAGAGGCACCGAGCTGGGCGCGGGCGTTGGGGGCGAAGACGGGGCGGACGGGCATGGTGGAGAGCATCTTGATGCCCGCAGCCTTGGACGCCTGGAGGGCCTCGTACTGCTTAGCCTGGAGATGGAAGGAGGGCGGGGTCGATGTCAGAATTTGTGTTTTTGTGCACAGGGGTGTTTCATATTTTTTCCGGGGTCGATCCGCCGGCGATCCGGTCGCCGCCGGCGAGGTCGGGGATGATGGCGCGCGCGTTTAACGCGATACGATCGAAGATCGTGCCATTTATCCTCGAAATCCTCGCCTTTGGGGGTGGATATCGTCGGGGGGCGGCGACTAGCGCCTATCGGTAGTACGTAGAATCGGGGCCGAAAACGAGGGTGTTGTGGACTCACCTGAGCGGACATGATCTGCTGGAAGGGGTTGCCGAGGGCGGCATCCGTGTTCATGCGGGAGCCGAAACCGACGACGGCGATGAGGCCGAGGGCGGAGCAGGCGAGCGCGATGACGCGGTTGCGGGTGAAGGGGGATTGCTCCTTCTTGGCGGAGACCACCGCGGGGGTGGACCCGTAGCCGGAATCCTGGGTGGGGATGAGAGAGGCACGGCTCATCTTGACTGTTCGCAGAGCGGAAGCACGGGGCGTTCAACTACTGACGAGGGCGTAGGACGTCGACCAACGAACTACGGAAGACTTCGAAAGCGATGCGACGACCCTTGGGTGCGCTTCGTGTCCGAAGAGGAATGGTGTTCGTACGCGTCGCGTTCCTGCTTTTACACAAAAAGCTTTTCTACTACACTCCGTTTCTACGCGATAGTTGATTTTGATTAGGTTAACACGTATGAGATTCAGTTAGCCCACAAACGAAAATAACGAGGTGTTGAATTGGGTGTTACTCTTCGTGTATTTTTCTGTAGAATGTAGAAATCGGCTGTTGTGAATGGCAAGTCGAGTATTGTAACCGTGCGAATCGTCTTGGGTCATGACTCGTCGAAACGTCTCGATGTCCCCGCCGGGTAGACGTGTAACCTGCACACGCCGGCGTTGTGAGACTGGCGGTTCGGGCGAGGAGAGAAACCGTGGTGTTACGGTTCCAGGTCCTTCCTGGGTTACCCGGCGGGAACCGGGATGGCCCGAGTGCGGCATCGACGTCGCTCGATACCCCAGATGTTCCTCACGACGCGGCTAACGACCTGGTCGTGGCGTAGAAGAAGCGG
>Ga0257106_1001406_pt1 | contig 11993 bp, 9 predicted proteins | sample LP_taG_3_FD_190177 | JGI IMG/M metagenome (GOLD analysis project Ga0257106, IMG submission 190177) | Marine microbial communities from Northeast Subartic Pacific Ocean, Canada - LP_J_2011_P26_10m | ecosystem: Environmental > Aquatic > Marine > Oceanic | place: Canada: Northeast Subartic Pacific...
GCCGCCCAGCGCGGACAGGGATGCCGTGAACCACATGGGCGGAGTCGGCGGAGTCGCGCAAGCCGCCGCCGCCGCCGCGGCAGCCGCGCAGTACTACGGTCTAGCCGCCGCGGGTCAGAGCAACGCGCAGGCGCACCTACTCGCCATGCAGCAGCACCACGAGCAGCAACAGCTGCTCTTCCAGTCCCCGACGCCGTTGATGCAGAAGTTCGCGGCTGCCGCGGGGTTCAACGGAAGCATCCCGCTCGCGTCGTCGCATCGCGCCGACATTCACGCCGAAGCCGCGGGCATCGCGGCGGCGGCGAACGAGTCCGTGCTGGAGGAGCTCGTGGAACGCGAGCGCGGCGAGGCTGCGAGCGCACGCGCCGCCGAGGCCAAGGCGAACGCGCGCGTCGCGGAGCTCGAGCGTGAGCTCGACGCCCTCAAGCGAAGCGGAGTTGAAGGCGCCGCCGACGAGGAGGAGACAGAGGAGAGGCCCGATACGAAGGATGTCGTCGCCGCGGCGGTGAAGGCTGAGGCTACGGCGGGTGCGGTGCAACGGGAGACGATCGCGCACAGGCTCGTGGCGCTCGAGGAGGAGGTGGCTGCCTTTGGCGCGCGAGCGGAGACCGCGGCGACCATCGGAGGTGAAGACGCGATGACGGCGCTTTACGTGGCGGAGGCGAGGGCGCACGCTCGAGCCCTCGTCCGCGTCGCACGGCTCGAGGCTTCCATCGCGTCTGGAACACGTCTGGACACGAAACTTGAAGAAGGAGTCCATCAGGAGAAGGCTGAGACGACGGAGATGGACGCGAAGGCTGAAGAAACGGCCGAGCCGGCGAGCCCGAGCGGCGTCGAGAACGTGGCGTCGGAGGCTGCGGCGCTTTCCGTGCAGAAGCGCGGGCGGGTCTCTCAGACCGACGACGCGGGTTTTTTCGAGCCGCCGGCCACTAAGCGCCCGGCCGTCGCGACCCGCGCGGGACCCGGTGGACAGGCGGGCGGCCCGGGCTACGCGCCCCCGACCACGCCGGCGCTCGCGGATGCTCCCAACGGACGGGGCGAGGGTGGGATCCTCTCGCCGGCGCAGGCTCTTCACTTTGCCGCCGCTGGCCGCGCGTGAACGCGACGGATGTGTATGACTACGGAGTCGTACGTAGGCGAACGGCACAGTTCGCGAGCGAGTTGAGTGGGGAGGACAGGCGACGATACTTCCTCCCCGCGCACTGAGAGTACACGAAACTAGCCCGGGGCACCTGTACATATGGGCCCCCTTAACACCTTACGACGTTGTTGAAATGAAAAGTTCAAGATTGAGAAGTGCCGAACTCGCGCGAGTCGTGTCTTGGTGTTTCTAAACTTATTTGGTATTCGCTAAGTGGTGTGCTATGATATTCTGACCCTCTCATCTGGCGTGACGACTCGCCCCGTTCCCGTCCAGCCGATCCGGCGCGTCCTTCTTGAACAAGTCGGTGTCCAACAGGTGCTTGTTCGTCACCTTCATCCGCGCGAAATTCACCTTTCGCTTCTTCTTCGCCTTCGCCTTCCGCTTACCCCCGCCCTCGTCGTCCGAATCAAGCCCCGTCGGCCGCGTCGCACGCCGCGGCGCCGGCTCGTGCCCAACCTTCCGCAGCGCCGTGTCGAAGTCCGGGTCGTGCGCCGGGATGTCAACCGCGTGGAACAGCGTCGCCATGTCGTCGTCGACGTCGCACTCGTACTTTTCGTCGATGGGGTACAACACCCGCTCCCGGTTCTCCGCGTTGGTCAGCATCAACACCAGCCCTTCCTCGATGAGCGCCTCGCAGTCCTCCAGCGCGCCGGTGTACGCGTCGGCGACGTTGTCCATCAAGACTCCGTCCGGCATCTTGGTCACGAGCTCCAGCATCTCGCGCTTGCCTTCGAACACGTGCTTGGGTTTGTACGAGACGGTGGGTTCCATGCGCGTCCGGCGCTCGTGCATGCCTTGCTGGATCTTGGGATTCTGGATGAGCATGTCCCACAGCACGGGGTCGGAGCAGGAGAAGCCGAGCTCGTTGTGGAGCTCGGCGACGGTGAAGTTGTTGCGCGTGGTGTTGAGGAGATCGAGCACGCGCTTTTGTTTCATGAGGATGTTGTTCGGGATGTGGCGGGGGGGTTCGCGCGGGGCGTTCGCCTGCGCCGCGCGCTCTCGCTCCTGTACGTGTGCGGTGTGGCGTCGGTGGGTGAGGGATCAGATTTGGGGAGACGCATCGTGCCGGTTTCGCGCGTCGGGGACGGACGGGCTAACCCTATTTTCGGTCGGAGGATTCAGCGCTGACGAAGAAGGGCAGTCGTACCCTGCGCTCGGCAGCCTCGGCCTCGGCCATCGCCTTGAGCCGGTCCGCCTTGGCGGCGGTGGACGGCTTGTCCCTGGTCTTGGCCACATCTATCTGGATCTGCGCCGCGGACGCCTGGACCTTCTGGAACTTGGCGAGCGCCGCGTCCAGCGCGGACGCCTTGCGTTTGCCGCTCATGGCGCCTCGGATCAGTGACGGTGCGTGTCGAGTTTGTTGGAGTTTGTTGGAGCGCACATCGCCACTCCACGCCAGCACCGGGCGGGGGTCATCGTCATGGCGACTCCCGCGCCGTGGCGCGATGTGGTGAAGATTTGCGATAACTTCGAGTACATGGTGCGTCCCGAGACACGGCCGCGCGTGTCGGACGACCGCGAGCGCGCCGCCCGAGACGACTGCCGACCGCCGACGCCTGAAAACAACGATCCTCATCACCCCATCACCCCCCTCGAATACGTACCCGCAGGAGACCGCGACGATGGCGACGACCGGCGGGCACGTCTGGCCCGCGGCGCGACGCCTCCTCGAATACATCGAGGCCACCAAACCGCCCGAGATCGTGAACGAAGGCGCGCGGATACTCGAGCTGGGAAGCGGCACGGGGTGGATGGGCATGACGTTGGCCGCGAACCTTCCGGACGCGACACAGCTGTGCGTCACCGAGATGGAGGCCGGCGGCGCGCTGACGTGGCTCCGAAAGAACGTGGCGAGAAACGAGGACGACGGGTTATGGCGCCGGGGGTGTGTACACGTGGAGGCTTGCGATTGGACCGCTTACGTCCACGGCGACGAAGTCCAATCGCCGGATGAAAAACCAAAACCCGACGCGGCTCCGGAAACATCACCAAACGTCTCCCCAAACCCAGCACCCAACCCGCGCCTGGAGCGAGACGATTGGGACGTGCTCGTGGGGAGCGATTTGGTGTACAACGAGGACGGCGTGCGGTATCTGCCGCGAGTCGTCCGACACTTTCTGACGTCGCAGAAGCGAAAAACTTACTTTCTGTACGCGCATACGAAGTACCGATACGAACTTCGAGACATGGCGCTGTGGAAAGAGTTCGACACGTGCGGTCTGGAGGTGGAGGAGGTACGGGAGGAAGGCGCTCCGTCGCCGCCGTCGTCCCCAGAGCCGCTCACGCAGCTGTTCCCGGAGAAGCGAATAGCCGTGCTGAGGATCACGCTGAGGGTAGCCGAATCGTAGCGAATCAATTGTATCATCTTAAATTGTATCATCGGGATCCTCGTCGCTGGCGTGCGTTTCACGACCTTCTCTCCAGGAGGAGGGCCACCGTGGGTGACGCCTCTCCGTCCACCTCCTCCGCGTTGCTGACGATGGCGTCCATGACCGCGTTGAACGGCCTTCCATCGCACACGAAGACTGCTCTTCGGTTCGCGCCTTTTTTCCTCATCGCGAGGCTGGGTTCCACCTGGAGGTTCCCGACCGTCACCGTGCTCTTCCCGATCGCCACCGCGCTGGTCATGCGCAGCACGTCGCCGACGATGACCCCAGCCGTGGACGCGTTACTGCCCTCGATGACCTCCACCGCCACGCACTCTCCGTTCACGTCCTCGAACACGATCCCGAGCGGCCGCGTGACCTCCAACGCCACCAACGTTGCGTCTGCGCCGTACGTGAGGGTCTCGCGGCTGATGTTACCGCCGCCCAGGTTCAGGCCGTACGTCTCCATGAAGGTCCCGTCGCTCGGGTTGTCCTCCTTGACGCCGTAGCGATTGAACCCCGCCATCGCCACGGTGCGACTACACCGCCGGGGTGCTGACGTGGAGTTTCTCGCCCGTGATGTACATCGACGCGTGTGAAGGGCGACGCGCTGTGCGAGCGGCGCGGGATGACGTGCCAACGACATGAGGCTAGTGCGCGCGGGCTAGCCAGTGGCACGATGCGTCTGAATGAGCCCGGGACCCGGGGTCGATCGCCGGTGCGGTGTCGTCGACTCTGGGGCGCTATCCTCTGATGAGGGTGACTTTGATGAAGCTGAGACTTCGCTGAAAAATCACATCGAGATGTCGACGGCGGGCGCGCTGTGCTGGGTGCCGCCGCGGCGCGGGGTCATCCCCCGCGCGCGTCCCGCGCGTAAGAAGGGCAAGTCACCGAGCGAGAAGATCGGCGACCACCCGTGGAAGGGAAAGATCCCGGTCGACAAGCGGGTCATCTCGCCGTGGTTAGAGGATTGGCCTTGGGAACTGCCCGAGCTGCCGGCGGGGAAGAAGCGCCCCACCGCGTTCGGGCGAGAGCTCGCGCCGCTCGTGGACGTCCCGGACCTGGACGAGATCCCGCTGACCCCCGAGGAGATCGAGGAGATGGAGACGCTCGAGGCGATGGTGGAGATCTTAGAGAAGCGAGTGGACGCGCTGGAGGCGAAGAAGCGAGTCAAGATGGCTGAGGAAGCGCGGGCGAACGCGGTGCGGGATGCCGACGCGAAACGGGAGGCCGCCGCGGCGAGGCCCCCGCCGCCGACATCCCCGCCCGTCGTCGCGCTGCTCTGGGACGTGGACAACGTCAACCCCGGGCCGGACCCGCGACGCGCGGCGGTCGTCGCGGCGCGGATCCTCGCGGCGGCCGGCGCCCTCGGCGGTGGCGCGCTCGGCGGCGGTGACGAAGAAGCCGCGAACGTCGTCGCGTTCCGAGCCTACGCCAACCCGCAGACGCTGTCGCGGATCGACACAAACGCGGTGGAATCCGCGGGCGCCACCATCGTCCCGGCGCCGGAGGGACCCGATGCCGTGGACATGACCATGGGCGCGCACATCGACGGATTCATACGCGCGTGGGAAGACATCCGCGGTGACGCATCCCAAGTCACCGATGCTTCATCGTTTGAAACTGAAACTGAAACCGACGCCGACGAAATCGACGCTGACGATGAGCCGTTCGTGGTTCCGAGGGCGCTCGACGCCCTGATCGGAGACGTGCATGACGCGAGTGACCGTGACATGATCGCCGGGGCGCTCCGCGCGGCGGCGTCGCTGCGCGCCGAGGAGTCGCGCGAGCGGTGGGCGACGGAGACGTTTGCGAACCTTTCAACCGAATCTGAATCTGAATCTTTCCCCGGCGACGCGAAAGCCGCGTTGATGGTGGTGACCACCGACAACGACCTCGCGCCGTGCCTGCGTCGGTGCCGCGCCGCTGGGATTCACGTGATCATATGCGGCGATTACCTACCACGACCGAAACGCGGCGCGGTCAAGAAGACCAAGGCTGGCCGAAGATTGGTCTCATCCGACGCCGGCGTGGGGTGAGTTTATTTTTATTTTTATTTCCGTATGTCCAATTAGACTGACGTCGTGTTTTGTTTACAGGCTCACCGAGACGTACTGGTCCAATTTGCAAAAGTCGCAGAGCGACCGGCCGATCGCGCGTCTCAAGCTCGCGGCGTGCGCGGACGCCGCGCTGGTGTGGGACGGCACGCGGGGGTTCGAGTTGACCGACGAGGAACGCGATGTGGTGTCGACCGTCGTGTCTCCGGAGAAGGCTTTGACGTACAGTCGGGATGCGCCGGTTGAAGGTGCGGTGGTTGGGGTGTGGAGGCGGGGCGGGCGGGGCGTCGGACGGTGGCCCAACGCCGATCCGGTGATTCCCGAACGATAGATGGATTCTCTAGTAGGTGGATGCGACTGGGTGTGAGCCGGTGCCGAGAGGGCTCTGTGTGGGGCTCGAGGTCGTCCTCGTTAGACGTCAATAAATTAATTTCCCGAATAAATTAATAAACCGTGAGTCGGTTGGCTATTCAACTTAACGCGTGAGCTGGTGCGGGCGCGCGGGTACGTTGAGCCGCCTCAGGAGCGTGTGATGCTCGTGGTCCACACGCGTCGGCGCCCGGGACGCGGCGTGACTTAACCACCGAACAGGGTTCAACCCGGTTCCAAAACGAACCTCCCGTTGAAGCAACGCGATTTCCTTCTCCGCCCGCTCTCTCACCTCTGTCGTCTGCGCCTTCATCGTCGTTCGCATGTCATCCTCCAAACCCTCCCACGTCCCGCCCGCGGCGACGAACTCTTCCTCAAGCGCGCGTTCCAGCGCCTGTATGCTGGCCAGCGAGATGGGTTGGACCCGCAGGCCGCCGAGGACGTTTTGCTGGATCCGCTCGGCGACGACGACGATTTTCATCAACGCCCCCGCGCACGAAGGCACGCACGGCGCGATTCCCGCGATCCACGCGACGTGCCACAGCCGTACCGGGCTGTACGTATCCGCCATGTGCCACAGCGGTAGGACTCCTAGGTATAACATCGCGGACCACACCGTCGCCAGGGTTATGACGGTGGTTGACGCGTAGTACGACAGGTGTCGGTCCCGGAACGAAAGGATCCCGCCCAGCGCTTCCAGCCTGTCGTTCCACGGGTCGATCGCGGCGCATATCGCGCGGCACGGCCCCGCGAGCGCCCTGTGCACCTTACCTAAGCTCACCACCGACCCAAACAGCGTGACGCCGATTGCTTTTAACAACAGCAGCAACGTCCACGTCAGCTGCTGGAGCAGTCGGACGATGAGCTCCGCCGGGTTGGTGGACGAAAACATCTTGACGATGCCCGCGAAGGGCATGCGTTTAAGTAACACGGAGCTGAAGTCGCCCGGGTCGGCGTCTTCGTCCTCGTCTTGGTTCCCGCGCGATCGCTTTTTGCGTTTCTTTTTGCCGTCAGCCGCGTCCGCGCGTCGGATCAGCTGAAGCGCCGCTTTGGTGCTCTGGCCTTTGGCTCGCAGAGCTTCCAGTCTTTCCTCGTGCGCGAGCTCGCGGATGACCTTGACCTTGATCTTGCGGTGTTCCTTGAGCCATTTCTGGACGCGGAGCCTGCACAGCTCCATCTCCGACTCACGTTGGTTACCCGCCACTTTCATGCCCATGCCCTTCAGGGGCGTCGCGCACAGCACGTCCCCGGTGGGCGCCTCCGCGATCTGTAGCCCGGATTCATCCCCGAAGATCCCGCGCTCCTCCTCCTCCAAGTCACGCTCCTCCTCCTCGATGAGCTTCTTCTTCAGAAGCTTGGGATCCTTCAAAAGCTTGGGGTTGCTTCGTAGGCTCTTATTCCGCTTGGACGGCGACATGAGCGACGAACCGAAGCCCCGGGTTGACGAGGACCCGCCCAACAGCCGGACCACGTGACTCGGGCTGTCCACCGCGATCGACGCCGACAGCGAAAGCGCGCTCTCCAGCTGCCCCGGCGCTCCATTCGCGCGCTCCGACCTGTGCTCCGAACGCACCGACATGGTGCGCAAAACACGGCCGCCGGCGTAAAGCCCCGGGACATCGTCCGCCTCCCTCGCCAGCGCGCTCACGTACCCTACGAAACACATACCCGACGCGTACCACAGCGGGAAAAACGCCCACAAGATTTGCGCCCGCGCGCACAGGCACAGACTGGTGTGCCACACGATCCACGCGTTGTTGACGTCCGGCGATGCTCCCGAGAGCGTGTGCGCCATCGCCGCGAGCGGCGCCGTGATGGGCGAGAGCAACGCGGAGCACAGCCTCTCCACCGACGCCACAACACCTTTGAACGTGTCGTCGACGTACGCTTCCCCTCTGGGCCTGGCCACCTGCCGTAAATACCACCTGTGCATGGCGCGCTTGGGTACGAGTTTGACGCTGACGCGGACGCGCCCGCGCCAGCCTCGCGGCCGTTTCTTTCTCGCCGCTCGCATCCGGAAGTTGACGTCGGCCATGTCGGAGCTCCGCGTCTCCCTGTGCGGGCTGATCACGTCCAGCCACGCGTCCACCTTACCCCCGTCCTCGGAGCCCAACGCCTCGATGACGTCCCGGACGGGAAGCATGGCGGCGCCGAGAAGCACCTCGTCCATGGCGAGCGGGCCTTCCGCGAGGACTAGGACCCGTAGCTCGGATGACGGGTCCGTGACGCCGAAGCTTCGGTGCTCGTGCGGCGTCGCCACCTTCTCCGCTCGGCCTTCCCACAGGAGCTGCACGCTGACGTCGGCGCCCAGCAGGTTATTATCGACGTCGCGGTCATCGACGTCATCGACGTTATGGTCCGCGGCGTCTTTCTTGCTGGAGGTACCCGTCCATCCGAACCAGGAGCTGGCGATGTCCTTCGGCGGCGCGTCCCCGACCACCTCGAGCACCCTAACCTCCAACTCCCCGAGCGCGGGTAGCACCCAGTGATCGGACGGGTTCACCAGGTCCTCCGGGGCTTCGCGCAGAAACCCCGCACTCGACGCGATGCACACCTCCCCAAGTCGGTCGCCGTAGGGCGCGAGCCAACTCGGGACCTTGTCCTTGTCCGAACGCACGGGCGCGATCGGCAGCCACCGCGGCTCCGCGGTTCCGCCCGGAGTCAAACCAGCCACCGGGATTTTAACCTCCCCCACGAGGGTACCCAGCGCGAAGTGTTTCTTATTTAAGTCCGGTCCGAACGACGAGCCCCATCGGCTCCATAGGCTCGTAGGTGCCCTCGAGCCCCTGCCCTTGAGCTTGGACTGCGAATACCTCGACGATTTCGCGTCGTTTGCGTCGCCGCCTGAACCTCGGTCCACCACGCCCATGGTAACGTCTCGGGCCATGTCGGTCATCACGGTTGGATCCCACAGCTTGGTCAGGTTACCGTACACCCGCACGGTCACCGTGGAACTGTTGGGGTTCTTGGGAAAGGAACAAACCTCGGGGATCCACACCGCATCCTTGGAAACTTCCGCCTGCACCGCGGTGTGGTGCACGTGCCGATCGCTGTTCAGCGCGACTGTAAAGAAAAACACATCGTCAGTCAGAGTCAATCTAATTGCCCGTACGATGTAAAAATAAACTCACCCGTCGCCTTGACGTTCGTGGTCTCGTCCGGCCCTTGCCTGTACGTGGGTAAATCACGCGTGCCGCATATCTGAAAGTACACGAATGTCGAGCTGGTGACCTTGTTGACGTACGGCCCGGTGACGGGCGCGGGCGGCGGCTCCTTCGAGTCCTCCCAGAACTCCAGTCGCGGCTGAGCGCAATTCAATTCAGATTCTTCGATAAGATTTGGCAAAAGACTCGGCCACCCCTTCGGCAACGGCGAGGACGCCGAGACGCGAACCACGAGGTGGCCCATGCACTGCCCGCTGTGCTCCGCCTCCTGGCTCGGCCCGTCAGGGAACAGCGACAGCACCAGGTTATCGGACCACGATCCGTCTTGGGGCGCATCCGCCAGCGGCACCGTCGCCACGCCGAGAAATTGGTGCCTCGTCACCTGAAAAACACAAATTTCATATGGGCAAACAGTCATAGAGAACATAAAAATAAACTCACCGCATCCGCGTCCCACACCCGCAGTTGAACCTCCGCGGCGCCCGGCGCTCTTCGAAACGTGAAAGTCTCGCCGTTACCTTCACCCCACACCGGGTTCAGCGTCCGCCTCTGTGTCTGCGTCCGGTGTCTGCGCGCGGTGCATTCAGCACTCGGGGAGTTATCCAGGTGAACCTGCACGTACGGATCCGATAAACCGTTTTCATCGGCGCTGACCAAATGCTTCCCCGCCACCACGCACACGTGCACGTGCCTAACCGCCGCGCCTAAACCCATCGCGACGTCGTGCGTGAACCTGCCCTCACGTAGCGCACCCGCGCGACCACCCATGCCGGAGGCTATCCGCGAGAGCGAACGCATCACGCTCATCGGTCCTCCGCTGAGATCTTGCAAGTCATCCGCCGCGGCGATCCTAACCTTCAACACGCCGAGGTCCGTGTTGTCGTCGCCCTCTCTTCGTTCGCCGAAACCCGGAAGGTACTTGGCGCGCATCCCCGGGTCGGTGTCGCACTCCGCGATGGACCCGGGCGGGTGCGATCGCTGAAGCACCAGCGTGGTCTCCATCCAACGGCCGTTTCGCGGCACGTCTTTCGCCGCGATGGTCGCTCCGCCCAGAAACTGCGACCGTCTTCCAAAGTCTTTATCGAAGACGGAGAAGACGAGGCCTTGAAACGGTTCGCGCGTGTCCGATGAAGATGAATCGTCGTCGCACGCGACGAGGAACCTGGCGTCGTTCGTGCGCCACGACGGGTTCAAGGTTTGGCGCACGGGTTTGGTCCGGAACCGGCGGTGCTTCGGCGCTCCGAAGGCGCCCACCTCGACGAATGGATCCGAGTACCCGGTGAAGTCCGCTCCCCTCAGGCCTTTGCACGAGACGATCACCACGTGGACGTGCGTGGGAGGCGGTGGGTGGTTCGTGAATGCATCGTGCGCGTCCGGTACCGTGTGTAACAGCTTCTCGGGGGTATCGCCCTTGGCGCTGTCGTCGAAGGAGTCGTAGCGGCGCTCGTCGTCCTCGTCACTCAATCGAGTGTGGTCATCGGCGACGATCGGGATGCGCCGCCCGCCGAGGCTCCACGACGACTTTGGTGGCTTTTGGTGCTCCGACGTCGTCTCCGGTGCCGCGGGTGCCTCGTCGATGGTGCGGACCCGCGCGAACCGGCCGGTGGGCGACGCCGTTGGCGTGCTGTCCACGGGGAGAATGTGCCGAATCTTATTAATCCCTCCGGCGTCCGTCGGGGTTCCCGCCGTCGCGCCCGAGGCTGACCTGTCCCCGTCCCGTGGGGCGTGGCCTTTAGCCGCCCCAAGATCGTGGGACTTGGACACGCACGCACCCATCTCACCAGACTCACCCGGAGGCCCCCCACTGGGCGCTCCCCCTTGCAATGGTCCGGAGACAGGGCGATTTTCTCGGCAGGTCCCGGCGGTGCCTCTTCAGCATCTGGTATCGAATCAGGTTTGGCTCGATTTCTCGCCGACCGGTTTTGTTTTTTTGCAACCGACCGTTCATCTCAATAACTCAAGAATTTGGGTCTAATTTCCACGTACAAAGGTGTTACGCGAACTCAAGAACCTGGGGCGCGCGTTCGATCGAGCCCGTCGGTAAAACTTTTTTGCCTCTCGGCGACTGTTCGATCGCACACGCGCGGACTGTCGTCACTCGCGTGAGGCGCGTCGGTGGTAGACCGCGCGTATCGAAAGTCACAGAGAACGGGACGCTTAACGTTCCCGGTTCCCACGCTCCCGCGTCTCGATACGACGTCGCGTGTCGGATAGTACCGCGCGTTTGTCGCGCGTCCCGTGAACAATCATCGGCTCCGCCCGTGGGTGTTATAAAATCATGATGCAGACCTCCGCGACGACCGCGGGGCGCGAGGCGGAGCCGCTGCTGCTCCAGCCCGAGCGCGGGCAGAGCTCCGCGCGCACGTGGCGCGAGCGCGCCACGTCGTGGACCGCCGTCTTCGGCGTCCTGGCGCTCGTCGCCTTCGCCGGCGTCGGCCTGCACGTCACCGGCGGGATGGACGTGGTCGCGTCCTTCTCAAAGACTGGCGATGGACAGCTGTGCACGTTCTCGCAGGTGACGAACGGTCTTACCCTCGTGCAGGGCGCCGCGCTCGGGTCCGTGGATCCGACCGGCTACGGCGACGGCGCGTTCTTTTTCTCCAAGCCCGGCAAGCCCCACCCGTTCTCCGCGCTCGGAGCCGGGTTCCAGTGCGGAACCCCATACAGCGAGTGGCTCAAAGGATCCGCGCTCTTCACCCCGAACAACTGCGAGCTCCTCACGCCGCCCGCGGACCAGTCCCCGTTCGGCGCCCCGGGCCAGAAGGTACTCATGGTGGGTAACTCCTACATGTTCCAGCAGGTCACCGCGTTGCTCGCGCAGTACGTCCACCAGCAGGACTTCTCCAAGTCCGTCTCGGGGATGGCCTACTACAACGGGCTCAGCGGAGAACAG
>Ga0257106_1001407_pt1 | contig 11988 bp, 10 predicted proteins | sample LP_taG_3_FD_190177 | JGI IMG/M metagenome (GOLD analysis project Ga0257106, IMG submission 190177) | Marine microbial communities from Northeast Subartic Pacific Ocean, Canada - LP_J_2011_P26_10m | ecosystem: Environmental > Aquatic > Marine > Oceanic | place: Canada: Northeast Subartic Pacific...
GCCGTCAAGCCGTGCACGGACAACGTCGCGCCGGACTCCCAGACGAGCAGCGGGCCCGCCATGGTCGGGCCGGGGGGGCAGCGACGACGGCGGCGCGTCATGCTTCACGAGCGGCTGGGCTGCTCCCTGGTGTACTATTTTTTACGCCAGTGCCGCAAATCTACGCGCGTCGTCACTCCACGACGCGCAAGCTCACGTCGCCTGCCCTGAGGTTGGCCTTCGGGTCTGGGCAGAGTGCGCGACGTCCCGAGAGGCTCCTGGCGTTGGGATCCCCGCCGGACTGGGGCCAGCAGCCCCGCCTGCTGCCCTGGCCGCGAAACCCCGTTCGGTCGACCGAGCGGGGGGACGCGGCAGGTCCGGAGGCTTGCCCGGCGTCAGACAGCCACGAGGCAGCGAGAGCGCTGGACCAGCGCGCTCTTTGGGGTCCCTCACCCCGGACGCGACGCGCCTAGGCGCTCCTCCCAGCGGGAGTCCGGTTCCCCCGTGGGTCTCGGCTAGGCCCGGGCTAGCAGTGAGCGACTCCAGGCCAGGCTTGTATCTGCAATAGGCCGATTTCAGTGTACGCTCGCTGATGGATCCCGCGATCCCGCCTGTGGACACCGTCGGCTACGTCATTTTGGCGGGGACGGCTGGCTCAAGACTCTTCCCATTGTCGGAGGACCTTCCGAAGGTACTACTCTCCGTGGCGAACCGGCCTATACTATGGTACATCCTGACGGCTTTGCGACGCCTTGGTTCGTGTCGGGTTGTGGTCGTAACGACGGGGCGCTTCGAAACGCAAGTCAAGGAAGTGTGCTGCGAGTTGGTGCAACGCGCCAGGACTGGAAGTGAGGTGAGTGACGAGACCAAGGGCGAATGCATGGCGTCTCCGAGTCGTCACTTGCAGCTCGTGGTAGATGTTTTGGTCGTAGATGAGATGCTGGGAAGTGGAGGGGCTTTGAAGGAAGCGCTGTGGCGGGATGCGACACTCTCGGGGTGCCGAGAGGTGTGTGTTCTTGCTGGGGATTGCTTGGTAGGCGCGGCAGCACTCCAACGCCTTCGAGCTGCTCACCATCGTGCATGCGTAGACTGCAGTCTATTGCTTTGCGGACGGAAAGTCTCACTCACGCTCAAGGATGTGAACGATGCGGAGCTGCTACTGCTAGATTCAGAGGGGCATATTGCAGCAAAGGTCAGTAAGCTTGAGCTCGACGATGATGCTGGAGGTGAAGGAGACGCTGAGGCGTCCCTACACCTGCCTCGGGCGTTGTTCGTGCGTACTCCTTTGCTTGACTGTCGTAGCGATCTCGTGGATGCACATGCCTACTACTTTGATGGCTTGGCATTGCGCGCAGCTCTCGCAGCACCAGAACTTGCGCACGCGACTTCTCTTGGAGCAGATATTGTCCCGTACCTTGCTGCACGCTACTTTCAAGGCATGCAACTACCTCCCTGCCGCCCTGCTCCTGCATCGTGCGCGACCTGCACTGCCATAATGGCCAATACTGAAAAAATTACGTTGCCACAGCCCGCACGAGGCGCGGCTGCATGCATTGCTGATGACTGGGATCTTGGAGCCTCAGATGATGATGACGGCGACGACCCCCTTGGTTCACACTTTGCCACGAGAGTTCGCACTATTCCCACGTACGTAGCTGTCTGTCGGCATGTAGTCGCGCACGCGGCAGCGTCTACACGCATCCAAGATATGATGTTGCCAAAAAGTGTCACTCGCTAGGCGTGCGATTTTACTCGGGCGCAAAGATATTTGTATGGGCACACTAAGTTGCCGTGACAGTACGCTCGTTGGCGATGGTACTGTTCTTGGAGAGAAGGTTCAGCTGAAGCACAGCACCGTGGGCACGAATGTGCGCATTGGTGCTCGCTGCAAGATTAACAACTCCATCCTTCTCGAACGCGTCGTTCTCGGTGATCACTGCGTTGTTCAAAATTCGATCATAAGCGCAGATGCAACGCTGCACGAAAGGTGCAACCTCAACGAATGTCAAGTTGCTGCTGGCGCCATCGTCCCAGTTAATACTGTGGCTAGGCTGGAGGTCTTTTTGGCAGTAGACACTTCTGCCCTAGGTCCCAAATAGCGCGTTAATAACGCGTTATAAGCGCCATAATAAACGTGGCCAAGGAACCTGCGTAATTTACGTAAATAACGCGGTCCATTTTTTTTTTACTCAACTTTGTTTTTCTAGTCTAAATCGACGCCGTTTGCATCTCGGACCCCGGCGAAAACAAAAAAAAACATTAAAAAAAAGCTCCGCGTAAATAACGCGTAAATAACGCGTAAATAGCGCCGTGGCGGCGCTCACGTTAATAACGCCGTCGCGTAATTTGGTACCTAACTTCTGCCGACCTGATGGACGGCAAGTAATAATCAAGGCCAAGATATTCTGAGCCTGAGGGGGCTTTTTTATTGATTAGGAAGGGAATGGACAACAGGCACGATACCATGGTCGTTGCTTGGTCCAGGTCCACGGGTCGTAAGATCTTTCGACGTTCAAAGCCCCGCACCATACTAGTAATCTACATTGGGGTGTTTCTGGAGCCCTATGTGGGTTCAACAACTGAATCCAGCGCGTGGAAAAAACAGGGGGCGACCCCGGGCCTCTCCTAAGTGTCGTAGATTAAAGCATGGGACTCGGCTGTGGCCTGCCGAACGCTCCTAGTGGCCCTCTAATGGTGGTTCAAATTAGACCCCCACAAGCCGGCCTACGGCCGGCAAGCTCGCTTCGCGAGCTATCGGCCACTCGTTTGATTGAGGTTGCTCGCTGCGCTCGCTATAAACCACTCATTAAAAGTTTTATGTTGCTGCTCGGACGTGAGCACCGCGACTTTGCAAAATAGAATATAGATGGCGGTTCTGTCTAGGTCGACCCGCGCGCGCGCGGGTCGACGGAAGACCCCTATGAGATACTACGGCCGGCGGCCCGAAATAATAATTAATTACCTCTATGGCCGCGGCTGGCCCTGTGGTTGTTTTTGTCCTTGCCAGTGATAACAGTTACTGGCCTTTGCTACTATTGTACATGTAGTATAAATTCCCAATCTTAAAAACATGTCACTTTTCCACGCTCGCGAATGGTGGTCAGCGAAGCTCGGCTGCGCTGAGTCCTTTAGTGACGGATCATTAGCGGTCGGAATGATTGATTCAAAACAAGCTGGGTCTTCTAAAGTGATAATTGGGTCCTTGCAAGGTCGCCTGAGAATCTTCGAACCTAGTCGATACAGGAACGAAATCGCGACTGCTCTCCTCCTGGAATGTCAACTAGAAGCCCCAATATTACAAGTTGAGTTGGGAAGATTGATTGCACGGAAGGAAACAAATGGTATCGGTATTTCAGTTCTACATCCACACAAGGTCGCTGTATACGCAGTTGAAGCTCGTATTGTCATGCTAGACTCCCTGGAAAACGAAATTCCAAGCGCCGCAGGAGATGACAGCAGTACAACTCATCACGAGTTGCTTCTACAGTATAGTCACCGATTTGACCAAGCGATACCACCATTTATTGCTTTCTCGGTGTGCATTGGTCCATTTGGTGGTGCTCGTGGTCATGATCTCATCCTGGTGCAAAGTATAGACGGGCGCATACTGATATATGAATACGATGTCGGTTCAGTCTACACGCCTCATCTCATAAGATTTACAAGGCGTTACCTTAGGCTGAAGCATTTTCGAGAAGACTGCAGGACTGTCTTCTGCCTGGTCCTTTGATTTATGCTGCTCAAGTTGACGCATTCATAACATCCACTTCGTCCTTACACATCAAGTGCTACAAATACCAGGTCTTCACTTTCTTCTACTCGGGATCTCCTTTGAGAGCACGTTGCACAGATACTCGCAGCCTCGACCGATGTCATTTCAACAACAAATAGCTCTATGGAGCCGGAGAACCCAAGGGGTGCGGCGACAGTTGCCATCGGATCAGAGGAGCTTCCTGGAACTACTGAAAATTCAATGGTTGGAAACGGCATTACGTCGAGGAGGATACTCACTGCAGACTGGAGCTTGAATGTGGGTGAGCAAGTGCACGCTCTAGAAACAGCCCGATTCACTCCCTCGGTCCCTCTCTTCCATTGTAATGCGCAGAGTTTGAGCCGCAATATCAGAGGACCCATTGCTTTTAGGTGATGTACTGGCGCTTGGTGAACGGACATTGTTTATTTTATCAGCAACTGGTGTTCTAAAGGCGACGAAAATGCTTGATTTTAGACCTATGTCGATGTGTGTTTACTCCCGCACGCAACGGTCGATTCAAAGTGGCAGCACAACTTCATCGGTCAGTAAAGCCCCGCTTCAGAGAAGCTGGCTAATATATGTTCTCCACCAGGCCAACATTCTTACTGACGAAGATCATGATGGATTAATCGTAAGCACTGATGATGCCAGGCTTCTAGTATTTTCCGGACCGTTGAACTTGATATGGGCAGCACGTGGTGCGCACGGAGAAAAATGCAGGCCTCTTTCAATATCTACGATGGATGTTGAGTCCAGCGCAATGCTGCCGCTGCATTTGTGCATTCCTAGTTTTACCAGGTTCCCGGGGCGAAGGGTGCTGTGGCGGGCATGATCGTGGCACACACCAGCGGACATGATCTCAATTTGTCTGTGAGTCGTGAGCTTCGAGGATATGACGCGTAGGTCTTAGATGAATCAAGTCGTCTTACACTCCAGTACGTTCTATGGAATATTTTCGCAAGAGAAATACATGGTAGGTACCTCGGTACAGAACCTTCAGTCGAAACTGATGGATTTAAGCCCGGTGTTGATGGAGAGGCCAGGGCCGCAGTACAAGGACATGAATATGATACGATGCTGCGAGAACTTCGTATGCTGCGATCGGGGATATCTTCCCAAGCTAGAACACCAGTTGATTCAATCAATGCGAGTGTCATCTTGCGTGTGCAGCCACCGCGTCTCCTGGATGCAGGAGCAGCGTGTTCTGATTTAGACGACAATATGTCCAGAGAACAGCAAGGCGAATGTGGGTTTTCCGGGGTGGGCAGGCTCTACACAACTCGTGGTGGGTAGAAGTTCTCCGCGACAAGTACATCTTAGTTCATTGGGACGCTCAGGTGATATCCCTAGGAGTAGCTGCGATCTACCATGCAGTGTTACAGCAAGAATTTTTGTTTCCTATTCAGGTACTGGCAGCTTGGATGATGTGATGATTACTATAGCTGCACCCGCTTGGACAAGTAATGTCACGCCAAACGTAATAGTCCCAAGGTTGCACGGCAAGGCAAATACGCCAATAACCGTGCAGTGCACCCTGATTGCTCGGCCTTCGATTCCACCTTCCGAACTTTGCGCCAAGGTATCTGCGATCTTTATTAAGAACGATATCCCACGCTGCTCATCAATGGAGTTTCGACTTCCTATGTCTCTCGCATGTAGACTGATCCTACCTCCGAAACGCGAGGCCACGTATAAGCTAACAATTCAAACTGATAGAGAGCCAGTGAGTAACCGCACTCTTGCGATATGTTTATATCAAATGTTGATCAGGTCTTATTGAGCTCCGTCTTTAGTGACATGTTCCTATGTGAGAGCGGCACTGAGAGTACAGATCTTGTGTCGTCTAACGCCGTTTCTTTTGCTTATTTGTTCCACGTGCAAGAAGAATTGGACGTTACTGAGAGTGAATGCAGCACAACCGACCCTCGGGTTCCAAACAAGGCCATAGCCACGATTTTACTATCGAGGAATTCGGGTCGCTACCGTGTACAGTCCACCTCCATGTCAGCCCTGTGGCTTGTTTTGGACGAGCTTGCTGCTCGTCTAAAATCGCGGTGGGCTCACAGTGGTGGAATAAAGATGGCTTACACTGAACAACTTCCTCTGTCGGACTTCTATGCCACTTTGGACAGACACCATAATTCGCGTAGCGCTGTCCGTCGCGCTGAAGCAATGCTAAATGACTCCGCCCATCAATATAGAATTATCCAGAAGAGACTTCTAATTCGCTTCAAAGACAGTCGCCCGGCAAATCTCGATAAATTAGATTTAATATTATGGCAAACACACTCGAATCTCCTTTATTTGGCTTCGTGTGTAGAGGTTGCTCATGATGCTCGTGATCATGCAGGGCACATTCTGGCATGTGGAACCCAGTTGCTGCTCTTGTTAATGCGAATGCGTTTCACTCTATCCCTGGCAGATTTTGATGTTCTTCGCAGCCATTTGAGTCCGGCGGTGATGGAATGTAACCACGGATCAGTAGACGATTCGTTATCGGGCTGGGAAGAGACTACAGATGCTTCCCTGACATATCTCCTTAAAACTTCCCTGTTGAAGTCCTACCCTGTGTGTGGTCGGCGCAATGACCATGAGCCAGAGCCTATTCCAAAGACAAACATACCTCCAGTGCCACTGGCGTTTCCTGTGACGACAGATAAACTAAAGAGGCATGTTGCCATGGTCTGTGACCGACTTGCGCATGGTCTAACTTTCACGAGCAATCGTGGGGCGCCCCAGGGACGCGCCTCAGCATCAGTCAGGTAGTAGATCGTGCGACTATTTCCAGTCATCAAGCCAAGCACCAGGCTGTAGCTTCCCCCGCGCTGCAAAAGCGCGAGGGAAGCAAGGGTGCAAAATCCAAGCCCCCACCCCTGACCGACAGGCGCTCATTCTCGAGTATAAAGCGCCACTACCGGGAGGGCGTGTAGAGCGCCAGGGCATTAAAGGAAAGCGTCGTGACGCACTCACTTAGCTCATCCGAGGACGCCGGTCCCCCCTCACAAACGCTAATCTAGGACAGCTCGCGTCGGCGAAACGGCGCCACGTGCACGGGGCCCGCGAGCATGCCCCCAAGCGCCAAAGCAACAGCAGCCATTGAAATTAAAAACAACATGACGACAACGTGAACACATGAGGTGAGGCCACTGCCATGTGGAGCTTGGGCACTAGAAATAAATGGCTAATTTCTCAATGGACGCGCCTCTACGATCCCTGCGACTGCATTTTGGCTCGAGGGTGGGTGTGCGTTGGCACGATTTTGGAGAAGAGTGGTGAGATTAAGACTGCCAAGTTTCAGGTCTGAAGACCATGGGGTTAGAACCCGAAGCGCAAGGGCACGGTGTCCTACCACCGCTACGAGGCCTACAAGTCGGCGACGGACGTGTCCGAGTACGCAGGCCTCAACCGCGACGCGGCGTACACGAACCCGGACCTCCGGAGCGACATCGGCCTGCAGGCTGGGGCGCCGCACGCCGCCGTCAGACACCTCAGAAATAAAAAGCCTGAGTTGCGTCCGGCAGTACTCCCGGAATTCGAGACAACATACGGGGTACGTCCGAGCTACTTATATGACCTAGGCGACGTGGCTACCGGCCCCACGTCGTACTACTAGTAGCATGGGACGAGCAAGAATGTGTCACGGTGGCCGGGGGATCGCCAGATGGACGATAGTGCTGTTCAGACAGTTACAGCCGGCTGTGTGGACAATCGAAAAGGTGCCAGCAGTAAAATTGCATGTCAGAAGGATGGCTCCCTACGCGGCGAAGCCCCCAAAGTACCGTTTGAGTCACCTTTTAATCCCCCTCAACATCCAAGCACGGCCCGTCGGCCTTCACTCTGGCATTACTTCGTTCAAGTGAGCTCGCCCCCCCTCGAGGTAGGGCGTTCACCTCGCTTCTTTAGCCTCAGGCTAGTGGGAGATGCGAGAGGCCAAGTGGACGGAACAACCTGAAGGGCGGGGAATACTCAGGGTGCGAAACAAAAAATTGAAACGAATTGTCCCACGTCCGTTGGACGTCCGTTGGACGTCCGTTGTGACCCCCGCGCGCGCGGTGGACGGAGGACCTCTATGAGGACCTCCCGCCGGGCGACCGCAAACAATATTTACTATTTCTATGGCCGCGGCTAGCCCTATGGTCGTTTCGCACACTGGGAATACTAGACCAAAGTGGAGTATCCCCGAGAGGTATCCTTCGTGCGTTTTGAGGTGCGTCGGTACGCGATGCGCGACTTCGGGTCGATAGACGGGCTCGGTACGGATCTGCGGAAGGACCCCGCAATAAATGAAACGCGCTCTTCAGCGACTTTGAAGGTAGCCTCGCTAGGGACTATTTTAGTGCTGCTGTCGATGGTTTCAATATCGCGCGAAACAGTCTTTGAGTTTCTATCCCTAGCGACCTCGGCGCGGTACACGGGTATGCCAACAATGGAGCCGCTATTTATGCCAGACGCCCCAGAACACCCTTCAATGCCTCCTACGTATTTCCCGACGTATTTCCCGACGACCGCGACGCACAATCCGACGCCGCGCCCTACACCCCGCCCGACCCTGCATCCTGTCCACCACCCGACGCTTGCACCGACCCACAACACCGATTGGGCTAACGCTGGAGCGAACGCCGGCAAGGGGGAGCAACCGATGGTAGCGCTCGACTTTGAAACCTCGAACGCTCAATACCCAACACCTACGTCCATGGCGTACCTCCCGAACTGGCCATACATGATGGAACCTTTCCGTGAAGTGACCCTCACTCCGAAGCACGGCGTCGAATCTGACGCCGAGTACCGCTGGACGGTGATGATTGCTACATCGAAAACAAATGATGCGTTTGGCGACGACGACTTTAGCGAGGTCATTGTGCGAGACCATGCGTCTGCCAATTATTCTTTCACGCCCACCAAAGCAGGAAAATTTTACAATATTAAGCTGGTTGAGCGGTCCTCGGATGTCGGTATAGATGGGCGAGAGACAGCACGTGAGACAAAACGGATTGCGGAGGGCGCTGTCATCTGTAAATATGTGCGACGCGAGCTCCGCAAACTGACTCTGGAGGATCGCACTCTCTATTTTGACGCCCTGCAGAAAATATATTCCCTCGAATTGTGGGAAGGCCAAACGAGCTACGGCGAGAATTTTCGGAATGGGGCATACTTTACCAAGAAGCATCTCGCTGCCATGTCGATTGAAGGTTGCACCCCCTGGCACACGGGCACTGTGTTCCTCACAGCCCACTCAGCCATGACACGTGAGTTTGAAATGGCCCTGCAGTCAATACATCCGTCGTTGGCTGCGCCTTACTGGGAGTACACGCTGGACTCGAAGCTCTACGGCGACACGTGGACGCGTTTCTCGCCGGTCTTCTCCGACGACTTCTTTGGCGTGTTTCCGGTGGAAGCCCCGTTCACGGTTTCTACTGGAGGTGTGCCTGATGTTCCACTTACGACAGAATCATGGGACTCGCCTGAACACTCACCGTGGGGATACCTCATGGACAATTTTGCGTCAGATGAGACGGCCTACGTGACACGTGCCGCGTCCATGTGTGGACTTCCGACCACCGCACCTTTACCGACCTGTGCAAAGCTTCGCCTTATGGCAGATCAGACGTCTTCATCAGCATTTCGCTCGTTCGTTGAAACTTACTACCACGCTGAGATCCACCCTCTCGTGGGCGGAGCTTGGGACTGTAAATTTGGTGAAGCAAAAACGCTTATTGATCAGTTCCCATCTCTCGCGCCTTACGTAGAAGACATCTTAACGGATCTAGGTGTACTCATGCGTTACGCCTACAGTGTACAAAAGAACTTCTCGAACGGTGTACTGATACCAGGCATGGCAGGATGGTCCAAACAGTGGGGCGACGTTCGCTGCCCACAGGACTGTTCGTCACCCCACAGCGGTTCGCAACCCAACGTCACATCTGCCATCGACATTGACGACAATGCGCCAACGAGTCTCGAGGATGATGATTCCTCACGCCGGCGACTGAAAAAGTCGGACGACGACGACGACGATGACGACGACGCTAATGACGTTTTCTTTGATGACTCGCCATCGTCCTCCCATGACCCTGACATCTGCACGTGCACGATAGATCGGGTACGTATACCGCTCGAGGAAGGCAAGGAGATGACTATAGAGTTTGCCTTCCATACTTTGGCGGACATCGAACTTCTCGACAAGCTTGCTGCGGCCACAGGCACGGCGGCGGCTAGCATCACAAACTACGATGACGACTGGCCACGAGAGTATGGGGACACGGTGTCGGGATGGGGAAATTACACGGAATATGAGACCGTTAAGCTCTTCAAAGGTCTTGGTCAACGTGATACCGCAGAGCTTGTGATGTGGTTCGTCAAGCTTATGGCGTACTTTCCTAAAGTTGGTCCTATGACCGCCATTTTGGGGTCACCCGCAGATCCGATATTCTGGGCTGCCCACGAGTCGTGGGAGCGCATGTGGCACTATCTTCGTCTTGTTAATCGCAACTCACCACTTGGTCACAATGCGACCGATTTCTGGTCGACCTGGCGACAGGAATACATGAACAATCCGGGCGTGACGTGCTCGTGGTCTTCCCAAGCGTATTCCATGCTCCCATTTTGGAATCTCATGGATTATGAGACCACGTGGGACATCGAGCGCAATTACTGGGGGTCCTATCATGCCTCTGAGTATCAATATTATACGAATGCCGATCTTAATCGCATGTTCTCTCCGACAAACCCCGAATTGCCCTTTCTCTATGATGAATTCGCGTGGAACCATTGCGATGAGTGGGATTCCAATGGCGCCTCGACCAAGAACACAGCCAATAACGTGACCAAGAATCTGGGCGTCGATGATGACGACAACACCGTTCCTACTCGCTCTGAGATGGATGACCGCACCAACGACGATGATGCCGGTCTTGGGAAAAGTTCAGGGCCGCCTGCCCTCGACGACAGCGACGATGACGATGACGACGATGTCGCTACCATTCTCCCCGATGCACTCTCACCCTCGCGCAAGCTCCAGCGGGATCATGCGCATCGCCACGGTATGGGGGGCTTCGTCGGCGAGGTCAACAATAGTACCCTTGGTTTCCGCGAGCACTTCCGCGCGAATCTCCGGAAGTCTCTTTACGAGCACCTTGGCAAGCAGTACCATGAGACAAAGCGCCATGCCGAAAAGCTCCACACGAACATGGATGGTACGGGTCAGCTTGATCAACTCCGCCAATGGCTCTATCAAGATCCAAACATACACGAAAAAGTAGATTTCTCCGATGGTACATACAAGCAAACAAAGATCGGAGTTGAAGGATTGAAAGGAGGCCTCGTGGGCGCAGAAGCCCGCACACTACCCGAGATATAGTCGCAAATTGGAACCACAATCCAAAATAGGAAGCGGATTTTGTCGCTACCAAGGTGAGTCAGATGCTACGACGGCACATAGCCCTAAAAATAAGCCCCCCTCAGATTCCAGGGCCCGGGGGCTAAAGGGGCCATGGCAGTAGGGATTCTAGGCGCATATCCCTGCAAGGCACTAGTCAACTCCCCCCCCCCCTCCCTTCCTTGAACAATGCTATTATGCAGTCGCGCGAAGCGTGTGTCCGAGCAGCAACATAAAACTTTTAATGAGTGGCTAAAGCGAGCGCAGCGAGCAACCTCAATCAAACGAGTGGCCGACAGCCCGCGAAGCGAGCTGGCCGGCCGTAGACCGGCTTGTATTTTCGAGAAGATATATATACACGAGGAAATGGCGCATGGCGGCTGGGAACACGAAGAGTTAGCAGCCTTAGGGCCGCTGTTTGCAAAGGCGGCGCGACAATATTCTTCTCCGTGGTGCGAACAGAGAGGCCCAGTAGTCCACACCGCTGCGAGCAGGAGAAATGAGGTAACCCCGCTCCACATGATCCGAAGTCACGACGGGCTGGATAGCGCAGTTTCAAGCGATGCGCCCGACGTGTGGCGACTCCCCAACGTGCCATTGATCGACCGGCGGCTCGGGTATCCAGCTGTTTACGTGACTAATAACCGTTGGGCGCCAGAGATTCCAGAGATGCCGACAAACACGAGCGAATGGGCTGGCTCGAAGAGTGCCGTTTCACCGGCAGCCCCTGTAGAGTTCCGACTGGGGAATGCGGTGCCCGTGCTCCACCGCGAACACAAAGGACAGATCGCGCGTGTCATGTCCATCGACGAATACGCCGCATACGAGGCAACACATACTGCAAATGTCGCGGAAATAATCAACTCTTCACAGCTAAAAA
>Ga0257106_1001408_pt1 | contig 11982 bp, 13 predicted proteins | sample LP_taG_3_FD_190177 | JGI IMG/M metagenome (GOLD analysis project Ga0257106, IMG submission 190177) | Marine microbial communities from Northeast Subartic Pacific Ocean, Canada - LP_J_2011_P26_10m | ecosystem: Environmental > Aquatic > Marine > Oceanic | place: Canada: Northeast Subartic Pacific...
GTTTCAACAGCTGTACAATGCTCGAAATGAGCAGTTGTTGAAATCACCTCGCATGGAAGACGGCACCGTGCGCAAAAATCTGGAACGGCACGCGCCCACGCGCCCACGGGGGGTGGATCAGCACACGCGTAATCTCCTCTGGCAGCTCTCGTTTTTTATATTTCGATGCGTAGCTCCGTCTGTACATGCCGTGGCGCTCACTTGGGCGGCGCCGGGACGCCGGGCACGGGGCAGGCCGCGACGCCGATGGTGTCGCGCGTCGCGGCCTCGGCCATCTTCTGGGCCGCGGCCGGGTCCGTGACCCAGGTGTTGTAGAACTTGAAGGGGCAGGCCGCGATGCCCTTGTCGCCGTCCCCCGACTGGTGGACGCCCGTGTAGCCGCGGTGCACGAGCTTGAAGAGGTGGTTCTGCGACTGGTCGTGCTTGCGCGAGTCGCGGATCGCGGACACCGAAAGTTGCCCGTACTGCATGCCGTTGGGCTCCTCGCCGCACTCGCCGAGCGTGCGGCCGTCGTTGCCCACGATGGCGCTGTGGCCGAAGTAGGTGTAGACGCCGTCGTTGCCCGACGCGTTCGCGACGGCGACGTAGCAGTTGTTCATGAAGGCCATGGCCTTGGCGACGATGACCTGCTGGTCCTTGGCCGGATACATGTAGCCCTGGCAGCGGACGACGAGCTCCGCGCCCTGCATCGTGCAGTCGCGCCAGATCTCCGGGTAGTTGCCGTCGTCGCAGATGATGAGCGAGATCTTGAGGCCCTTGGGGCCGACGCTCACGAAGGTCTCCTTGCCGGGGTACCAGCCCTCGATGGGGCACCAGGGCAGGATCTTGCGGTAGGACTGGACGACCGCGCCCCGGTCGTTGATGAGCACGAGCGTGTTGTAGGGGTTCTTCTTCGGGTGGTCCTCGTGCCGCTCGCCCGTGATGGAGAAGACGCCCCAGACGCCCGCCTTCTTGCACGCGGCGCCGAAGAGGTCCGTCTCGGGGCCGGGCACCGTCGTCGCCGTGTCGAACATCTCCTGGCGGTCGTACATGATGCCCTGGGTCCTGCGGCGCGGCGGGGGGATGACGACGCGGGGACGACGCGGGGACGGGAGCGCGCGCGACGCGCGCGTCTCCGCGGCCGCGCTCGAGGCGTTCGTCGCGGCGCGGGAGACGCGCGAGTACTCCGGGAAGATGATCAAGTCCATGCCCGGGAGCCCGGCCTTCGCGCCGACGACCAGGTCGCAGATCTTGTGGACGTTGTCGATCACTTGCTCCTTCGTGTGGAGGCGAGGCATCGCGTACTGGAAGACGCAGACGCCGACCGTGTCGGGGCTCGAGGCGATGTCTCCGTGGCGAGCCATTTTGGGTTTGAGGCGGGTTCGCGGCACTTTCGCTCTCGAAACAGAGGGGCGATGGTCGTGTGGATACGCAAAAGAGGGAGTTGTGGTAAATTTGGAGAGAACTCGCTCAAAACCTAAGATTTATCCCTGGGCTTACCCCAGAGCTGCTCTCTTAGGGACCGCTCGCGCGCGCGGCAGCGCGATTCGCCTTGAGCGCCTTGCAGATGGCCTTGTGATCGGGCCAGTCCTCCTTTTGGCACGCGGCCGAGCAGTAGTACATGGTGAGGCAGCGCGCGCACCGCTTCAGCGCGACGTCCGCGCCCCCGTAATCCCATTTGCCGCACTTCGCGCAGCACTTCTCCGCGTCAAAGTCGGCGCCGACGCTCGCTCGCAGCGTCTGTTTCAGGTCGCCTTTGACTTTGCCCGGGTGGTGCTTCATGTTCTGCTTGAAGACCTTCTCCTCGTCTCCCGTCTCCGCGCCGCGCATGGTCTGGATCGCCTCCTGGCCGCCGTGGTAGAGCTTGGACATCTCGGTGATCTCCCCTTGCGTTTTCTCGACAACAGCGAACTGCATCCGCGAGAAGTCCGCCGGCGGGGGCCCGCGCTCGAAGGTCGACCGGTGGACCCGGCTCTCGAAGGCTTCGGCGAGGCGTCGCGCCTCGCGCTTCTCGTTGTCGCCCTGCGCGGTCCGGCCGTGCGCCGCGAAGTCGCGGAGCTGCTCGCGGCCGATGTCGAGAAACGTCGGGATGCGGTACTCGACGCGAGACCCGCCGCGCTCGTCGTAGGTCTGGACGAGCTCGCGCATCTTGCGGATGAGCACGCGCCGCGTGTACGCCATGGGGTTGGTCGCCCACTCGTCGCTAGCGAGCGACGGCAGCATCACGCCCTCCTTGAAGCCGGGCGGCAGCGCGCACCCGTTCTGCATCAGCAGGAGGAACATGAGATGGTAGCCTTTCCCGAATATGGGGCGCTCGCCGGTGCTGTTATCTCGGATAATAGCAAAGGCCGTGCTGAACTCCAGAAGCTTTCCAAAGTGGTGTTCGATCTGTCGGTGCGCGTCCGTCGCGGCGCGCCAGCAAGCGAAGAACTCCGCGTAATCGTCCGCCGTGTGCCGACAGATATGGATCTTGCTTCCCTCGGGGAGCCGTTTCGCCTTCGAATCGAGCGCGTCCTTAAATTGCTCCATCTGGCCTGCCACACGCAGGAGCGGTCCGCTGTCGTAGATGACTTCGCACGTGCCATCTTCGTGGAGCGCCAAGGCGACCATCTTGTCGTGCTTGAACCGCTCCGCGTAGTTCTCCGGGCCGAGGCCTAGGCCGACGAGCATCTGCATCGCCGTCTCGATGGTCGAGTCGCCCTGAATAAACTCGGCGCCCCCCCACGGCGCCATGGCCGCGTCGCGCACCGCTTTGATCTGCTTGTGCCACAAGCCGCGATCCAACCAGGAGGCCTACCAGGAGGCCAACCAGGCCTACCTGAGGCCTCCCGGGGACACGCCTCTGGGAGCCCAGACGAGTGAAGTCGCCCACGCATCCAAAAGGTGGATGGCTTGCCAGCGAGCTTGCTAAGGCGAATCATAATTCAGAATTCAGAGGCGGCCCATGGCGGCGGCGAGGTCGCCGTCGCTCTCGCTCGCGCGCGCGGCGTCGCGCTTCGCCCGCAGCGTTTTGCACACTTTCTTGTGCTCCGACCAGTCCCCCACCTGGCACTCCTTCGAGCAGTAGTAGATCGTCAGGCACTTGACGCACCGCCGCAGAGTCACGTCCGCGCCGAAGCCGTAGTCCCACTTGCCGCACTTGGCGCAGCTTTGCTCCACGTCGAAGGTCGCGCCGACGTTCTCCTTGAGCGTCCGCTTCAACGCGCCGTCGACCTTGCCCGGGTGGTGCTCCAGGTGCTTCCCGCGGCTGCCGCGATGCTCGTCGTTGAGCGGCGGCGCGGTCTGGAGCGACAGCTTGTCGCCGAGGTAGCGCTTCCGCATCTCGTCGACCTGCGCGCGGCCTTCCGCGGTGGCCGAGAGCTCGTCGAAGGCCATGCGCGAGAAGAGCTCGGGCGGCGGCCCGCGCTCAAAGGTCGACCGGCGGACCCGGCCGTCGAAGGCTTCGGCGAGCTGCTTCGCCTCGCGCTTCTCGTCCTCGCCCTGCTCGCTCCGGCCGTGCGCCGCGAGGCGACGGTGCGTCTCGCGGCCGACTTCCGCGAAGCTCGGCACGCGGTACTCGACGCGCGAGCCGCCGCGCTCGTCGTACTCGAGCAGGAGGTCGCGGACCTTGCGGACGAGGATGCGCCGCGCGTACGCCATGGGGTTCGTCGCCCACGCGTCGCGCGCGAGGCTCTCGAGCATCTTCGTCTTGAAGCCCGGCGGCAGCGCGCAGCCGTTCTGCATGAGCAGCAGGATGAGGAAGTGGTAGGCGTGGCCGAAGACGGGTCGTTCGCCGTAGTTCTCGTCGAGGATCTCCGCGTAGGCCGTGCCGAACTCGAGGAGCTCCATGAACTTGGCCTCGACGACCTCGTGCGCGTCCGTCGCCGCGCGCCAGCAAGCGAAGAACTCCGCGTACTCCGCGGGCGTGTGGCGGCCCTGGTGGTAGTTCGTCTTCGCGCCCGCGGGGCGCGTCGCCTTGAAGGCCTTCAACTTCGCGAGGAGCCTCGCCTGGTAGCTCTCGAAATCGCGCCGAGTCGTGAGCGGGCCGCTCTCGGCGAGCAGCACCCACTCGCCTTCGTCCGACAGCGTCATGCAGGCCGTTTTCTGGTGCTCGAAGCGCTCGACGTAGTCCTCGGGTCCGAGGCCGAGGCCGACGAGCATCATCATGGCGGTTTCAATGGTGCTATCGCCCTGAAAGAAATCGGAACCACCCCACGGTGCCATAGCTCCGTCGGGGCCCGCTCCGTCGGTGATCCGCGCCGCTCGCTAAAAATTTGCCAGTGCCCAAAAAAATCAACCAGACGCCTCATCAGGCCTGGCCGTGCCTTCCCGTGGCTCTCCCTACGCCTCTCCTCGCCGTTCTCCCACCGTTCGATTCCTCCCTGTGCCACGACAATAGGGCAATACAGGAGTATTACTAGTACGACGGCAAGGCCCCTCGGTGCCCGAAAGAGCAAGCCTCTACCGACCCCCGACTACTTCCCCTTCTTGCCGGCGCCGAAGAGGGTGCCGATGCCGGCCTCGACCTCCTTCTGCCGCGCCTCGGACATGCCGGAGACGAACTCGGCGTCGTTGGCCCGCGCGGGCTTGCCGCGCGCGGCGGCGGCGCCGCGGCCGCGGCCGCCGCGCGCGGGCGCCTTCGGCGGGGCGACGAGCGCCGTCTTCTTGCCGTCGGGCGTCGTCGCGTAGGCCCAGGGCGGGAAGAGGTAGGGGTTCTCGACGCGGTCCGGGATGCCCGCGACCTTGAAGAAGTCGACGCGGCGGTGCGCGGCCGCGTCGCCCAACAGGTGCGTCGCGAGGAACTTCTCGACGGCGACGTAGGTGTCGAAGGACCGGCGGCTGTTGTGGCCCCCGAGGGGCTTGAGGAGGCGGACGTCCTTGCCGCCGTAGGCCGCCTCGATGGCGTCGCTGTGGTCGGGCTTGATGAAGTCGTCGTCGCGGCCGTGGATGAGGAGGAGCCTGGGCAGGAAAAGGGTGCGAAATTCCCAACTTCAAAGGCTCCTATCTCGGTCGTTTTCCACTCGTTTCGGCTGATTTTTGGACGAGCGATCATCTCTCGGAACGGTCTCGAAGCGTGGGTGCTGTTTCCGAAACGCGCGCGCGCGGAACACTCACGTTGAAGCGACGTTGAATCACCCTTTTGCTGCCCTGGGAGGAGCGGCGCGGCCATCGCGTGGACCTTCTTCGCGGGGTTGCACTTGAGGATGTCGAACTGCGTGCGGTACTTGACGGACTTGCGGACCTTGCGCACGGCGAGCGCGACGGCGCCGTCGGGGATCGACGGCGCGGCCTTGTGGACCTGGGCGGGAACGGGGCGACGCGACGTCGCGTCGACGCGGGCGCGCCGCGCGCGCGCGGTCCGGAAGATCACGCGCCGAGGGATGGTCGCTCGTCCGAGCATCGGCCGAAACGAGCGGGACACGGCCGAGCAAGGAGCCTTTCAAAGTCGGTCGCGCCCTCGTCCCGCCCCGTCGCGGACGAGGTCGTAGCAGAGCCGCTTGATGTTGACGAAGGGCGAGTCGGCGACGACGCAGGCCGCCTGGGCAGGACAAGAGAGATTCAACGTCGCTTCAACGTGAGTGTTCCGCGCGCGCGCGTTCCAGGAAAAGCATCCACGCTTCGAGATCGTTCCAAGAGATGATCGCTCGTCCAAAAATCAGCCGAAACGAGTGGAAAACGACCGAGATATGAGCCTTTGAAGTTGGGAATTTCGCTCTCTTGTCCTGCCCTGCAGGCCGCGTCGGGCGCCTTGCCCGACGCGTAGAGCAGGGCCGTCACGGAGCCCATGGACCGCCCCCAGAGGCCGTAGCGGTTGAGGCCGTAGTCGCGCTTCAGGTGGTCGACGACGGCGACGACGTCCTCGGCCTCGTAGAGGCCGAGGCTGATGTACTCGCCGTCGGACGCGCCGGACCCGCTGCAGTCGATGGCGCAGACGCTGAGGCCCAGGCCGCAGCAGAGGCTCAGCGTCGTGCAGGCCTCGACGCGGCAGGACGCGTTGCCGTGGAGGTAGATGAGCGTCGGCGAGTCCGCGAGGGGCAGCTTCTCGTCGTAGAGGAGGCAGGACGCGCGGCGGCCGACGACGGCCTGCGTGACCTCGGACGGCCCCGCGGGCCGCCAGAGGCTGCAGGCGACGCGGAGGCCCCGCGCGTTGGCGACGAAGAAGTCGTCGCGCACGTAGGGCGGCGCGCGGGCGCCGCGGGCCGCGCCGTAGGCGAAGGACGCGGGCCCGAGCTGGCGGACGTCGTACTTGGCGCGCGGCGGCCGGATGATCATGCCCAGGACCTGCTCGTAGGCCCGGCGGATGCTCAGGAAGAGCTGGGGCTCGAAGGCGCCCCGCGCCAGGTCCACGTGGAACTCGTTGCGCGCGCGCCGCGGCGTGTCCGGCGTCGCCGGCGTCGCCGTGGGCTCGAGGTCGTCGCGGTCGTCGTCGTCGACGGGCGCGCGGCCCTCCTCCGCGTCGAGGCGCGCGAGCAGCTCCTGCGTCGCGCTCAGGTCGCTCCACCAGGCGCTCATGTCGTCGAGGCTCGCGAACCGGAGCTTGAGCACCCGGCCGCCGTAGCACAGCTCGAGGACGGGCGTCTCGCGGCCGTGGATGCGGCTCACGTCCGCGTGGACGTCGCAGCGCCGCAGCTCGAGCCAGCCCCGCTTGTCCCTCCGGCCCTCGTCGCCGAACCAGCGCAGCCGGTCCACGTCGAGGTCCAGGAAGCAGCTCGTCGAGTACTTGACGCCGAGCACCGCCGCGACCTCCGTCACCGGGCCGTGGCGCGCGGGCCAGGCCCACTGCGGCCGCGGGTTGATGGACTTGCCGATGTCGTCGCCGTCGTCGACCCGCGCCGGCAGGCACACGAGCATGGGGCCGCACGACATGGTGCGACGCGCGCGAGAACTGTGGCTGTGAGATGCTCTCGATCGAGGGCTGCCCCGGAATCCAATTGCCGCACGGCACCTTTACTGCAACGTCGTACTATTGTAGCTGTTAATGATGGTGTCCCGACTGGGGCATGCTCGATGGCTGCCCGGGATGATGGGCTAGGTCGGAGAGCTCGGCGGTGGGCCGGTAGCTCGAGGCAGAGATGCGGCGGGCCGCGCCCACCCACGTGGCGTAGCGCATGCGCCTCCTCGTGATCACCTGCGTCGTGGCGCTGGCCGCGAACCCGACGCCGGCGCCGTCGCCGCCGCCGAGCCTCTCGCCGGCGCCGAGCTACGCGACGCCGGGGCCCAGTGGCCTGCCGTCGCCGGGTCCCAGCGGCCTGCCGTCGCCCGCCCCGAGCGGCCTGCCGTCGCCGATGCCGTCGCCCGCGCCGACCGCGCTCCCGAGCGCGGCGCCGACGCGGCCGTTCCCCAGCGCCGCGCCGTCGCCCGCGCCCGCGCCGGCGCCCTCGGGCGCGCCGACGTCCCTCCCGTCGACGTCGGCCGCGCCGTCGTCCCTCCCGACGTCGGGCGCGCCGTCGTACGCGCCGTCGGCGGCGCCGTCGTCGACGCCGCGGCCGTCGGCCATGCCGAGCCCGGCGCCGTCCGCGCTGCCGACGACGCCGGCGCCGAGCCCCGTGCCGTCGACGGCCCCGCCGAGCTCGACGTTCGCGCCCACGGGCACGCCGAGCCTCACGGCCGCGCCGACGTACGCGCCGACGGCCGCGCCGTCGCCCGAGCCGTCGCTCACGCCGGCGCCGAGCGGCGCGCCGACGGCGCCGCCGTCGCCGACGCCGACGCGGACCTTCGCGCCGACGCGGCTCCCGACGCCGGGCCCGACGATGTCCCAGGCGCCCACGGCGCCCGCGAAGGTCGAGATCAGTGTGGAAATCAACCACTGGTTTGGGACGTGCTGACCAAACTTTGAAATTCTCTAGCTCGGTGAAATCGAAGTCGATTCGGCCGGTTTTTTGGACGGATCGATTGCTCTCATCGAGTTCTCGAAGCACAGCGGAAGCGTCTGGTCCAAACTGTTCGATTACGCGCACATTGAAGTCGGGTTGAAGATTTGATTTCCGCGAAGGTCGAGATGACGTTCGCGTGGTCGCTCGTGCTGCGCAACGCGACGGCGGCGGCGGTCAACGGCGACGCGGACGCGCTCGAGAACGTCAAGGGCGTCGTCAACGATGTTTTAGCCGGCGAGTTCCGGCGCAACGTGCTCAAGGCCGGCCTCTCCGACGCGGCCGTCGCGCCCTTCTACTTCCCGGACCCGACGGCCGCGCCGACGGCGACGCCGCGGCCCACGGCGCCGCCGAGCCCCGACCCGTCGGCCGCGCCGTCGTCGTCGGCGCCGTCGCGGCGGCCGACGCACTCGCGGCCGCCGACGGCCGCGCCGACGGCGCGGCCGTCGCCCGCGCCCACCGCCAGCGCGCCGCCGACGCCGATGCCGAGCCCGGCGCCGACGGGCTGCCCGTCGCTCTCGCGGCCGCCGACGGCCATGCCCTCGCCGTGTCCGACGCGGCGTCCCGCATCCGCGACGACGTTCGAGAGCTTTCGACCGGGGGGAACCCGACGAAACGTCGTCACCGACGCGCGCGGTAGGTCCGACGTCCCTCCCGTCGCTCTCGACGCCGCCGAGCCCGCAGCCGAGCCCCCAGCCCACGGCCATGCCGTCGCCGGGCCCGTCCCCCCCCTCCGCGGTCCCGTCGTCGACCGCCGCGCCGTCGCGCGCGCCGTCGGCCGCGGCGACGCGCGCGCCGAGCCCCCGGCCGAGCCCCTCGCCCAGCGCCGCGCCGAGCCCGCTGCCGAGCCCCGCGCCGAGCGCGCTGCCCGTCCGGCGGCGGCGCCTCCTCGCCGTCGCCAACGTCAACGCGTCCGCGCCGCGAGCCGCGAACGGGACCGGCGCGCCGGCCGCGGCGCCGGCGCCGACGCGCGCGCCGACGTCCGCGCCGACGCGGTGCCCGACGGCGAGCCCCGCGCCGACGACGAACTGGACCTGGGCGCCGTCCGCGGCGCCGAGCGCCGCGCCGACCGCGCGGCCGTCCGTGTCGCCGCCGCCGAGCCCCGCGCCGACGTCCGCGGCGCCGAGCCTGCCGCCCACGGGCTCGTCGCCCTACGCGCGCTTCGGCTTCTCCTTCTTCAAGAGCGAGAAGATCGAGGGCGCGACGGAGCGGTCGCCGGACGTCCAGCGCCTGGCCGCGGAGCTCGCGAACGAGACGCTGGACGCGCTCGTGGCCCTGCTGCGCGAGTCCGTCGACGAGGGCAACTTCGACCAGCGACTTCGGAACCGGGAGACCCAGGTACGGAACAGCGTCTTGCATCCGCGACGATGGTCGAGGGGGTTGGAACGACGAACAATCGGTAGGTCTGGAAGCGGGCGCGGCGCCACACGGCGCTCGAGCGCGCGGCCGTCGAGTACGGCGAGACGATGGCCGCGCTGGACGGTGCGCGCGTCGACCTATTCCTCGTGACGAGCCCGCCGACGATGCTGAGCCAGTACCCGACCGCGCTGCCGACGCCGGACCCGTCGGCGCCTGTGTGGAACTCAAATCTTCAACCCGACTTCAATGTGCGACGGTTTCGACACGAGCGCTTCTGCCGTGCTTCGAGAGCTCGACGAGAGCAACCGATTCGTCCAAAAATCAGCCGAATCGACTTCGATTTGAGAGTTCTGAAGTGTGGTGGGGACCCCCCAAACCAGTGGTTGATGTCCACACAGGTCGGCGCTCCCGACGCCCGCGCCGCAGACGCCGTCGGCCGCGCCGACGGCGACGCCCGCGCCGTCGACCGCGCGGCCGTCGACGAACGACTCGCGCGTGTGGCTCGACGCGGACGGCGACGACGAGCCGACGCCCGAGGAGATCGCCGCCGCGCTCGGCTACGGGTCCCTCATCGGCGCCTTCCTCACCATGGGCTTCTGCTTCCTCTTCCGCCGGGCCACCGCGGGCCTCAAGATCTTCCCCGACGAGAAGGAGCTCGACTTCGACGCGATCTAAGCGCCGGCTGTGTATGTAGCGACGCCGGCGGTTACGCGGGTCGGCTCCGGGGGCGCTTCTGCTTCGCGGCGGGCCTAGAACTGGGGCGCCTTGCCCGCGAGGGCGTCGTCGTACCACTCGTTGACCTGGTTCCAGTTGACGATGTCCCAGAACGCGGCGACGTACTCCGGGCGGCGGTTCTGGTACTTGAGGTAGTAGGCGTGCTCCCAGACGTCGAGGCCGAGGATGGGGATGCCCTCCGTCGCCGCGCCCTTCATGAGCGGGTTGTCCTGGTTCGGCGAGTTGCAGATCGCCAAATCCTTGCCCTGGACGATGAGCCAGACCCAGCCGGAGCCGAACGTCGACGCGGGCGCGCCGAGCGCGGCCCACTCCTCCTTGAGCTTGTCGAGCGACCCGAACTTCTTGTCGATGGCCGCGGCGAGGGCCTTGGACGGCGCGCCGCCCTTGCCCGCGGGCGCGAGCGCCTTCCAGAAGAGGTCGTGGTTGTAGACGCCGCCGCCCGCGTTGTTGAAGCCCTTGGCCTTGGCGTCCTTCATGAGCTCGGCGATGGGCGGCTGGTCCTTCTCGTCGAGCTTGCCGTTGATGCCCGCGATGTAGGTCGCGTGGTGCTTGTCGTGGTGGAACTTCATCGTCGCGGCGTCGATGGACGGCTCGAGCGCCGCGTAGTCGTAGGGCAGGTCCGGCAGCACGTAGGCGACGGCGGGGCCCGCGGCGGCGGACGCCAGGGCCGCGGCGGCGCCGCTCACGAAGGACCGGCGGCTCGGGGGCTGGGCCGTCATGGACATGGGGTGGCGCAGGGCCAGGGCCGGGGCGGCGAGGAGGAAGGCGTAGGACGGCATGCTTGAGACCTGCGCGGCGGGGGGCGTACGGTTTTCGCAGGTGGCGCGCGCAAGGCGCGCGTCGCGAGGGCGCGCATCGGCGCGCGCGCGGGTGCCGGACGCCGAGTTGCGACAGTGGCTGAGGCGGCTGAAGCTAGAATCTGTGTTGAAGAAGTCGATCTGCTTCGGAAGCCTGCAGCACCGCCGGATACGCGTGCCAATGCTGCCCCACTCTCCGCACTGCAGTAACGCTGGTGCACGACAACAGCCCGCTCTCCGCCGGTGATCGTCGTCAAATACCTCACGTCGCGCACGCCGCGCCAGCCCGTCGCGGCGCGCGCGAAAACAGCATGAAGAAGTCCATCGCCGACAACCTCCTCGAGGAGATGGCGGCGACGGGCGACGCCACGGCCCAGGCCGAGCTCGGGAGCCGCTTCAGCCGGGACGTGGGCATCGGCCAGGAGCGCGACGACGCCGCGGCGACGTCCTGGTACAAGGCGAGCGCCGAGAGCGGCCACGTCAACGCCCAGCACAACTACGGCGTCATGCTCGAGCGCGAGGGCAAGGCGTCCGCGGCGCTCGTCTGGTACCAAAAGGCCGCGGACCAGGGCCTGCCGTCGGCCATCTTCGCCCTGGGCCAGCTCTGGTACACGGGCTTCCACAACGACGCCGGCCGCTTCGTCCGCGACGTCGAGAAGGCCCTCGGCTACTTCGAGAAGTCCGCGGACGCGGGCTTCACGCCCGCGGCCAAGTTCGTCGAGCGCGCCAAGTGCGAGGTGTAAGATCGGAGAGGCCTTAAGGCGGCGCCGCGCTCAGATGACGAAGACCTCGATCTGGAGGTGGTGCGTGAGCACGCCGAGCGCGACGGCCGCGGCGCCGACCGCGGCCGCGGGCAGCGCCGCCGCCGCCGCGCCCTGCCACGCGGGCAGGGGCGCGGCGAGCGCCGCGGCCGCGGCCGCGGGCGCGGCGGGCGCGGCCTCGGCCCACTTGGCCAGCTGCGCGTCGCTCGGCGCGCCGACCTCGAACGCGCCGTCGCCCGTCTCGACGACGCCGCGGGCGAGGGCCGCGTCGCCGCCGACGGTGGGCACCTGCGCGGCGCGGGGGGTCGCGGCGCCGCGGGCGCGGGAGGAGCGCGCGCGCGCGCGCGCGTCGGCGCGTCGCGGCGTCGCGAACGCGCGGACGCGGCGGCCGCGCGAGCTCGACGCTCCGGCCGTCGACGGCGCCGCGCAGGCGGCCGTCGGCGGCGTACTCCCAGGGCTCGATCAAGGGCAGCACGGGCGACCCGGCGCCGCCGCACGCGA
>Ga0257106_1001411_pt1 | contig 11969 bp, 8 predicted proteins | sample LP_taG_3_FD_190177 | JGI IMG/M metagenome (GOLD analysis project Ga0257106, IMG submission 190177) | Marine microbial communities from Northeast Subartic Pacific Ocean, Canada - LP_J_2011_P26_10m | ecosystem: Environmental > Aquatic > Marine > Oceanic | place: Canada: Northeast Subartic Pacific...
GGATGACAAGAAGGATGTCAAGAAGGATGTCAAGAAGGATGTCAAGGATGGGAAGAAGAGCGAGGAGCCGCGCGCAAAGGCGGCGGCGCTCAAGGAGAAACCCGACACGGAGGAAGCCGCGGCGGCGGCGTCGTTCGAGGCTGGCAAGGAGGCGGCTCGTCGTTTAAAGGCGAAAAACGCGGAGGTGACGGAGAAGAAGAAGGCGAAGGAGGGCGACGCCGACGCCGAGGCGGAGACGGGGAAAACAAAGGCGGCAAACGAAGCCGCCGAGGATCGGACCGTCGAAACGGCCGAAACGGTCGAAACGGCAGAGGAGACGGAGCCACGAGACGAGAGCCAGGCTGATACGGTCGACGATGAGCCGCAGAGCTTGGGCCAGGCTGACGCGGCGCGACGCGCGCTCGCGTCCGTCGCCGGCCCGTCGAGTGAGTCGAGCGAGTCGTCTACCGATACCAACTCTGAAAGTTCTCCAGAGTCGGTCCGGACGGCGCTCAACGAGGGCCTTTCACTCCTCCGCCGCGCGCGTGAACTCGCGCGCGACGCCGGTGACTCACCTGCGGCGATGGTGGACGCCGACGACGAGCTCGCGGCGGCGGTCACCGCGCTTCAAGCCGCGTCTTCGGCGGCGGATGCATTCGCGTCCGTCAACGACTCTGGAGCCGAGGAAGACTCTGAGGATGATTCACCGACTGCGAGGATCGACGCGGCGGCTGCGACCGCCGCGGCTGCCGCCGCCGCGGGTAACCTCGCCAACGCGCTGCTCGCGCGCGGGCGACTCCAGCGTCGCCTCGCGAACGCTGCGGCGCGTGAGGAGCAGCGCGCGGCGCGGTCAGGGATCCGCGCCGGCGTCGACGGCGCTTGCGATTTCCACACCGAACTCGCCGAGGAATTTCTCGTGATGGCGGGTCGTTCGTTCAGACGCGCGCTCGTCACTTCGGACGGCCCGGGGATCGAACCTGCGACCTCACCGGGCGCGACACGCGCGCTCACCGGCTGGGGCGCCGCGCTCGCGCTTCGCGGGCGTATGGTGTTCGAGGCGGGAGATCCGGAGAGCTCCGCGGAAGCCGCCGCGTTGGCGCTCGCGGCGTCTGAAAAGTACAGAGCCGCGTTGAACACGCCGTTTGCGAAAGAAACGGCTGAAAACGGCTCATTCGACGGTTCGCAACGCGCGGGGACGCTGATGGACTGGGGCGACGCTCTGAGGCTCGCGGGGGAGGCGACGCGTGACGCGGAGACGGCGGGATTAAGGACCGAGGCGCCCGCGTCTGATTTCTTTGCTCAGGCGATCGACGCATTCGAGGATGCGATGAAGTGCGACCCGGAGGGGTGCGGGGATGAGGCTGGGCGGCTGGCGGCGGCGTGCGAGGACGCGATGTACGAGGGGCGAGGGGGGAGGGGTCCGTCTCAGGGTGCGCCGCCGTCGCCGTTCCCGCCGTACGAGCCGTGGCGGTGAGGAGAGCGGGCGCGTGTGTAGTGCCAATAAGTTATGGAAATACAAAAGCTGAGAGCGAAACTGAACTGAATCGATGTCTGAAAGGGTTTGCCGCCGACAATCGGCACTGATCGTGGGCGCGACGATGACGGAGGTCATGGCCGCCTACGGCGACGGCATCGCCGCCGCCGCCGGTACCTCTGGATCCCGCGCCATCCACGTGTACCCGGTGTCGAACTACACCTTCGGCAGCAAGGCGTCCAAGCCGGACAAGGACGCCACCGTCGCCGAGGCGATGATTCGTCTAAAGGACAAATACGAACGGGAGGGGATGAGGCGGACGGTGGAGGCGATCTTGCTGGTGAACCAGCACGATCACCCGCACGTGCTGCTGCTGCAGCGGACGATGCCCGGCGGCGGCGTGGAGTACAAGCTGCCCGGCGGGCGGCTCCGGCACGGGGAGGGCGAGGTCGCCGGGCTTCAACGCAAGCTCCACAATAAACTCTCCCCGGCGGAACAATCACTGCGCGTGAGCGATTGGGAGTGCGGCGACTGCGTGGCGAGGTGGTGCCGCCCCGCCTTCGAGCCGAACTACTACCCCTACCTCCCCGCGCACGTCACCAAGCCCAAAGAATCGCGCACGGTCTACATCGCGCAGTTACCCGAGCGATGCAAGTTCGCGGTGCCCAAGAATCTCAAGCTCCTCGCGGTGAGTTTATTTTAATCTTCGTATCATATGGGCAATTGCACTGACGACATGTTTTATTCACAGGTGCCCCTCTTCGAGATGTACGCAAACGAAGCCAAGTACGGCGGCTTAGTGGCGGCGGTGCCGTACCTCATATCGCGGTTCCACCTCAACCTCGAGTCTAAGCAGGATAAGTGATAGGTATACGTACGGTGGGGGGTATGGGGTAGTAGTCTAGCATCGTCTATTCGCGGGAAGTTAGGGTAGAATTCAATCGCGATGATAATAATCTTCTCGCTAGAGTCGACGCCGAGTCGCCGGCATCAATCACCGGTCTCACATCCAGCCGCTGATCAACGGGGCATCGTCACTATCCCCCGGCGCCTTCTCCCCCGGCGCCACCGTCGGTAACCTCGCCGCCAGCCGCCACCGAGCGTTCGGCAGCTTGAACGCGTGCTCCAACACCCACACATCCTGTTAACAAAAAACACGACGTCAGTCCCCTAATTGCCCGTACGATGACTAAAATAAACTCACCTCAACCGGGACGTACTTGTCCGGATCGCCCGCCACCAGCCGTCCTTTGCCGTCGTACGCGGCGTACCTCTGATAACTCTTGAACCCCACCGTGATCTGCGCGAACGCCATCTGGGTATCGTTCGGGTTCGGGAAGATCATCCGGCCCTGCAGCGTGGCGGGTTTGTCCAAATCTCTAACTTCCCATACGATGCGTCCCCACCCCGCCTTCTCGCGACTCTTCGCCTCGCGCTTGATCTCCGTCAGCGCCTTCTCGGTGACGAGGTGCCGGAGCGGCGTGACGTGTTTCTCGGCGATGAGCTGGCTGATCTGTCTGTACAGCTGCGACGCTTCCGCTTTGAAATTGTCGCGGGTAAATCCTTTGATGGACTGGCACTGTCCGAGCGTGAGGACGTCGTGCATCGGCCTGGAGACCATGCGAACCAGGGCTTTCCATCCGGACGTGCCGAGGAACGACGACGGCGACGGCCACGGCCGAGGCCCCCGGTACGGGTCCGCGATGACCCCTGGGGAGAGGAGGAAGGCTCGGATGCCGCTGGCGCGTGCGTTGTTGAAGTTTGTGGGCAACGTGGCACCGCGCGGGACGCCCTGGGGCTTGGGCGTCTCGCTCGCCATCCCCCGGCGCTGCGTCGTCATCGCGTGGTGGCTCGCGTGCCGCGGCGCGCTCGTCCACGATCGAGGCTCGGTCGGCGGCGCGTGGTGGCGACGCGTGGTGCCGGCGAGCGCGGCGAACGATGGGGGCGCGATCGTCGTCGTCGTCGTCGTCACCGACCTCGGACCGGCGGCACGGGCGCTGCCCGGCATCGCCGCGCGCGCGAGCATTCGAAGCGCGTTCGTGTGTCTCATGGTATCACCCCTCCCGCGCCGCGCGTCACCTCGCCGGGTACGCTCGTACGGTCAGCTATGGCAGACCACACCTGCCCGTCCGAGAAAAAACCTCGAGCAGTCACAGCTGGCAACAGAAACAGCCGACCTCCCCGCCAAAGGTCGCCTCCCTCGCGCCACAGACGACCGGCGCCATGTCGGACACCGAGACAGAGGCGGAGGCCGTCGCGAGGCGCATCGTCGAGGAGGTCGCCGCGCGCGCCGCATCCTCGGGCGTCACATCCCCCGACGGATCGTGGGTCGACGTGCGCAGCGCGGGGTCCAAGTCCTCGGGCGGCTCCCCCCAGGCGAACGACGACGAAAGCCACGACCCTGGGAAGGGACAACGAGCCCGCGGAAGCGACGGCGAAGGCGACGCGGGGGAAAGGGACGGCGACGGCGCGCGCGTCGCGTCGATCTTACCCGCGCTTCGATCGTACGCCGCGTCGCGCCTCCGCGCGCTCGCCGACCGCCTCCAACGCGCGGACGACTCCGACGACGACGAGCGCGACGTCTACGCCGAGCTCGCCGAGGCGTCGCGGGCACTCGCCGACCGCCTCGCGCGTCGCACCACGCGCGTCCTCGCGGAGGCGTACGTCGCGTGCTCCACCGGCGCCGCCACCCTCGCTCGCGCCGCGCGCGGCGGAGGGATCGGCGGCGGCGGCGGCGGCGGCGGCGGAGAGGACTCGAGCGCCTCACCCGAGCAGAGGGCTCTGCTCGGCTGGAGCCTCCTCGCCGCCTTCGTCGCGCTGTGCGTCTGGTGCCGCCGAGCTGGCCGAGGCGGCGCCGGCGAGCCCTTGCCCTACTGCGACTGCGGCGCACTCTGCAAGCTGTGACCGGCCAAGTGCGCGCGTGTGTGTGTGTGTGCGTGTGTGTGTGTGTGCGTGTGTGTGTGTGTGTTGAGAGAGCCGTTGAGTGAAGCTCCGACTGAACCGGTGAATACGAAACGAAAAGCAACAAAACTCTTCGAGGGTTCAATGTTAACAGTGCGCTAATAGGCGTGTCAATCCTAACCCCTAACTCCCTCATCACTTCTCCTCGAGGTCCACTGCGAACAGGTCAGAGCCCGTCGCCTCCCTGCTGTCGTCACCGTTGGCCCAGGTCTCGTAGTCGGTCTTGAGCTGAAGCAAAAATCGCGGAACCACCTGGTTCACAACCTGCCCAACCACAAAGTTCCCCGTGCGCTCCGTCGCCTTGACCGTGAACGGGAACCACTTCGGCACCAGTAAGTACACCGTCACCTTGGTCTCCGAGGCGATCTCGCACTGCCCGGTGCCCGGGTTGCACCGCTCGTTCCATCCCACGCGGTTGACGGAATCAATCTCTGTAAACAAAACACGACGTCATTCTAATTGCCCATACGGGAGTTAAAATAAACTTACCGAACATTCCGTTGATGCCCTCCACCACGCGGCTGCCGTGGATCTCGGCGCTCACCACGCGGATCACGCACCCTCGCCTGCGTTACGTGATGTGTGGGATGTGTTTAGGGTTAGGGTTCGTCAATTGGGTATTCATCGACGGGTTCGTACGGGCACGCGGGGGTTGCGGGGGAGTGATGACCGGGGAACGAGGGTGAGATTTATCACGTATGGAATGAGCGTGTACTGTACGCACCCGTCGGGCCTGACGTCGACTCGCGCGGTCAAGACCGGCTGCAGCTTGAACCCTAGGAAGTCGAAGGACCCGAGCGTGCACACGAACGTATCGTCCCCGACCCTCTCCACCTTCTCGCCGTCCAGTGTGCTGTACTGGCTCGCCGGTAAGGACATGTACTCCCTGAGCGATCGTCCTCCTTGGACTTCGTCCACCTCGATGGACCCAACCTTGACGGATGAGAAGGACGCGTGCCTGCCGTCGCGGCGGAGGAACTCGACGACCGCGTCGGGGAGGGCATCGTCCGCGTCGGGGAGGCAGTCCGCTGGGGACGACGATGCGGGCGACGGCGATGTGGACGTGGACGTCGCCTCCTCCACGGCGCGCGCGGCGACGCGACCGCGGCGTAGGACGCGGTGACCGATCGGACCGCCTCGGACGACGCGCGGTGCCTTCGCGTCTCGTGGGTGTCCCCGCGCGAGCGCCGCGCGGGGCATCGCGATGACGGGTACGGCGACGGATGCCATCGCTCTCTGTTCGCGATCTATGACGCGTGGGCGACCGCGCGGGCAAGTGGGTAGCACCGGCACCTCTCGGAAGGAGGCGAAGATATTCGCGCGATTCGCGCTCGGCCAATAAAACTGATCGAGTTCCACCGCCGAACTCGCTTTCAGTCCGTGGCTGAAATCGGTTGTTGACTCTTTCAACACGACGGTTCAAACCAACGTTTCAAACCGTGTATTCAAACTGATTTCTCATGACGTGACAAGTCAGCTCGACGCAATCTGGGATGGCCACGGTGGAATGCATCGTCATCTAGATCGGAGATCTTCGTTCGGGACGACGAGAATTCGGCGGGTGAGAGTTCTTTGCCGATTTATTTCTTGGCTCGTATGGGCTTTTCAGCACAACACCCGCGCGTGCGGGTGTTTTCAAAAGTACATCCGAGGCCAACCCACAAAGAAAGTAAACCGCAGAAATCAGATATTTTCCTCGGATTCCGTTTGAACCCGGATCAGGCAAAGATTTATTTAGGACACACATTCGCCGCCGTGCAAACACGATGCTCAGTGCACCGATTGAGTTAATTGCGGTAAAGGATAACAAAAGCCGATCTGTTTTTTGATCTCCGAAACCGTGCCCGGTGGAAAAAAAAAACACCGCAGGTCCCCACCGCGCGGCATTCTAGCACCCAGGGCGCACGCGAGATCGACGGAGCGGTCGGTTCGCGGCGTTTCCCACCACAACCCTTTCGCGAGGCGGATCCGAGCGGTCTCGGTTTCGTCCAACCGAACAGGGACCCGAGGAGGGAGCCACCGAAGCGCCGGAGGTTCTTTCCCTCATCTTCCACTTCCCACGGAAGCGGAGAGAGCACTTCGGTGGAATCCGAAGCGGGCCTTCGCCTCGGAACATGCACGCCGGCGCGATGCACCCGAGCGCGTCGACCCAGGATCTCATCCGGGCGACCCGACCAAAGTTCCCGGAAGGACTCAAGGTGCGTCCGAAGACCCGGATCGCGTCGCGCGCCGTCGCACCGCCCGTCTCCGCGCGTCCCCCAGATCGGGGGACGACGGTCTCAACTTCCTCTCATAGCGGTAGAGAGAGATTTCCCCGTCACCTCCCGTGCACCCCCTCGCCCGCGACTCCCACCGCTGACGCGACGCGCGATCCCCAAACGCAGGTTCTGGTCGTCGTGAAAGATGAGTCGAGACACGCGCCGATTAAGAAGCTGCTCCAGGAGATCGGATACAAAGGTGCGAACGCGCACGCGTCCCAACCCCGCGTCGACCGAGGGCAACCGAAACGGGATTTCACACCCGACCCGAGGCGCAGTCTCGAGTCGAGTGTTAGGGTAGCTCGAACGAGAACTCTCTCCGGGCGATCCGCGCGCCTTATCTAGCGACGGGGCGCGCGCGGGGTTAACCACGACGCGCACGACGCCTCGGACGGCATCGGAGCGGCGTGTCCATCGCATCGACCCCGCCCCCGCGCGCCGTGACCCCCGCGCGCGCCCGCAACCCCGCGCGCCCACCCCGGCACCCCCAGCCCGTATCCAGCCAAAAGATACTGCCGAAGTCCACTTGGCATATCCTTTTTTTTAACCTCAACAACAGACGCTGACCTCAACTACCCCATGATCATCCCACACACACAGTGACGTGCGCGAACACCCTGGACAAAGGCCTGAACGTCCTCGAGTCCGCGCAGGGCAACTCCGACGTCAACGCCCACTTCGACGTCGCGCTCGTCGAGGAGGAGCAAGTCGCGCCAATCATGAGGGACGTCATGAACGGAACGAACTCATCCCCGCTGTTCGGACGGTTCACCACCATCGCGAAAGAGGTGGCCATCGTGCTGATGCACGAGGACGAGGACGTGGCGTCCAAGACGTACATGATCGAGGCGATCAAGGTTGGCGTCGTGGACGTGGTCAAGTACCCGTTGGTGAAGCAATCGATGCGGACGCTGTGGCAGCACGCCGTGCGGAAGATCATACGGCAACAGACGACGCCCGCGGACACGCATGCGGCGACTGCGGGCGGAGGGAACGGCGGAGGCAGCAAGAAACGTGGATCCGAGGACCGGGGCCGGCGGCAGTCCACCGAGCGCAGGGCGTCCAACTCGGGCGATTCGTCCGCGTCGGAGGAGAGGGCTTTGAAGCGGTCGAGCAATTCGCCAACCACGGTGCTCGAAGATGAATCCGACCCGGGCGCTAAAGGAGCCAAAGGAGCCGAGAAAGCAGCCGCGGGCACGACGAATAACGCCAAGAAGCCGCACGGAACCGCGGGCGGCGCCAAGGCTAAACCCCAGGCGCGGTCGACGCAGCAGTGGAAAGCGGCGGAGCAGCGAGGGCGGCGGCTGGCGATCAAGCCGCACACGGCGATGGTCAACGGGGCGCAAGGCGGGCCCGGCGCGATGGGCCCGGGCCGGGTGGCGTACTATCATCCGGGTCAGCAGATGATGCAAGGGACCACGCAGACGATGACGGTGAACGGGCAGCGGGTTCAGGTTTGGGTGCCGATGCAGGGGACGCAGGCGGGGTACCCTCCCGGCCAAGGGCAGCAACAGCAGGCGGGATCGTCGGCGAATGCGGCATCGGGTCAATCGACCGGGGTTGGAGCATCGGGATCCACCGCCGCGGGCGCCACCACCCCCGCGGGCGATGGCACCCAAGCCGCCGACGCGCAGCAGGGTGCCGCCTCGCTCGGCTTCCAGGGTCAGATGGCGGTTGGCCCGAACGGGCAGCCGGTTCCGATGATGTACCCGCAAGGGATGGTTTTGGTGCGCCAGGCGAACGGTCAGATGGTGTACATGCAGGCGACGCCGCAGATGATGCAGATGCAGGCGCACCAGATGCAGCAGCAGCAGCAGCAGCAGCAAGGGCAGTACATGCAACAACCCGGCGGGCCTTACTCGCACGGCGGCTCGGGCGACTCCACCATGGTCGGGTCCGCGGGTGCCGGGGATGATAAATCCAACGCCGGCGGCGTCCCCGGCCCCGACCTGAACCTCTCCGACGTCCGCCTCAAGGGCCAGCCCTTACCCCTCGGGCTGAACCTTCGGCGGACCAACTCGCTGGAGAACATGATGGGCGGCGGGTTCGGAGCTCCGAACGGCTCGGGCATCGACGCCAACGTCTTCAACGACGCAGAGCCGATGGAGGATGACGCGCTGGACATGCTGCTCCGCGGCGACGGCGGCGAACTCTTCGATAACATGGACGAGTCCATGCTGGCGGAGGCTGCGGCGAACTCGGGTGAGTTTTTCGGCATGGTCAACGCGTGATGGATGGAACGAGAGAGAGGCGTGGATATAGAGAGAGTGGGTGAGGAGTGAGAGAGAGACGATAATACGACCGTTCGGCTGAGCGGGACGAAGAAGATTTCAATTCTCGCGCCGAGCCGAGTGGTCTCGGCGCGAAACGAACGACATGTGCAATACAGTTCATGTAACACTAAACGTAACCACCGCGTCATTAGTCGAACTCAGTGCATGCCCATCTCCTCGGCGAGTGCGTCCGCCATCAGCTGTTGCGCGCGGCTGGCGACGCCGCCCGACTCGAGCAGACTCGCCGCGGGTCCCGACATCGACCCACCCGCCGATCCCGATCCGTCCCCCCCCCGAGCCGCCCGCTCCGACCATACCCTCGCCGCGTCCCGGGAGTCATCCATCGCACTCTCCGCCGCGGTACGCGCACCGTCCACGTCGCCGTCTGCGAGTAACGTAACCTGCGTCCTGGCGAGTTCGAACAGCGCGAGAGCGCCCTCGCCCCTAACCTTCGCCACTTCCATCCGCGCCTCGACGAGTTCGACGTGCGTTGAGTGCGCGCCCGTTTGCGCTTCGCCGATGGACTCGGACGCCTCGTCGAGCGCGGCGCGAGCGGCGGCGGCGTCCACCGCCGCGCGGTGCGCCTCGACGCGCGCATCGAGAAGCTCGTCCGTCAGCCGCGTCTTCTCGAGCTCGGCGGAGTGCGCCCGAGCCTCCGCGGCGGAGGCGCGGTCGCCGGCGGCTTTTTGGATCTTGGCGCAAGCCGCGTCGGCGTCGACGGCGGCGCGCGATGCAGCCTCCGCGGTGGCCTCCGCCTCGGCGGCGGCGGCCTCGGCGGAATCCGCGCGACGCGTCGCGGCGGCCAACCTCGTTCGTAGGTCGTCGACGTCCGAGTCGAGCGGCGACTTAGGAGTCGGAGTCAAAACTTTACCCTTGGTCGGGGTGCCGAGCGGGGTGCCGAGTGGGGTGCCGTCCTTGGACGACGCGCCGTGTCGCACCAGCGCGGACTCCAGGAACGACACCCGGGCGTTCGCGGCCGCCAGCCTCGCCTCGCAATCCGCGAGCTTCGAGTCGGACGCACGAACCTCCAATCTCGAGTCGTTCAACGGCGTCGTCGGAGAAGGGCTCTTGACGCCCGGGCTCGCGAGGTCAAACTTGCGCCTGCGCTCGCGCGCCTCCGCCTTGTCCCGCTTCATCCGCTCCATCTCACGCGTCACCTCCTCGAGCTGACGCGTGACGTCGACGAGCTCCGTCTGCAACACCGCGCACGTCGTCGCCGCGGTCCGCGCAGAGTCCGTCGCGTCGCGTACGTCGACGCCGACGCCGAGATCCGCCAGCCGTTTCTCAGCCGTTTCGCGAGCCGTTTCGTCCCCGATCCCCGGCATCTTCGCGAGCTCGGCGACGTGCGCGTGTAAATCCACGTTCGCCGACGCGAGCGCGACGCACCGCGCGCGTTCCGCGGCGGCGGCGGCGATCGCGGCGTCGCCGCCGGCGGCGGGCACCTCCGCGCATTTATCAGTTTCCATTTTCCCGAGAGCGGACACCGCCGCGTCGGCTCGCGCGCGTTCCCCCGCAACCTTGGCGCGCTCGCGGGCGAGGTCGTCGGTGAGGACCGATACGTCGCGGATCGCCTCGTCGAGGGATGTCGCGAGTGCGGCGCGTTCGGCTTCGCATTCCTCCAGGCGCCGCGTCGCGTCCCCGAGTTCATCGTCGCCTTTGTCGCCTTTGTCCTCGTCGGTACCTCCCACGGCGCGGTCGACGGAGAACCGCCTGGCGTCGCGTAGCGCCCCCCACGCGTTCTCCGCGTCCGCGCACGCCCGACCCGTGCGTCGCTCGGCGTCTTCCACCCGTGCGCGCTGCGTCGCCAAGCTCGCGTCGGCGGCGCGAATACACTCTTTCTTGTGCAAAAGCTGCGCCTTCGCGATTGCCAGCCTCGCCTCGGACGCGATCGACGCGTCTCCCTCGCCGTTCGATGCGGACGCGGACGATAGACGGGCGAACACCGCCTCGAGCTCGGCGTCGAGGCGGCTGGCGACGTGCTCGCACGCGTCCGCGCGCGACTTTTGCGCGTCGGCGTCGCGACGCGCCTCGAAGGTTTCCGCCCGGCATTCGCCCACCGACGCCCTGAGCGACGCGATTGAATCGACCAAGGATTGGCACCGCGAGCCGAGGGCGTTGCGCTCGGCGATGACCGACGCGAGCGACGCGGCGCCGTCGGAGAGCGCGGCGTCGGATTCAGCGCGCGAGGCCAGCGCCTCCGCGACGGCATCTTCCGCAAACTCCAACCGAGCGGCTACTTCCTCGAACGAAGTTTCAACCCCCGAGGGGGACTCGGAGGTCGGCTGACCCTCGCGCGTCCCTTCGCCCCCGCGCTCCTCGACGCCGGCCACGCGATGGGCTCGAAGCTGCGCGCGAGCCGCTGCGGCGTCAGCCCGCGCGGCGGCCGCCTCGCACCCGGCTTTGACGGCCCTCACGGCGGCGTCCGCCACGCCGCCCTCGGCGCGCGCGACTCTCGACTCCAACGTCGCGACTTGACGCTTAGCCTCGGCCGAAACCGCCGCCGCTTCCGCCGCGTCCCTCCGGGCGTCGTCAATCTCACGAGCCGCGCCTAAAGCCTTCGCCTCGGCGCTCGCGGCGTCCCTCGCGTACGTCTCGCACAGGCGCCGGATCTCGTCGTTCGCCTTGGTCGACGCGTGAAGCCTGGCGCGCAGCGCGGCGTGTGACACGTCGTCGGCGTGTGACACGGCGCCGGCGAGGATATCGCGGCCCGGATCCGACTCTTTACCACCCCGCGGCTGACCGATGTTGCGTTCGGGGTTTGAATACGAGGTCTTCGTCGCGGGCCTCGGGCTCGTGGCCGGGTTGGTGGGCGTCGAGGATGTACTGGATGAACGGAGTCTCACCGTTTTCGTCGCCGAGACGACCGTCGCGGACATGAACTGCGGCGAGCTCGGCGATGACGTCGTCCCGACTCGCTTGACGAGCGATTCCCTCGCCCTGTGCGCGTCGGGCGTATCGCTCGGGACCTGGTTCTCAGCCATGGCGCTCGCCATGGCGTCGACGCTCGCCTTGGCCTCCGCGAGC